>Ga0115002_10007089_pt1 | contig 12715 bp, 17 predicted proteins | sample ArcticOcean_MG_C_8_FD_89576 | JGI IMG/M metagenome (GOLD analysis project Ga0115002, IMG submission 89576) | Marine microbial communities from western Arctic Ocean - ArcticOcean_MG_CB11_86 | ecosystem: Environmental > Aquatic > Marine > Oceanic | place: Arctic Ocean: Canada Basin | collected...
CACAAGACTATTAAATTTTGCATTTGTAGGTTATGGCTTTACAAGGTACAACTCTTGCAAAATTTGAGTATGGGTGATGTTTGAAAAGTAAATGGGGGGGGGGTCTTATTTTAACCTGCAGTGGAATGGGATTTTGAGAAAAATATATCCTAAAACCATTAAAAATGATTTTTATTAAAAATGATTTATTTCATAAATTAAATATTAAATATAATAACCCACTTGAAAATTTTAGTAACAGGTTTTTATAATATAAAATAATTAATGATTTTGCCCATCACCATGACCCAAATCATAATAAAAGCATATATCTTTTAAATATATACAATCAGTATGTTTCAAAGCTTTTAACCAACATTTATAGTCTTGTCCTCTTCTATCAAATGGTATCCCACCTATTTTTTTTAATAATTCTTTTTCTATCATTACACTGCTTGTAATGATACAGTTGTGTATTTTTATCATGTCCAAATTCCATATGTTTGGAAATCCATTTTCTAATAATTTGCTATTGTTTCTCTTATAAATATTTTGTACTATATCATAATATTGTTCGTAAAGATACTTTTTGTATTTCTTTTTACCATCATATACCCCATTCCCTATTAATCCATCTGTACAACACATTTTACAATTACCTTTTTCTAATGCTTTTACCTGAAGTTCCAACTTATTAGGAAACCAAATATCATCATCATCACAAAACGCAATATAATCTCCATTTGCTAATTCAACACCTTTATTTCTTACATAGCCAACACATCCATAACCAAAATTAGATTTACTATTCTCTTCCATATGAATTATTTTTATGTTATTTTCTTCCCAATTATAAGTATAATATTCTTGTTGAGTTGAGCAATCATTTACTACAATTATCTCATAGTTTTTATACGTTTGATTTTTTACAGTATTTATTAAATTTAATAAATATTCAAAACGATTATATGTTGGTATTACTACACTAACTTTCATTATTAATATTTATATTAATTTAAATTTAAATATGTTTATGTATATTAATAAAATGTTTAACCATAAAAATACACGTGGCGATCATCAAATATTTAAATATGATATTAATAAACATAAATTTATCCAATACTTTAAAAAATTATATAATGAAGAAAATCTTGATATGTTGCATTTAAAATCAATAGATTATATTTATTACAAAGACAAATTGGAATTAGGAGGATTAAATGAAATTGATACAGATCTTCATATAAAATTTTATAATGATATTAAAACAAATGATAGATTTAAAAAATTATACTGTAGTTTTATTAAAGATATTTATAAAAAGTTTTTCCCTAATGAAAAATATATGATATTTCAATCTTTTCCAAGTGTGCGATTTCAATTTATGAAAAGTGTTACGGTACCCCCACATAAAGATTCAGACTACTTAAGTAATCACCCATTGGGGGAAAAAAATTTTTTAATACCAATTACAGAAATGAAAAACACCAATTCTATATATATCGAAAGTAAATGTGATAAAAAAGATTTTAAAAGTATACATTTACAACCAGGCGATTTATACTATTTTAATGGGAATACTTGCACACATTATAATGAAACAAATCAAGAAAATAAATTAAGAATTTCACTTGATTTTAGAGTTATGTTATATGACGATTATATGAAATATTTAAATAATTCTTATTTAAAAAAAACAAATCCAAGAGACATACACCGAAAAAGAGAACCAACGTTAATGTTAATGGGTAAATATTATCAATGTTTTCATAGAGATACAAAATTAAATGATTTAATGGATTGGTATAAAATGAAACCAATAATGCAACATCGTCCCACATTTGAAAAAGAAGAAGCTGAAGCAACATACAAATATATGTTAGAAGATAGTTTTGTCACTGAATATAAAAAAACAGAAGAACTTGAAAAAATGATATCTAATTATTTAAAATGTAAAGAGTGTATTATGACCACAAGTGGAACATGTGCTATTATTTTAAGTTTGATGGCATTAGACCTTAATATTGATGATGAAATTATAGTTCCAAATTATACTATGATTGCTACTGTAAATGCGATAAAAATGTTAAAATTAAAACCTGTTATTATTGATGTAGATAAAGATACTTTTACTATTAACTTAGATACAATAAAAAAAAATGTAACTAGTAAAACAAAGGGAATTATACATGTTTCATTGAATAATAGGTATAAAAATATGAATGAACTTGTCAATTATTGTACGGAACAAAACTTTTATTTAATTGAGGATAGTGCGCAATCACTGGGTTGTCGTATTAACGGAAAAAATCTGGGAACATTTGGAAATATTGGATGTTTTTCGTTAAGTTCTCCAAAAATTATTAGCACTGGTCAAGGTGGATTTTGTGTAACAGATGATGAATTATTAGCTAAAAAAATGAGAATGATTAAAAATTTTGGACGAAGAGAAAGCGGTAAAGATAATTTTGAAGTATTTGGTATTAATTTAAAATTTACAGATTTACAAGCTGTAATCGGTATAGAACAAATGAAGAAAATGGATTATAGAGTTAAACGTATGAGAGAGATATTTGATTTATATTATAATGAATTAAAAGATATCATTGAAATACGAGCACCTCTTAATGATGAATGGATTCCATGGTTCGTTGATATTTTTACGGATAGAAGAAAAGAATTAGTAGTTTTTTTGAAAAAACACAAAATATCAACAAGGCCTGTATATGGAGAAATAAATAAAACAAAAATGTATTATAACAAAGACATTTTTGAAAATAGTAATTATGTAAGTAAAAACGGACTATTTCTCCCATCTTATATAACACTTGAAGATAAGGATATTAAACACATATGTAAATTGATAAAAATCTTTTATATAAAGTAATTTACACTATTTAAAGATATATTAAGTATAAAAATATATAATGCAAACTATATTAACAAAAGATTTCCTATCAAATGATAAATGGAATGATATATTAAAAAAATATAAAAATAATAAAAGTTTTGTTGAAAATAATTGTCCATTTTCAAAAAATATAACGAGTAACAGTAAATCTCAAAACGGTGAAGATATACTATTAGAAAATATTTTTAAAAAAATTTATTTTACAAATAAACATATTGTAGATATTGGCGCTTGGGATGGAGTTTATTTATCAAATACATTATTATTTAAAAAAAAATACAACTGTACAAGATTATTAATAGAAGGAAATGAAAAAAAAATACAAAATGCGTCTATTGGTGAAAAAATTGTTCAAAGTATAGTAAGCTCTGAAAATATAAATACATTACTTAAAGATTTACCTGACAAATTTGATTTATTATCTATCGATATTGATGGTAATGATTATTATGTTATAAAAGCTATGGAAAAAAAACCCAGAGTTATTATTTTGGAATATCATCCAGGATTGCCCAATGATTTTCCATTAGTTATAATTGAAAATAAAGATACCATGAAAAGTTATAGAGATAAGGAAGTAACAGACAAAGAATTTTATATTAATAATAACCATAATGGATATTGGGGGGCAAATATGCTAGCTTATGTTAAATTGTTAAAAGATAAAGGTTATTCTTTTGTTACAAGCAAGGGTGATAATTTAATTTTTGTAATAAAAAATGAATTTAATAAACTAAATATAAAAGAAATGGATACAGATTATATTATTAAAAATTATTTTCAACCAAACACATATTGGGGTGTAGACAATAAACCATATGATGATACATTATGGTGTATTCCTATTTAGATTTTATTATAATAATTGAGACATATGAATTTGATATACTTCGAAATTATTTTTTTCATAAAAAGGGATTAACTCTTTTTTACACGTTAAAGTAATTTTATAAAATTCTTCTGACTTACAAATATTTACTATGTGATTTATTATTATTGTGCCATATCCTTTTCTTCTATATTCGTCTGCTATTATTACATCCTCTATATGTCCATATTTTGCCAATTTATGTATAAATTTTTGCTCTATTATTAATGTTGCTGAACCTATTATCTTATCGCTAACAATCATTACATAAATTATGCTATTTTTAAATATATTATCATAAACTTCTTCAAATTTTTCTTTATTAATACACAATCCAATAGAACGAAATTCTTCAATTAATGAAATATATTCTTTATACTCTGATTTTTTTAATTTACGAATTAACATTATTTAAATAAAATATTAAAAAGTTTTTATATTAATAATATATTTATGTCTAATCTAAATGTATTTTTAAAATTATCTTGTTATGGCATTGATAGAGTAACTAGTCCTTGGGCAATACATAGTGAAAAAGATTCTAATAATTATTTACCTCATAATACTGGACTTGGTAATATGTTATTTCAAATAGCATCAGGATTATCGTACGCAATAAAAAACAACGCAACATTACATGTTCCATGTTTGAATACATATTTTAATTATGAAAAACTCAATAAAAAAGATACTATATTTAAGAATATAAATACAGAATTAATAGATGGATATGATGAAAAAAAATTAGTTGGTTGTACATATGATCATAGAAGATTTTACATTCATAATATTAGATTTTATAATAATATAAATTTATCGGATTATTTTGAAAATATTGATAATTTTCATGAACATAAAAAACTTATTATTGATTATTTTAAACCTACAGAAAAAGATGTAGCTTATTTAATTCATAAATATCCAATTATTAAAAATGATAATTTGTCCTCAATACATATAAGAAGAGGAAAAGATTATGAAAAAATATATAATTTAAATAAATTAAATGAATTTGATAACAATACATTTAAACTTTTAGATCATATGATAACAAATAAAAATATTACTAATTATTTTGTTTTAACAAATGATAGAATTCATTGTAATAAAATTTTAGATAATAATCCAAAATATAAAAATATTAATTTTTATTATTCAAATGAAAGAGATTTTTTTGATTGTTGGATAATATCCCTTATTAAAAACAATATAAACTCATTTTCTACTCTTTCTTGGTGGGGAGCATATTTAAATCAACATAAAAATAAATATGTAATATATAGAAAAAATACTCATAGAGGCGTATTAAAAAATCCAGGTTGGAAATGTATTTAAAAATATAACATTAATTAATAAATAATGCCTTTTAAACCATATATGAATAATAATGAAATTGTTTTATTGGAAAAATATTTCAGAAATTCTAAAAACTATTTTGAATTCGGAGCTGGTGGTAGTACGTGTTGTGCTATAAAAAATAATATTGAAAATATTGAATCGGTTGAAACAGATAATTATTGGGTTAGTCTATTAAAAAAAGACCCACTTGTTTCTAATAAATTAAATGAAAAAAAATTAAAAATACATATGTTTCCTTTAAATTTTGAATGGACAAAAGCCATATCTTGGAATTCAAATCATAAAGAATACTTAAAAACATGCGATAAAAGTAATTGGCATAATTATTCAAAAATAATAAGAAAATGTGATTTAAAATTAGACTTGGTTTTAGTTGATGGTAGATTTAGAGTTGCATCCACATTGGAAACTATAAAAAAAGTGGATGTTAATTGCTTTATTTTGATACATGATTATCGACAACCAAATAATACACATAGAGGATATGAATTTATTGAAAAATATCTAGATATTATTGAACATATAGATACTTTATATGTTTTCAAAAAAAAACAAAATATTGATTTTGATGAAATTGAAAAAGACCTAGAAATATATAAAAATATTCCAAATTAATTTAAATATTAATTATATAATTATATAAATGGTAAAAGTTATTTCTTTTTCTTTGTGGGGTGGTGGTTGCCCAACGCAATGTTGTTCTAATGATTTTTATATTGGGGCAATAAAAAACGCAAAATTGGCATTAGATTTTTATCCTGATTTTGAATGCTGGTTTTATGTACACAAAGAAACGGTTCCTCAGAAAATTATTGACGAATTGAATAATATTTCCAATACTAAAATTATTTACAAAACAGGAGATTTAAACAAAATTAAACCAATGACTTGGAGATATGAATCCATTGACCATTCTGATGTTGAAATTAACTTATCGCGCGATACTGACACCCGTTTTTTATTAAGAGAAAAATTAGCAGTAGAAGAATGGATTAAGTCAGATAAAATATTTCATATTATGAGAGATCACCCCCATCACAAATTTTGTATATTGGGTGGGATGTTTGGAGTAAAAAAAAATAACATTATAAAATCTTGGAAATCATTAATAGATACTAAGATTATACAAAATGGTCCAAGAGATTATGACCAAACATTTCTTAAAAATATTATTTATCCAAAAATTATTAGTCGTTCATTAATTCATACATCCTTCTATCGTTATCGTGGCGAATATACAAAATCATTTCCTATACCATATTGTAAAAACTATTATCATGTTGGCGGTTACGTTTATCAAGATGGTTCTGTATCAACAGAACATACAAACATATTAAAAAATGCGTGCGTGCCGGGCGGCGGCACTAATTCTTTATAAATTGAGGATAAATAAGATATCTATTATGAATACTATTTTTATAGTTTGAATCCGTAGATTTATGTAAAGATGTATATGCCAAATATTTATACGTTTGACGTATATTACTGGCATGATGATGAATTGTTTTGATTTGAAAACATGGATTAAATAGCTTAAAATTCAGTGTCTCTTTATGTTATTTTATACCATTTTTTAGGACATAAATCACTTGTATCCTTATTAGCCAATTTTGGTCCAAACCAAACACTCGGATAACATACGATTTTATCCTTATTTCCATTAAAATAAGCTCCCCACCAACTAAAACTACTATTTGCAATAATATTATGTTCACAACAGGACATCATTAACATTTGTTCCCAATCTTCTTTTTCGTCGCTCGCTTTTATAAAGGTTAATTCGGGGAATTTTTCTTTAAGAATAGTTATTTTTTTTTCAACAATATTATTATCTTGTTTTTGACAAAAATATAATACATTCCATTTTTGTGATACTTTTCCCAAAAGTATTTTATTTAATGCGCTAATATAATAATTTAATGGCATTAGAGGATGAGCATCTTTAAATTGTGGTAATACATAATCTCCAATTCTAAAATGTAATGAAATACAATTTTCAGGAACTTCGATTGTTGATTGTTGTTTTCGCAAACCAATAAATTTAATAATATTTTCATATTGAGATTTAAAATATTTTTCACTTTGAAAATATCCAAATAATTTAAATCCCTGTTGGGGTATGTTTTTTGTAGGCAATTCCTCATAAGTAAATTTTCGTTCTCTATATATTTGTAATGGTTTGATTCCTTTATAAGTAAATTTTGATAAATTGCTAAGAAAGTTGTCCCAATAAACTGTTTGTCTATATTGTGCTTCTTTACTATCTTTCAGCCGTGGAAATGTAAATGGGATTTTATTCGTAAAAGAATAAGCAATTGTGGCAAATATTTGAAATAATTGATTTCCAAGACCACCCATTAAATGTGCAGTGATTAGCATCTTTATTTTTATTAAAAGTAAAGATTTTAAGTTAAAACTGAACTCCATCAATATCAAATTCATCGCCTGTTTTTTCTTTTGTTGAAAGCGAATAATCTCCCACACGTTTTTCAAAAAAATTCGTCTTTCCATCCAAACTTATCATTTCCATAAAATCAAATGGGCAGCTTGAATTATAAATCTTATCATATCCCAACTGCAATATCAATCTATCTGCCACAAATTCAATATACTGACTCATTAATTTTGCATTCATTCCTATTAATCTACATGGTAATGCCTCGCAAATAAATTCTTGTTCAATCTTAACTGCATCTTTAATAATAGTATAAATCTTTTCTTGGGGGAGTTTATTAATTAACTTAGAATACAAGAGAACTGCAAAATCAGTATGTATTCCTTCATCTCTGGAAATAAGTTCATTTGAAAAAGTCAACCCGGGCATTAAACCTCTTTTTTTCAACCAATAAATAGCACAAAATGAACCACTAAAAAATATTCCTTCTACACAGGCAAATGCTATTAATCGGGTTGCGAAATTAGAAGAATTATCGTTTATCCATTTCATAGCCCATGTGGCTTTCTTTTTAACGGGGGGGAAATTTTCTAGAGCTTGAAATAGTTTTGTTTTTTCATCAACATTTTTAATATATGTATCAATTTGTAAGCTATATGTAACACTATGAACATTTTCCATCATCATTTGAAAGCTATAGAAAGCGCGAGCTTCAGGTAATTGAACTTCCATAGCAAATCTTGAACCCAAATTCTCAATAACAATTCCATCGCTGGCAGCAAAAAATGCTAAAACCATTTTAATAAAATATTTTTCGTCACTATTAAGAGTTTCCCAATCTACCATATCTTTTGAGAAATCTATTTCTTCAGCTCGCCAAAAACAATCTTCGTGCTTTTTATACATTTTCCAAATATCTTGGTCTTGTAAAGGAAACATAACAAAACGATTCGGATTTTCTGTAAGTAAAGGTTCGGGTATTTGATACTCCATCTAAATATATAAAGGGGCAAATTTTAAGTATTTTTTCTAACGTATTTATATATGGAGTTAGGAAATAAAGAAAAAATAGCAAACCATTTACGCTCACAAATAAAACTAAAAAGAGAAGAATTTAAAAATTATTTGTTAAATATGAAAGGGGGTGGTGTAATATATAATTCTTGGAAAAAAAAATATGATAAAGATATTGAAAAAAAACAAAAAGCTTTAGAGCATATGAAAAAAATATTTAATTATTTAGAAAATCAAAAAGGTGTAGAAAAAACACAGATAGCAAGAAGAAGAATTGGTGGTTTTATGAAGGAACTTGAAGAGGAAATAGAAAATGAAAATTTCTAGATAATATATATATGCCGCGCAGAAAAACTCGTAAAAAATACGGAGGTCGCCGTTATCCAAAAAATAGAACCCATATTTATACACCAAAAAGTCCAACACATAGTATAAAAAGTAAAAAAAGTCGTCGTAGTAAAAAAAGTCGTCGTAGTAAAAAAAGTCGTCGTCGTAAAAAAAGTCGTCGTCGTAAAAGGTCACCGTATAGGTCACCGTATAGATAACCATTTTCCGTGAATATTTCTATACATCAAGTTGTTAATACGACGTCGTAAAACAATAAGCGCATGTTTTTTTCTCCATATTCTTTTAAAAATATTTAACCAAAATGTTTTTAAAGTACAAGAATAAAGTATATATTCGCAGTCTGTAATATATACAAACTCTTCTTTTACGATTTCCATTGAACAATTTGTTATGTTACACCAATCTTCCCAATAGCCTATTTTCCATTCATTTACAGTTACAAAATATTCTATTAGGAATTTATTTTTTTGAACCAAAGCTAATTTGTACATTTATTTAATTATATGATAAAGATTTGTATCAATTTTTTTATTTGCAAATATATATATGAAGATTGTAAATAGACTGCTTTCGAATAAGTTTGTATTATATTTCACAGCTTTCGTTGCTTTAATGAATGTATTGGGGTATTTACTGCATCGTGACATTCGCTCTTTAACATTTTTTGTGGTTTTAGGATATCTTTCTTCATACTTTAGTAAAAATATGATTGTAAATTTATTAGTTGCAATACTGGGAACCAATATATTAATGACAAATAAATCGTTAAGAGAAGGATTAGAGAATGGGGGGGAAGAAGGGTTCAGTGAAGAAGACGAGGAAGGCTTTAAAGAAATGAAACCCGCAAAATATGGCGGACGCCGCAAAAAAAAGAAAAAAGCTTGGGAAGAAGAAAACGACGAGGATGATGGTGTTGCCCGTATTGATTCAGCTGCAACTATGGCGGCAACTTACAAAAATTTAGAAAGCGTGCTTGGGACTGGTGGCATGCGTAATTTAGCAAAGGATACAAAATCATTGGTTGAACAGCAAAAAGGTTTAATGAAATCAGTTGAACAGATGCAGCCAATGATGAAACAATTAGGTGGAATGGTAAAAGGATTTGGGGGTGTAGAAGGAATTAAAAATTTAATGGGGACAGTTGGTAAGATGAAAGGGGGCTTAAAACAATAATTATATACAAAATTTTCTAACCTTGTATATAATGGCGAAGAAAGGTTTTGTTCAAATTAAAATTTCTACAATATTATTACTAGTTCTTTTTGCACTAATTTTTTTCTTACATTTTTCATCAAATAAAAAATTTACATATCCAAAACAATATCCAAAACCATGTAGTTATGTAAATCCTGCACCGTTGCCACAGTTATATTATAACCCAAGGCGTGCTTTTTTAGATCCTCTAACACCTCCACTGAAAGATAATAAATTTTATGCAAATCGCGTTGGTATCCCAATAAACGTCCCGACTCAGACTGTCGATGCTGACTATAGCAGTGTTGGTATTTTAACACGCATTTCTGGGAAAGAGATGATATTACCTCTTTTCGGGCGTCCCTTACATCTAGGAAGAGATAAATGGCAGTATTATGCTGCAGACGGGAGAGGGAACAATATAAAATTACCAGTTAGTAACGCCGGGAAGAGTTGCACTGGTGAATACGGCTGTGATTCAATCAGTAATGGTGACACTATATATGTGGAGGGTTATAATGATTCATTTAAAGCAACAATTTATGAAAATAGGCTTCCGAGATATATACCATATGTTTATTAATTTAAAAAAAATTTTATATTTAAATATATTATATGACTCTGCAGATTCCAGATATTAATGTGTATGAAAAAGAATTTAAAAATGAGTATGAAAATGAATTTGATAAAATAAAATCAGATTTGAAGGTATTTGATGCCCTGCTGGTGGGTTGGAAGATAGGGCGAGATACAACCACAAAAAAACTATATGCTGATCCCCCTGACACATTCCAATCTTTAAGGCGTTGGTGGGCGGCGGAGAATAGAATTCGCACCCTAGTGCACTTAGATGATTCATTCAAAGCTTTCATGCGTTTATTAGATAAAATATTAATACACGCTCGTTTAAATGGATTAAAAGCAAGAATGAAAAATTTAACAACTGAAATATGTTCTTTTATAAATTCTATTTTGGCTGGCTTAAATTCACTCAAATTTACATATCCCCAAGATGCCGAGATTCACTGCAAAATAGGTTCAATAATTTTAACTCTAATAGATTTTAAAGATGATATAAGAAGAGTTAACAGAATTCATGGAAAGAAAGGAAGAAAAAGAAGTAATAGTTTTGAAATTTAAAACTTAAAAGATTTAACAGTAAAATATTCATGCGACCTTCTTGGGACGAATATTTTACAAAAATAGTAAAGGTGACCAGCGAACGTTCGCCTTGCGAGCGTTTGAAAGTTGGTTGTATTTTAGTTAAAGAAAATAGGATTATAAGTCAAGGTTATAATGGTTTTCTTCCTGGTTGTCCACATAAATCTGTGGTACGAAATAATCATGAACAAGCTTGTGTTCATGCAGAGCAAAATGCTTTGATGGATTGCGCTAAACGAGGCGCGGCTTGTGATGGATGTACAGCTTTTGTAACACATTACCCATGTATCATTTGTATGCGTCTTATGCTTGCAGCAGGTATTAAGATAATTAAATATATAAGTGATTATAAGAATGATAATTTAGTTAATGTGTTTGCAAAGCAGTGTAATGTTAAAATTACCAAACTTTAATATTTTTTTAAAAAACACCAATATATATGATAATCATTAAATTTTTCCCCAGTGCTTATTATGGTTGTGATTTACCCAATTATGGTAAAGATTTTATTATTACAGATGGTGATAATTATACACACGCAATTTTATTGTGGCCAGGAAAGACACGTCCTAACTTAAAAATAAATAAAAAAAATGTTGTTGCAATGACACCAGAAGCTCCAAAATACGTGACGTTTGAATTTAATTTAAATACTAATCAAAATGCATTTTTTGAATATTGTAAAAGATATATTGGAACTTTTTTAATTGGTGGAGTTAAAAATACAGCTATACCCAATAAACCCCCGTTTTTAGGTTTTTACTGTTCGCGAACAAGTGGAAAAATTCCAAGAAATATCTCTTTTAATAAGACTAAAAAAATGTCAATTATGATTTCTGCAAAGAGTTTCCAAGGATTGTGGGTAGGTAAAGCATATGGATATTCTTTAAGAAAACAAATAGTATTAAATATATTAAAAAGTAATTTTCCAATTGATATTTGGGGAAATGGGTGCAGTTATTTAAATTCTTCTGATACAAGGATTAAAGGTCCTTTTAAAAGTGACGAACCATATAAAAATTATCAATTTACAATTGCAATTGAAAACATGAAATATCCACATTATATAACTGAAAAGTTTGAAAATCCGTTGAGATATAAAACAATTCCTATTTATTGGGGTGCAAAATATATAGAATATTATTATCCTAATTGTTGTATTCAATTAAGTGGTAATATAAAATCAGATATATTATTAATAAAAGATATATTACAAAATTCTCAGAAATATTTTAAAAATATGGAAAAAGCACAAAAAAAATTATATGTAGATAATAATTTGGTAAAAAGATGTGTCAATATTTGGAAGAATAGTTAAATAAGGTTCCCTTGAATATGCAGTGTTAAAATTACCAAACTTTATTCATAATATTTTTAAAAAACTAAGATTTCTTATTCATTTTTCTCTCTTTTCTCTCTTGAGTGGATTTCAAATTTCTATATGAGTACAGAATAACAGTTCTTAGTATTGCCTATCTAAAAG
>Ga0115002_10007090_pt1 | contig 12713 bp, 9 predicted proteins | sample ArcticOcean_MG_C_8_FD_89576 | JGI IMG/M metagenome (GOLD analysis project Ga0115002, IMG submission 89576) | Marine microbial communities from western Arctic Ocean - ArcticOcean_MG_CB11_86 | ecosystem: Environmental > Aquatic > Marine > Oceanic | place: Arctic Ocean: Canada Basin | collected...
ACCGAAGATATGTTAAATTATATTTTAGCTCGTATTCCTAATTCACAAAGAACCACAACCGTCATGAATAAAATCCAAATACTAATTGAGCGTTATTCACAATTAAGAAACATTCATTCAAAATTTGACGAATATGGCAGCGCAAATAAACCCGACAAAAAGGGTCCACTTTTTAAACCATTAGTTAACTCATTAATGAAATTTGATCAAAAATTATATTGGATATTACCAGTTGTTCAAAATAAAAAAAAAATATATGATTTAGAATTTAATGACGAAGATGCAACTGATATACAAAAGGAAACTTTAGCCAATAATAGGATAAACGTAACCAATCTATATGAAAATTACCTACATAATGATATCACTGAAGGAACCAATAAATATGTCTCCTTATTTAAATCCTTAAATTCCTATTTAACGCCATTTGCTAATCCAACACCAAATAACCAAACCTTGGCGGAAATTGCAGTATCGAATAATATTGCCGCCATTATTGATAATCATGAGGACATGAACTCTTCGGTGTGGAGCAACAAAAACCTTACTTCGGACCGTTTCTTTATGCAAAACTATAACGTTGGTCTGACACATTTAATAAAGAATCAAGTGTTGCCCCCGCTCACTGTGTTTGCCCCATCACCAATTACCCACAATGATGTTCTGTTTGTTAAGTCAATCTTAACCTTGCCAGAAATAATCATACAATTCTCAAAAATAAATCTTCCAGAAACAAACATTATGACCAAATCTGTATTGCAAGATAATTTTGTGAATTATTGGCAATTCTTAAATACTCGCACAAATGTATCCACCGTTTTAATTGATAATATTAACAAAGCGGATGATAACACCGATAACACAAATCTAGATATGATTAATAACTATGTTCTGGATGAAAGAATAAATGATGACGACCGGTATAACAAATATTTAAATAAAATAATTCCTAAAACACTTACTCTGTTCAAGCGAATACATAAATATATTAAAGGCGGTTTATCTCTTAATAAAATCATTGGCTATATGGAACCCTTTCTGGTATATCATAATGATCTAAGCTATCAGCAATATGTTGAAATGGTCGATTTTATAGAAAGAAAAATTAGTAGTTATAAAAAAAACTATATTATTAAAAGTAGAGGGTTTCAACTATTGGCTTATGTTAAGAAACATTCCTCTCCTGTTCCTATTTTGATAGAATTGTTAAAAGACCATGAGGGAATTAAACAACACATAACACAGGCATATAATATAAACAGTGGTATGACCGACACCGAAATACTATCAAGAATAACTAATACTGATTGTGGACAACTGTTTACATCTGCGCTTATATCATTAAATGAAGGACTTGTTGTGTCTGGGAAATTTGAGGAAATTTTACATTTAAATGAATCGTTAACATCCATTAAAAAAACGCAACCCACAGATTTAAAGGATAATTGCACACAATTTGTATTGGCAAAAAAATACATCGCAATTGATGAACTAGAAGAGGACAACAATAAGAATATTTCTTTTGATAAACATTATGATAAAACCTATTACGACATTGTTGATGAATATTCGCAACAACAAAATATGATGAGTCCAGATGAGTTTGTTTTATTTCTTACAGAACAACTGAAAAATAATAATGGTCTCTCACAAAATAATGCGGTCAGAGATGCAGAAGCAATGATTGAAGGCAAAAGAAAAGTATTAGAAGGGGATTATGCTGTTCTAGAAATTGATGGTGAAGATGATATGTATATTCATCATTATTATATACGCACTAACAACCAATGGCACCGTGCCGACACCATAAGTGACGACGTGTTTACGGATGAAAACAAGGTTTTTTGTAATTTACAGAAAGAGTGCTATAGTACAGACGATATTTGTGCCAGCTTGGACCACACAAAACTAAATGATAATATTAGTACTGTAAAAACCATGTTGAATGAATTTGATAACGAATATTCTAAATCACAGGCTGAAATGAATAAAAATATTGCAAAGATTTTTACTTATGATTTACAAAACATTTTACGCATTAAATATGTTAAAAATCTTCGGCAATTAAAATATAACAACATCCATTTGCATCTTGGTTCATCTGAAGAGGAGGAAGACATCATTAAATCTCCTTATCTAAAACTTCGTGATATAATTTTGCAGCAATCTGACTTTATTAAAAAGCAAAGTGATGTTCTCCGTTTTTGTGAAAAATTTACACGTGCCGCAACTCAACAAGAAGCTGATGCGGCACCCCCAAACGCCTACTGGTTATACTGCAATACTGTAAATGTGAAACTTATACCCACCTTTATTCAAAGATTAGCTATTTGTTTTACGCTTAATAATAACTATATTGATGAACTCGCACAAATTTGTAAAGAACAGGGCGAAATTAGTGACGACGGAGATTCGTGGGTTGATAAATACAGTGGTTATGTCATTAAAAAGAGGGATTTTGACACCGAAGAAGGTTTCACCGCAGACGGATTTAAGGACACTTCCCGCGGATTTTTGGAAAAGGACATTGGTAGTATCGTTCTGCAAAAACAAACTAAAAAATTTGATGACCCCAATACACAAACCATATCCAATATAATCTCGTCATTGTCTCAATATATGGGGATTAATATTGAGTCACAGAGAGAATTCATAATTAATAGCACCCTTTATGCGCTTAAAACAACACTTCCTACAGAACAGGATTATAAGCTCCAGGAAACAGCGGCTGATAAAAAAGGCAAAAAGGCATTAATGTCCTATTCAAATTTATATAATTCTTCGTTAATTTATATTACCGCCGCTTTTTATTTAATAGGAATTCAAATTAACATCCCGTCTATTAAAACCAGAAAAACTTTCCCTAATTGCATAAGGTCATTTGAAGGATTTCCACTGACTGGTGATGCCGATAAAAGTGGCATTACCTATGTCGCCTGTGTTATGCATAAACTAAAAAAGTCTTCAGACCCATGGAATTCTATTAAAAAAGCTTCGCAAAAAGCGATTGTTAGACGCATTGAAAATATAATTACATCCTATATCGTGAATGATAATAACATGCGCGAACTTATGGCCACAAAATTGCTCTATCTTTCCTCCGATAATTCTGAAATTATACCTGATATTCACAAAATATCGGGGTGGCTATCCTTCTTACCACCACTTGTAGAAATTACCATGAAAACAGTCCACAATATAAGCACTGAATTTAAGGAATCCCTTGTAAATAATATTAAAAAAGGTGTAAAATTACAAAATGAACAATTTAATGTTATCAATGGAAAAATCATGTATTTTTCATTCACTATACAAATAATGATCTCTAATATTGTTAAAAATAAAGCCGCGGTTTTAACTAACTCGGTTGAGGAACCCTTTTTAGAAAATGCTTGTTGTAATGAACGTCAAGGCAAAACGTATGCATATTTTAATCATCTAGACCCACACATAGGTACAACCAATGTTAAGGTTCTTGCATTGTCTAAGTTTATTGGTGATTTAAGAAAATCTGCAATGGCTCCTTTTTTCCTAGATTTGTCCGATACAAAGCCAATATACCCCACATTGTCCGATAATTTCTCAGAATCAACAATCTATAAGGTCTTTATTGTTTTATGTAATTACAAGAACAGTTTACCCATCCCGACAAACTTACAACCACTTTGTATCAACAAGCCAGACAACCTTAAATCCATTAAAGGTATTAAGGACCAAATCTCGCATTTAAAGCAAGAAGGGTTTAACTTTTCAGAGTCCTCTTTTATGCAATTGTTAGATATAATAAATAAACAAAATATTGTTCATATCGCTACAACCCAGACCGAACCAAACATAATTCAAAAATTAAGAGACGTCACCACACAATTGAAAGATACACCGAATGCCTGGGTCCCTTCAACTTTTGTAGAACAATTGTCAGATGTTCTTGATACTTTTGATATTTCAACCCCCACAGAACCTGTCGCAGTTCGAACCATGAAAAATACCTTGGCCAGAGAAAATAAAAATATGGTTAATAACCTTATAAGTTTTATAAAACAACATTCAAAATTAGGAAAAAAGGGTCTGTCGGTCTTAAAAGAAAAAATAGATAATGTGTTTGATTTTGAATCTGTGGGTGACGAAATCATGTATCAAAAGGATACTGAAACAACCTTTAGAGGTGCTAATTTTATACGCAATGCAATAGAATATATAACCCAGGTTTTTCCAAATATTATTAAAAATAAGGTTGACTTTAAAAATGTCTCCCTCCCACAACACTGGAAATTGTCTCAAATCCATAACAATGATATTATTATGAAGATTAAAGAATACTACGCACCCCTTTCAAAATTTTATAATGATGCGCAAATGACTGCGTTGTGTGTGAACATTCAAGAAAAATCCAAGCTCATAAATATATTATCACAGCTTACACCATTTCTATCCAATACTTATAAAAATAACGTAGTATCACATTCTATATTAGATGCTCGCATGATAAAATTATTATATGAATTTTATCTATTATTATTATTAAATAATATAATTACCTTATCATCCGACCCCCTCCTTGTGCTCATAACTAACGACTCCTCCGACACGGAGGAGAAGGTTGAGGAAGAAGAGAACGAAGATTATGATATTTCACAATTAGAAATTGTTCGTGGAGAGATAAAAGGATTGTCAAAAAATATTGCCTCTGTTGTTTTAGTAGTATTAAAACAAGTTTTTGATAACAAAAAATCTATTAATCATAATAAAGACGCCATTATGGGTAGAGTTTTACGTTCAAAAGAAAAGGAAAAGGAACAATTTACCGACTCTTTAGAAAACAAAACTGACGAAGAAAGAAATATTGATACCATCTTCAAAAATCATAAACTTGAACGGTGGGGTGTTGGTCTACAAAAAGGATTAACGCAATATAATCCCAAAACATATGACCAAGAACGTGCTGCCCTAGAACAGCAAGCACTTATGGATATTAAACTGGGGAAAAATACATTTGTTACCGATATGAATCGCGAAATATATACGCTTGATGTAAATATGGACGACCGAAATGCTCAGGAAATAGAGGACGAGGTCAATGATATCAGTTATATACCCGACGACGATGATAACGACGAGGATAATGATGGTTATTTGCACGTTGCTTAAATAAATTTAGAAATTAATATTTCCACAAACTTATCACAATCTTCGGTTTGTAATCGAATATTTACAATTTGAGCTGGACTTAGCACACCATCTTTTAAACAATTCAAACATTCTTTTGGAAGGTCTTTTCCATAATAATGTTTATACATTTCACAAATAGTGGCTACTGACGCATTCTTCATTTCTAAAGGGAAGTCTATGCGCCCAGGTCTTCTTAGCGCCTCATCTATATGGTTATAATAATTACTGGTTATTATAAGAATTCTTCCTGGTGTTTCCCGTATGCCATCTATTATATTTAACAAAAAAGCTAAGGTAATGTTATCATCTTCTTTACTTAATAAATGTTTTAATACGTCCGTATTATTCTCATTGTGGTCCTTGCTAACAATATCTGATATTGTTTTCATTATCTCCAATGTGAGTGGAGCTTCATCACCCTTTTCAGGGGTCACATCACTACGACATTTAACCAAATCGGACATGCAATCAATGTCATCCAATACAATAATCTTTTTATCAAAATCTATTGACCCTGCACGATTATTCTTATTATACTGGCTTTCAAAATAATATTTTGAAAAATCCCTTTGTGTTTTAATTTTGTTTAATGGAATAACAATTAAGTGTCGTTTCAACATATTCGCCATGCATTTAATTACCGAAGTTTTGCCTGTGCCTGGTGGTCCATGCAAAGCAACACCTAGTGTATAGGGGTGTCCTTCCGCTTCATACCACGCACGATTGTTTTCAAAAAAGAGTAACTTTTCCATAAGAACGTTCTTATTATCAAAAAATAAATTATCAAAGGTCCGGTTTGATTTAAAAGGACATTCTTCCCAACAAGATAGATTGTGTTCGTGGTGGTCATCTGCTGACGGTCCCATAAGGCTGTAGATGTAAAAATTGTTCCAGCGACAGGTTTCAATATTAACCATAAATTTTTTCGTTACACCATCAATAAATTCTTGTAATTCGGCGAGGGTTTTTTTATAAGAATAAATATGTAAACTAATTGTTTCAATTTTGCAGACCGTTTTTGTACCTTCACCGAGGTCTTCATTATTAAAGAGAACATTGCAAAATATATCCTTTGTTAAAACAAAAGATCTATTTTGTTTTACAACATATATATCTTGATGTTCTTGGTGTTTTTGAGACGTTATTTTATCTCCATAGGTAGTATGTGAGTTCGCACTTTCTGCATACTCCTTTATCGAAACAATAGAAGGATGTGTATTTATATGTGCACCTATATAATGCCAAAGGGCTCTGAAACGATTACTGAATAATTGGTCGGTCCGCATCGCATATGCCCCAGATTTTATACATCTTCTCCCTTCTATTGTAATTGTTCTTTTTTTAAAAAGAACTTCGTCCACAGCAGAGAAAATACTTCTAGGTGCTACACGGAAATTACATATTAAATTAACAACCATTGTTATAAACCCAAAAATACATGTTGTAATCAACATATCAAAAACATAATTTCCAGTTTGGAATTGCGAAATTATATTTAAACGAAATGTATCCATTGCTGTTTGTATTATTGCGTTACCGCCACGACCATTCATAGTATTTTTGTACAATTATATTTAAATAGGTTATATATTGTATTGCCTCTCAAGCATAAAAATATACTTCAGGGTTCTAGTATACAGATTGGAAATTAATATTGGAAATATAGCTGTTATGGAGGTTTCACAAGGCTAGATTTTTTATTTATGTATAAAAATCCTTTCGTCTGAAAATTAAAAAAAAGTTGAAAACATCAAAATACTTCATCAGTGTAGTTAAAAACATTAAAATTAAAATTTAAGCATGGAGGCATTTCCTCTAGGGCGGCGAAAAAGGCAATATTTTCCTGTAAAATCATGAGGAAAACGATTATCAAAATATAGGCAAAATGGATTAATATGTACGAGAAAATTTACGACCTTTTTGATATAAAAAAAATTACAGCATAGGGTGTGTTAAATTATTAATTGCGGCAATTATTTAAGGTCGTGTATTTGTTACGGACTGTTTGAATTACAAAAAAACACACAACTATTTATTGATCAAAACAATGCCTTGACGCAGAAAAACGAGACTCAGTTAGGTATGCCTTTATACAGGATATATCAAAATATCGAGGATGTCAAACGAAATATCAAAAAAGGCACAAAAAAACACCACAACATATTAGGGCATAGAATATATAAATGATCGTGATATTTTAGACCTGTTTTTTTGGACATTTATTATAAATGAATAAATGTGCTTTTTCAGATATATGCCCAAAAATATATCCCAAAATATATTATATTAAGCCAGAACAGGTTTTCTACCTCCATGACCTCTTGTATATTTTTGATATTTAATACTATGTATAATGGATTTATGGAGGCGTCTGTAGGCTGGATTTTTTATTTATGTAAAAAATTCCTTTCGTTTGAGAATCTGAAAAAGGACATTTATAAATGTCCTATTCTGCTGAATCGAAGATGAAAATTAAAAAAAAGTTGAAAACCTTGATTTATCTCCATCAGTGTAACAAAAATCATTAAAATTAAAAATAAGTTATGTAGGGGGTTCCTCAAGGACTGCGAAAAAGGCACTAAATTCCTGTTTTTCTTGTAAAATCAGTCTATCAACATATTCATGAATGGATAATAATATGGATAACTTTGATTCTAAATTATTTTTTGAGTTTTGTATAATATATTTCAAACCATATTGTGTCTCATAAAATATTAGTCTCGTTTGTTTTAAGGTCGTGTGTTTTTTTCTACCATTTGGATAACGAAAATGCGCAAAATCATTTATGGTGTAAATCGTTAAACCATTATATAATATTTTAACACCCACTGTCATCACGTAGTTGAATAAAATATTAGTACAAATAATCATCCACCATAAAATGCGCAAAAAAAACACAATAGCATAATATGGTACAGAACACATATAATGAGTGAAATTTTTATGACCTGTTTTTTGGACATTTATCGAAAATAGCACAGTCAAATAAATGTCCTTTTTCAGATAAATGTCCAAAAAACATATATAAAAAAATGTGTGTTTAATATATATGGATAAAATGGATAACGAAAACACACACACAATCCCACAAAAACACACAAAAAAATATGTCTGTGAAAAGTGTGACTATAAAACATCACATCGCGGAACGTGGCGGCGACACATTTTAACCCGAAAACATTTAGGAATTAAAAACACACAAAAACACACAAATGATATTAATGAAAACACGCTGGGTTTATACAGATGTCAACAGTGTGATTATTTTACAGAACATACTGGAATGTGGGGCAGACATTTAAAAACACAAGGACACACTTTGAAAAAGGCAGTAATCCCCGCCAAATCCGCCTTCAAATGTTTCTGTGGTAAAATTTATAAATACTCCTCAGGATTAAGCAAACACCGTTTATTATGTAGTAAACTGAAATCCGAAACAAGTAAGGTTGATACTCAAATGGTAGAAACATTATTAAGTACAAATATGGAGCTACAAGAAATGTTAAGAGAACAAATCCAACATAGTACCGAATTAATGAAAAAACAGGACAATATTGTTTTGTCGACCAACAGCGTAACGAATAATACAACGAATAATCAATTTAATATTAATTTTTTCTTAAATGAGCAATGTAAGAATGCATTGAACCTCACCGATTTTATAAATTCCTTACAAGTCCAGATTGAAGATTTAAATACAACGAATAAATATGGATTTGTTGAAGGCATATCAAATGCTTTTATACGAGGATTGAAAGAACTGGACATGTATCAACGCCCTATTCACTGTAGCGATGTTAAAAGAACCATTATGTATGTAAAAGATGATGATCAATGGTCGAAAGAAGGTGATCAAAAGGACAAAATTAAGAAAAGCATTAAGGAAATTGGTCATGGCAAGTTTATCCGCCTGGTTAAAGAATGGGAAAGATGTAATCCCGATTGGGCGGACACTGATGTGGGCACATCTGAATATACAAAAATGATACAAAGTGTTACACGGGATCTAGAAGAAAATACTGAAAATAAGATTATAAAAAATATTGCCCGCGAGGTTTTAATAGATAAACAATGTAATTAAATTATCTAGGGTGTAAAATGGTCTATTTTATATATATATATAAATATATATATAATCATGAGACGTGCATTTATAAGAAATAATATAAACTCAATTGCAATTGCTATTTTTTTAATTATATATGGTAGCATAATTTATTACCGACCGTTTTTTTTGTATAATTTAGATGGGAGTTTAAGAGAATTTGGGCTTGGAACCAAACGAAGAACAATTATTCCCGCGTGGTTTTTAGCCATTATTTTAGCAATTTTATCCTACTTCATGGTTTTATATTATTTAGCTTATCCTAAAATACCATTTTATTAAGTTTGGTTGTAAACACGTTGAGTGGTATCTGCCGCCGAAGAGGTTGCTTGTGTCATTTCGTCCTCATAATCCTCATGTCTCTTTTTCATTTCAGCCAGCGAAGTTTTACATCCCGAATTAACTATATAATTATAACTTACTGTAGTAACCAACATACCGGTCAACACGAACCATACAAAGTCTGCTACAAGTGTCTTGACATGAATTACTTTCTGAAACGCTGGGCGAAGGTTGTCTGCATTCTGTGTTAAAAACCCTCCTTGTTTGAGAGCAGACCACAAGGCATCATCTGCTGGTGTATCATTAAACTCGTTAATTATAATAGAATTATCGATTTTAATATTGGCAAGAGCATCAATCAGTTTGTTATTTGGTGCTGGGCGACCACTGGCACCACCAATTACTACTTTAGACTCCCCCGAAGCTGGTGACGGTGGCACTTTAGACAGTGACGTTGTTGACGTTGGCACTTTAGACTCCCCTGACGCTGGTGGTGTTACTTTAGACACCCCCGAAGCTGGTGACGTTGGCATTTTAGGTGCCGTTGACGTCTGAGTCATAACCCATCCATCTTCCAGTTTATTAAAATCAAACATTTTGCTAACTAGATCTTTTACACCCAACATTTTAGCAACAAATAATCCAAATGTATTTGAAAAGGGGGTCCTCCACGACGGAAACATATTTAAAAACAATAACAATAACCCAAATATTAATACCCAGGGAATTAATGTAATACTTAATGATGTTGCCCATTGGCTTTCACCACAAATAGCTTGTAACAGTTTATTATTAAGAAAAAATTGTCCGATAATAGTTAACAAAAAATAAGCCATAGTCGCGGTCATTGTATTTGCGCCACCACCACCACCCTCTGATGCATATCTATAAACAAAATATCCTGATGTTATAATTAAGAAAAATATTAAGGAAAATCCGGGACTAGGTAATTCCGTTGTAGTGTCATCCGCCATTATAGATAATGTGTATAAATTATTTTTGAATAATAACTTCAACTATTAAATGGAAGATGCTAAACCATTATTAGTTGAACCAGGCATGCGCTATTTTTTAGGTAAATCTCTAAAAAATTGTCGCACATTTAAGGATCAACATATTTGTTTTTTTTTTAATATAGGAATGGTGGGGGTATTTATTCTAATATTATCGTTAATACTTTTGTTTAAATACAGGGGGAAACTAACAGTTCAAGAAAAAGCAGCTAAAAATGTAAAAAAACATGAATACATAATTTCAAAACTACAACAGTTGTCGACCTATAAACAACAACAAAGAAGAGCAAGTGGGGACCTAATTACAGATTTGCCATCCTGGAACGACCACCCAGAAGCCGTTCTATTAAACAAGCAGCGAAGTAATTTAGCAGGAAATTTAAATATATAATAAATATAACAATAATATGAATAAAGTAGCTGTTGACCGTGCTATAAATAATTATTATAGGCTGAAACATGATTATGAATCCCCATTTAATAAGAAGAAAGAAGCGATTATTAGGAATAAAGCCTTATCAAAAGGACAAAAACGTGACCGATTTAATAGAATTAGACGTAAATGCATTAATTGTAATCGTGCAGGAGGAACCATTTTTTCAAATAAAGACAAGATCTTGAAAGCAGTCTGTGGAAATACACAACATCCATGCAATTTAAATATCGAAATCGTGAAAGGCTCTTATATGCAAGTGTCCGATATGAAAGATATTATTTTTAATGATTTAGAAAATAATAAGACCGAAATTATAAAAACAAAATTAAATTACCTTTTTGGGTATATTACAGAAGAAGAGGTAACAGAACAGTTTGAAATCGCAAAAATAGATTATACGGTGGATAAACAAATATATACCTCCCTTGAAAAAAGGGTGAATGATACTTTAAATAAAAATAAGGAGGAAATTACAGAAATAAATACGAATATGTACCTCTACATAGATGAATTTAGACAAATAATTAAAAATTATTTTGAGGATAATAATGGTGCATATTTGAGGGACGCAAATGAGGTATATATATCTAGAATTAAACCTGCCACCGAACGTTTGAGAGATATTAAATATAAACAAATGGGGGTTGAATATGATGAAGAAGACGACGAGTATAAATTAATTCAGATGGCAACAACACTTGAGGATACAGAAATGATCTTGGGTGATGATGATGAATATACAAAAGTAATATCAGATATATAATGGCAATGATAGTGAATATACAAAAGTAATATAGTGATTATATATATGATATTTAGATTTATTAATTTTCCAATTTTAATATTAAGTTTTCTTATTGGTGTTGTTTTTAATTATGTTAATGAACCTGACCAAACTGTTGTTTATGTATATCCAACCCCCGACAATACGAATAGAATTGAATACACAGATAAGGTAAATAACTGTTTTAAATTTAAACCACGCAGGGTCACGTGTCCCAAAGATGCAGGTAAAATTCGAACAATTCCTATTCAATAGAGTATTTTTAATATTGATAGTTTATATATGTTTAAAAATTTTCAAAAATTGATGTATACCAAACTAGGGGAGTATGTAATTTCTGTTATATTAGGGTTTGGATTTGCATCACTATTTAGGAGTGTTTGTAAAGATAGAGACTGTCTGGATTTTAAAGGACCCTCTTTAGAAAAAATTCAGAAATATGCTTATCGTTTTAATGAGTCATGTTATAAATTTAATGAGGAAGCGATTCGTTGTGGACATTTGGAAACCACTGTTCCTTTTGCGTAAAACAAAATAATATATTAAAGCAAATTAATATATCATGTCAGGAACTACCAGTTTGGCAGAATTGCCCACCTCTTCTAATTTACCCGTTCAACAAACACAAAATATTCAGATCGATATCAACACTAAGATAGAAAACAATGTCAATGATAGAACCGAAGACCCCACAATAAAACAAAAGGAATATAACTCTATAATTTCTGGCATTCAACAAGCAAGTGCTTCGGGGGTAACTGGTTTACCTGTAAGAGATATTCCACAGACTCAAACAGCCCTTACTCAGGATGTACAAATACAACCCAACTATGTTCCAAATGGGGGCGTGACCGAATATATTGGTTTGGTTTCCAATAATGATGCAATAATTGGTCGCCAGCATGAACATTCTAATAAAAACGA
>Ga0115002_10007092_pt1 | contig 12712 bp, 13 predicted proteins | sample ArcticOcean_MG_C_8_FD_89576 | JGI IMG/M metagenome (GOLD analysis project Ga0115002, IMG submission 89576) | Marine microbial communities from western Arctic Ocean - ArcticOcean_MG_CB11_86 | ecosystem: Environmental > Aquatic > Marine > Oceanic | place: Arctic Ocean: Canada Basin | collected...
CGGATTACCAAGAAAAAGAAGAGGATCCGCGAAAGAGAAATCCTTTCTCTTTCTCAAGGTTCATTACCGACAAAATCAAATTGTTACACCATTGATCAGGCCCGAAAAGAGAAACTTCGATTTAGAGGTTTTTTGATCCAACCTACATCTGCTCTTCTTAGAAAGTGGAAAGACGATTTTGTAGATGAATTTCAAATCTCTGATGAGTATCCTCTTCATCTTTTACGCAGTCCATCGATGAATGTGACCAATATTGCACTGGTGATCGTTCCAATTAAAGACATCGCAACAGGACTGAAAATATTACGAGCATTCGGGTTCAACTATCGTGATACATTTATTCCGAATAGTGGATACAGCGATATGATCCTGATGAGCAAGGAGGTCGTGGTATTACGAGGTGAACGCGGGAAAACACAGAAATTGAAGTCTTCATATGCTCCTAGTGATAGTCTGGATGATTTGTCAGAATGGATCAGTGAAAATTACAAGGGGCCTCATTGCTCCGTGTTCGTGGAGACTGAACATCCAGAGTTCTCAGCCATCATCTAATGGCGAAAATTATTAGGAAGTTTCGTCCCTATTTAATGTCCGATGTAAGGAGGGCATCAAAAAAAGAATTATTCACTGTCGTATCAACATTTGGAGGTGGTGGAGGATCGTCCCTCGGTTATTCACTGGGAGGCGGGAAGGTGTTGCTCAACATAGATTTCGTTTCAGAGGCCATCGCAACGTATAAAAAGAATTTTCCGAATACAGCAACTGACTGTTGCGATATAAGAAAGATTACCAGTGCAGGTGGTGCAAAAAAAGTTCTCAAATATTTTGCACAATTTGGAGTGCAGAAAGGCGAGTTAGATATTCTGGATGGCTCTCCTCCGTGTGCTACATTTTCCAGAGCCAGTTTGAACGCATCAGACAAGACCGAAAAAAGAAGAGTTTCTTATTCTGATGTTGTAACTTCAAGAATTGGCACGTTGATCCACGATTTTGTTTATCTTGTAAACGTTTTGCAGCCGAAGGTTTTTGTTTTCGAAAATGTCACTGACATTGCCCGATCACCAATATTCTCAGATGCACTAGAAAGACTTCGTAAACACGATTGGGTAATCGGATACAAGAAGATGTGTTCGTCGGCGTATGGGGTGGCTCAGAGGAGAACTAGGTTGATTACAATTGGGTTAAGACCGGACATCGCAACTGCGGTCGAGATAGATGCGGATAATATTTCCTCACTTTATCCAGAGCCCTCGAATTATGAACCAACATTGAGGGAATGTCTCTAGATGTAGAATTAAAGGATTTCAGCAAGATGAGCAGGAAAGGAAAAATCTAATTCTACATCTAAGGAGAAGTAGCGATTATGAAATTGTCCGAGGCATCCCTAAAAATCCAATAAAACGAATGAGAATTAGTGATGTGAAAGAAGGTTGGACCAGTGACTTCAATGCCGATCGACTTTCTTGGGATTCACCTTCAACTACAATAACCCAAACAGGCTCCCAAACAGGTAGAGGAGGCCCGTTTCATCCATCCGAGGATCGCCTTCTAACAATACCAGAACTAAAACGAATAATGGCAGTTCCTGACGATTTCATTTTGACCGGCACGAGAAATCAACGTGCTGAACGCTTGGGAAGAAAAGTTTGCCCTCCTCTATATCAGCACCTTTCTCAATCCTTGTTTTCAAATGTTCTTAGCAAATTACTCGCGAGTAATCCTGACCTTTAAGTGGCGTTTTTTGATTGACAAATCTTCTCGAAAAGAGTATAATAATCTAAGCAAAAGAAAGAAGGATACTGCATTTCTTTCAACCCATCGAAGGAATCCAGCTAGTATTAATTTATCAAGAAACTTAAAGTTATAATCACAAACTATTCTTAATGGGAAATATTCGATCACTCCTTGAACAATCGATTAAGAGATCTTCACAGAATACATCTGTGGCCATCTTATTATCGGGAGGTGCTGATTCAATATCAGTTGCATTTGCAGCAATGAATCTTGGAAAGAACATTAATGCATACTCATTCCACTTGGATACTCATCTTTCCTACGATTTCAAAAAGGCAAAGGAAGTATCAGATAAGTTTGGTTGGAAGTTCAGTGAGATCACTATTCCAACCAAACGACTTTTTAGTGACTTCAAGAAACTGGCCTCGATTCAGAAAAACATATGTGCTGAATGTTAATGATAATAACTATAACTAGGATTTCTAGTTTATTATTAAATGAATCAAACATTTTCCATTGGTAAACAGTTAAGGATGTCTTCGAGATATGTATGTTTTATTTATGCAAATAAAAAGACGGGCTTAAATGATTCCACACCATTGCAGTTAAAAGAGGGAAGACACGTGATATTCACATACTCAATAAAACTGCGCTCCAAGCAAGCAGCCTCTATATCAAAGTCGCGATTACATCAATTTGGCCTAGGCTGGCTCGCATTCCAAGTGGCATTGTGACCTAGTTTGCTACAGGTGTTAATAATCGAATCTAACGGTGAATCTCGCAATGACAGGATCGATGTAAAGGCCACGTTGCTTCAAATGTTTCTCATTTGTAACATTGATTAAATTAAGAGCCATGTGGGCGTTATTACCAAAAAACTGGGTGTCATACCCAAATGTTAAATCGACTCCAGAGATGTCATCAGCCTGAACCAAGGTTCTACGTCGGAAATCAGGAAACTGAGGAATAGGGCCCTCGCGAACCCAGAAGCCTCCAGCAATGGTAAAGCCTTCTAAAGCACCTTCGGTAAATCCGTATTTGCTCCACAAATTGAATCCACTTGGCGAAGAGCCCATCAGGGTGCGACCTGATCTATCCTCTTCAACTGGAAGTCCATCAACTGTGATAACGCCGGTTTCATTTGTCACTATTGCGTCCTGATTGAAGTAACCAAAAATGAACTGCAAATTATTCATGGGCGTGTAAAATAATTCTATCTCGATACCGTCTGACGCTTGTTCACCTGATAAGGTAGAGACCGTGCCACCTCCGCCCGAACCATCATCCGAAACACCAAAAATCCCCTGATTCACTATATTGTTTTGCACTATGTCGTAATAGGCGATGTGACCGCTTAATCCGTGTTCTAACATTTCAAACTTGGCACCAAACTCAATAGAATCGGAAAAGCGAGGTGGGCGTACTTCACCAGTTTCGCTATCTATACCATTACTTTGAAAGCCTTCAGCATAGCCTGCATACAATGCAACACCATCCGCTACTTTGAAGTTACCTCCTATTTGGAAGGTCGTTTCTCCAAGTTCGGGTGTATCAATCTCAGTATAGCGGATACCCCCAAGGAAAGACAATTTCTCATCCATCAGGGAGAGCCGGTCAGTCAGCCCATAGACGCGGGTTGAACCTTTGTTTGTTGCAGGGCCATCTGTATCAAGAAAATCAAGGATGGCTTGCTGGCTAATATTAAAATCGCTGAATTCTGGTTTTTGAAAATCACTTATTAACTTAAACGGTGAGAATTGAGGAAATTTCTCTGTAACATCGCCGAAGAAAATAAGATTTCTGCTAGCGACTTCGCTAGAACTGTCACGGACGCTTAAGATCATCTCATTTTTTAAATCGCCTTCATCAATTGTCCATAGAAGATTCGCGTTTACGGTATCCCATATTCCATCCACCCAATCAATTCCAGGCCAGCGCGGAACTCGTGGCAGACCTGTGTCAGGATCGGTAGAAGCAAATGCACCATTGAATGTAGTGTGAAATCTTCGAAAGAGGTCGTTATGAGACCAGGAAGTTTGGAAAGAAAGATTTTCGTTGAAAACATGCTCAAGACCGAGTTCGAAATACAAATCCTCAATTACAGTTCTATCTCCAGAGTTGGTCAGCGTAAAATCTCTTCCCAATGGAATGGGGGCTCCGGAATCAACACCTTCAAATGGGAAAGGATCTCGCTGTAAAACCCCCTCGTCATCCTGGAACGTAGCGTCTAGCCATATCCTTGTCGATTCGCTTGGTCGATGCGTCACATTGAAAAGAAGTCCTTTTCGCTGTAAATTTTCATTTTGTCGCTTACTTTGGTTGTCTTGAAACACGGCCACTCCTCTGACAGCCGTTTTCTTATCATCTCCAACAACAGTATTAACATCGAAAACGGCCCGGTAGTGATCATAAGAACCCACCTGGAAGGACGCGCTGGCGAAGTCATAAAATTTCGCCTGCTTTGTTGATACGTTGGCAAAACCTCCCGGACTAGTCTCTCCATACAACGATGTGGGTCCTTTAATGATCTCAACCCGGTCAATAAATGCCATGTCTCCAAAGCGAAAATTTTGTACGTTGCCGTTTCGTAAAACCAAACCGGAAGCAAATCCCCGTATCGTGAACAGATTGGCTCCTACCCCACTTGTTGTCCTTTGGCCTCCCGTATTTACATTACTTACATACTTAGCGGTATCCTCTAACGCAAGAACACCCATGTCCTCAATTAAATCGGCCGTTATAATACTTACCGAAACAGGCAAGTCTTGGAGTGAGGTGTTTGTCCGCGTTAAACTAACTGAGCTCGAAGCCCTGTAACCAACATCACCTTCCCCACTTACCTCGAAAGGCGATAGGTCATAAGGTTGCTGATCCTGCTCATCCTGGCCGACAAGTCCGGTTTGTGATCCGGCAGCTCCAAGCGTTAATACGGCAGCGATTGTTTTTAGCCAATTGTTTTTTTAGTATTCATTTCAGTCTCTTCTATGGGTTTTTGTTCTGATTCTGGTACCTCCTTGATTTACGGTTACACTAAGTGTAACAGAATAAAGCGCTGGCATCTAGTATGATCCGCTTAGATATTATAACAAATCGCTTGCATAGCTCCGTTTCCAACCACTCTTTGGAGAGCTCAGGAGCTTCGTGCAAACCTATCTAGTTTCGTAATCACAACCGTATCACCTTCTCGGGCGAAATCTATGCACTTCTCAAATTCAGGACGAGATTGAACACTAGAGACTTTCTCCGAGAAGATCTTCTCACATTCGTTTGTCTCTAACCGTTCAACCTGATCCTCAAGGGAATAATTCTGTTCTATCGTGCTGGTTCTTGCATATCCAATTTTCATATCTATTCTATCTTTGATGTTTTAGAGATAGTGATAGAAGTCTATCAATAATGCAAGGCCTTTCTATTGATAGAGAAATTGCATCTATAATTCTTTATCAGACGGCCACGGTCTATTGAGAGATTTGAGAATTCAAAAAAAACCACTCAAATATAAGAGTGGTTTTTTCTTTGTGGGGTTTATGTGTTAGGGAAATTTTTATCTCTTTTTCTTCAATAAAGAAGAAATTTGTTTGTCCGTTCGTTCATTGAAGAGAACAGCAGCAGTAGCGATACTGGTATTCGATCCGTTTTGTTTTCTTAGGGAAATTAAACCATCGCAAATATCATTTAAACCCGATGCAAGTGCTGTCACCTGATCTTCAATCGATTGATTAGGTTTCTTTGTAAAACTCCTCTTGGCACTATTGAAATGATTTACAACAGTATCTCCACTTCTCTTTGCCGATCGTGCAAGGATTAGTGCAACCCCCTTACGTAATAATTTACTCTCTGCCAGAGAGTCGGCACTCATTTCATTCGTGCTATCTTTGAAACTAATCATTTCAAATATACGAACTTTCCCATTCATTTGATCTTGATTTCACTTCAGTCATAGGTGGGGAAACTTTTGGTTTCGTCACCTTCTTTTGAGCGACTTCAATCAAAGATAAAATCTCACCATCTTTTTTTATGATTTCAAATTGGTCACGGACAAATGTATCAAGAACTTGGTTGATGATAGCTGACCGAGGGATTCTCTTATATTGGGACAGACTATTGAGTTTATCTCGCAGGTGATTAGCGCAATTAAATTGGATGAGCGAATATGTATTTACGGCATTCATAATTATATTTATAAGGACATAAAATTTTCCAGTGAAACTGAATTCAATTTAGGTGGTTCCATTTTCCCAGAAAAATCAGTTTTTTTAGCACGAATAAAATCAATAAAATAATCTTTGATGATCTCGTCATTATCATTCTTAAACATTATTTCTCGTCTTAAAAAAGGTAGGATGACAGCAAATTGGCGGTGGGTAATTGTAAGGTTGTTATTCAGGAGAGAGAGCAAATCGTGGAACACTTTATTCATTAGTCTTTTCCTTGTGGCGTAGTGGTTTAAAAGTGACATTAGTTGTCTTTTTTTTACCTGAATTTTTAAGTAATTATCCATTAGTTCTTAGAAGTAATTAAGTAATTAAGCGATGATTCATTAGTTCTATAGAAGTAATGTAAGTGATTAGTGTGTGTATGTGTAGTGTCTGTAAGTAGTGTTTAGATAAAACGGAACCAAGACCCTATCGTTCGTGATGGGATCTTGGCATCAAATGTCTGAGAGCAGTTCCCGCGAATCAGATGTGAATGTTTGATGAGTCGATAGAACCACAGATTCCATCAGATTTTGAATGTATTTTAAGAAGATAGTCGTTCCACCCCGTGTCTTCTATGTTGGTAATCTTGGGAAAATTATATGAGAATCGGCATTTCTGCCATTCACGAATCAAGTGCCGTTTGAACCACTTGATCTCAATTGAATCAGGTCGTCCTATCGTAAGGTGAATATGGATTCTTTTACCAGTCTGGCCGCCACCCTCGATTACTGGCACCACTTGGATTTTCCTACCTCTCTTTTGTGAACAATTACCAAATATTTTTCTGTTCAATCGAGATAGGTAGTGGCGAATAGTTTGAGGAACTGAGTAAAGATCCAGTTTTTCACCTCCCACCATTTGTTTCATATCGAGAGTTAGTCCTACCGGATTGATAATTTGGTCCATCAAATCTTTGTAACCTCTCTTGATCTCTTTGTTCTCCACATATCTATTTATAAGCAAATGACCCACAAATGATGAAAAATATGAACTAAAAAGGTTAGAATGGATATAACCCTCAGGAGTTAGAGTCTTCCCGCTCTCGCGAAAAAGACGTCTTTTTTGCAACAGGAGTTCCGGTCTCTGAGCTTCCAGGGAATGATAGAGCTTACCGATGGAGATCCGAATCTGGAAGAAACTGCCATTCGCCATTTTCTGTCCTTAAAGTGCGATGGAATCATTCTGGTGGGTTCGACTTTGAAAGGAGATAATCCGTCGATCCAGCATCTTATTAAAGCGAGAGTAACTACCGTATTGGTCGATCCGATACATAAACTTCCTTTTCCTGCCATTCATCTGGACCGCGCAGGTATCATGGAGCACATTGTTGATCATTTATGGGACGGTGGGCATCGTCAGTTTGCATTGCTTGGTATCGAAAGTGATCTGGTCATAGGACTGGTTAGGATAAAAGGAATTCTTTGCGGCTGGGAAAGGTAGGAGGCAACTATGACAAGCAGGTCACTAGTTACATTGCCCCGGACTTTGGACTCCAAGACTACGGTTACGCGTTGGCTAAAACAATTCTAGAGGCCAAGGACCCGGCTACTGCATGGATTGCTATGAATGATCGCCTTGTTATCGGTGCACTATCATACTTGCGTGAGCAAGAGATTCGCGTGCCTGACGACCTTTCTTTGGTGGGTTTCGATAATCTCGATATCGCTGCCTGGTACGATCCGCCGATTACGAGTGTTGATCAGGTGATACCTAAAGTCTTTAGAGAATCAGTGGCCCGTTTGGTTGCTTCGATTCAAGTTCCTCAAAACAATACCTCTATTGAGGATTGGATTCTTCCCAAGCTCATTATTCGTAAAACCACCTGATCCGGGCTAAGTGGTTGGCGAATTCAGTTAGGCTCTAGATGTCCAGAGTTTTCTGTTCGGCCTCGGCCTCATCGACTTCTTCATCATCATCCTCTTGGTTGGCTCTTGCTACCCGTTGGACGATGTTTTTCGTGATAATATTTCCTTGGCTGCCTCGGCTCTTCATGGCGAATTCGGCGAAGTTGAAAGGAATCTCCAGCTTGCGAAGGCGAGGGACCGGTTTGTGGTAGACCTTTACAAAAGGACTTTCTCCCTCGGTCTTATCAGCAGAGAAAAAGAATACGCGGGACCCGTCGTTCCCTTTCGTAAGGGAGTATTCTTTTTCCCGTGTTATTCCGCCAATTCGAAAGCGTTTTGCATACACTGATCCACGTTTGCCATCGCGGTACATCAATGAGTACACAGACTTATCGTTTTTGTCGAAAACAGAGACATGGATGATGTCCTTTCCGACAAACACTTTGTTCGAAACTTTAACCACCCTCATATTACCATCGCGCGTGAAAACGATAATATCATCCAAAATCGAACATTTGAATAGGGCTTCATCTTTCTTCATCCCAGTGCCGACAAAGCCGTCCTTGTAATTTACATACAAGGTCTCACTTGCTACGGCAACTTTGGTAGCGTCGACGCGATCGAATGAAGCGAGTTCAGTTTTACGCTCTCTTCCTGTGCCATACTTCTCCTTGAGAGATTCGTAAAATTTGATGGTGAACTTGGTCAGCTGTTTGAGGTTTCGTTTAACCTCCTTCATCCGATCTTCTAACCCCTTTATGTATTCATCGGCTCTAAATGCATCATACCGTGAGATTCGCTTTATTTTTATCTCAGTTAGTCGGACAATATCATCGTCGGTCACATCTCGGCGAAGTAAATGCAGGAAGGGCTTCAGGCCATTCCAAATCGCTTCGATGACGGCCTCCCAAGTCGTACATTCTTCGATGTCTCGGTAGATCCGGTTTTCTATAAAGATTTTTTCCAGACTGCTTAAGTGCCACTTCTCTTCCAACTCTCCCAGTTCGATTTCAAGTTCCAGCTTTAGGAGGGTGCGCGTATGTTTGGCTGAGCGTCTGAGTAATTCCTTAACCGATAAGAACTCCGGGCGGTTGTTTTCGATAATAGTGGAATTGGGGGCGAGTGAGGTTTCACAGTCTGTAAATGCATAGAGAGCATTTATCATAGTCGCAGCAGCGATTCCAGAGGATAGCTGGATCAGGATTTCCACGTTCTCGGCCGTGTGGTCTTCGATGCGATCGAACTTGATTTTTCCTTTCTCCCGAGCGTTTACAATGGAATCGATCAAAGATGCAGTCGTAGTGCTAAACGGGATTTCACGGATGGCCAGCGTACGTTTTTTAAGTGTTTCGATTTTTGCTCTGACTCGAACTCGGCCGCCTCTCAGGCCTTCATTGTAATCCGTGATATCGGCGATTCCTCCGGTGGGGAAATCCGGATAAAGTTCAAAGTCTTCCTTCTTAAGCGTAGCGATGGAAGCATCGATCAGCTCGATGAAATTATGCGGAAAAATCTTACAGGCCAATCCAACGGCAATGCCTTCGATCCCTGAAGAAAGGGCTAGGGGAAACTTTGCCGGTAGAACAATGGGTTCTTTTGCTCTGGCATCATAGGAGTCTTGAAAAAGCGTTGTCTTAGGATTGAACAATACTTCAAGCGCGAATTTGGATAATCGAGCTTCGATGTAACGACTCGCTGCCGCACGATCTCCGGTGACGGGGTCCCCAAAATTTCCCTGCATCTCGATCAACAAATCACGCTGTGCGATTTGGACGAGTGCATCGGTGATGGCGGAGTCTCCGTGAGGATGGAGTTTCATGGTTTCCCCTACAATACTGGCGACCTTATGGAATCTACCGTCGTTCATTTTGAACATGGTGGTCAGGATTCGCCTTTGAACGGGTTTCAATCCGTCTAGAATTGCCGGTACCGCCCGGTCGAGAATAACGTAGGAAGCATACTCCAAATAATACTTTTTGTAGAGATCAGAGACCTTTTCCAGGTCATCATTTGTTGAAGCGTTATCTGACATGGCGGATCAGGCTGAGATGGCCTCTTCTTCAACGCTTTCGTTGATCGGTTCTTCGATAACCAGATTATCTACAATAAAGTCTTTTCGCTCAGGTGTGTTCTTCCCCATGTAAAACGAGAGCATATCGTTTAGGTGAGAATTCTTACCAATTATGACTGGCTCGAGTCGTATGTTTTCACTGATAAATTGTTTAAATTCTGACGGCGAAATTTCGCCCAATCCTTTAAAGCGTGTAATCTCAACCTTTCCACTCAGCGTATCTGTAGCTTGTCGTTTCTCTTCTTCTGAGTAGCAGTAGACAGTTGCTTTTTTGTTGCGGACCCGGAAAAGAGGCGTCTGAAGAATATAGAGGTGGCCGCGACGCACCATCTCCGGAAAGAACTGCAGAAAGTAGCACATCAGGAGTAGCCGAATATGGAACCCATCTACGTCCGCATCAGTTGCCAGAATGATCTTATTGTAGCGTAAGTTCTCCAAGCCGTCCTCGATGTCCAGGGCATTTTGTAGCAAGTAAAACTCTTCATTTTCGTAAATGACTCTCCGCTTCATACCGTAGGTATTGAGCGGTTTGCCACGAAGCGAAAATACAGCCTGAGTCATCGGGTCTCTCGATTTTGTGATAGAACCTGAAGCGGAATCACCTTCGGTAATAAAAACGGAGCTATTCTCTGCGTCCTTATGCTTGGAATTGAAGTGCACTTTGCAGTCGCGCAATTTCTTGTTAACTACCTTGGCTTTCTTTGCTCGATCCTTTGCGATTTTCTGGATGCCTTTCAGCTCAGTACGCTCGCGCTCACTTTGGAGGATCCGTTTTTTAATGGCTTCCGCCGCTGCGGGATTTTTGTGCAGGTAATTGTCTAGTTCCTTCTTCAGGAAATTTGTAATTCCGAGACGGATACTGGGACCATCTGGACCGAAGTTGTCACTACCAAGCCTAACTTTGGTTTGGCTCTCGAAAGTGGGATCCTGAACGCGAATCGCGATAGCGCCGACTAGGCCGCTACGGACGTCGGAAACATGGTAATCTTTTTTAAAGAATCCTCGGAGCGTTTCGACTAGCGCTTGTTTGTAAGCGGCTTCATGTGTCCCCCCAAGAGTAGTGTACTGGCCGTTAACGAAAGAGAAGTAGTCTTCGCCATATTGGTTTGTATGGGTGAAAGCTATTTCAATGTCTTCTTCTTTAAAATGAATGATTGGGTAATTGGGTTCCGACTCCAGGTTTTCTGTCAGCAGATCAAAAAGGCCGTTTTTGGAATGATAACGCTCACCATTAAATACCAGAGTAAGCCCTGTATTGAGATAGGCGTAATTCCAGAGTAGTTTCTCAATAAACTCTTTGCGGAAGGTGAATTCACCGAAGATCTCTATATCTGGAAAAAACGTAACCAAGGTTCCGGATTTCTCCTCACTCGATCTTGGTTTTTTATCTTCGCTTACCAAATTTCCTTGAGCAAATTCTGCTGCAACTGTTTTTCCATCCCGGAAAGACTCGACCTTAAAATTTGCCGAAAGAGCGTTTACGGCTTTGGTGCCGACTCCATTCAGACCAATTGATTTCTGGAATGCGTCTGAGTCATATTTACCTCCTGTATTAATTTTGCTTACGCATTCTACGACCTTTCCTAAAGGAATTCCCCGACCATAGTCTCTCACCGTTACGTGTTCGTTTTTAACGTTAATTTCGATGCGTTTTCCGTAGCCCATCATATATTCGTCCAGGCAGTTATCTGCTACCTCCTTGATGAGAACGTAGAGACCCTCATCGGCCGAGTTTCCTTTCCCGGAAACGTTGCCGATGTACATCCCGGGGCGGAGGCGAATATGCTCTCGCCAGTCCAGCGACTTAATTGACTTTTCGTCGTAAACAGGTTCAGCCATTAGCTAGAAACAACATGGATAGGAAAGGATAAATAGGATTTGGTAGGTGGGGTCTTGGACGCTAATCTCAAGGAACTGGAACCTGTCCTACAAGAAAAAACTCCGCGGAATGAATAGGAATTAAGGGATTGAGATCCAAGCAAGTATAGGATCGTGATCACTTGCTCTTAATCCTGAACTCAAGTCTGCGTTTACGTGGGCAATATACGCCCCCATTTTATGAGCTAATTCCGGGCTAACGAGCAGATGATCCAGGACTTGGGAGAATCCTTGGAAAATGTAGGTGTACCTTTCAGACAGAGGTACGGACTCGACGAGGTTTATTAGTCCTTCATCGCGCGTTAGCACCTCAATCGCTGGCGAAAATTCGTAATCGTTCATATCGCCAAGAACAACAATACCTGCTTCGGGATGTTCTTTTCGAAGCTGATCAAAGTGACTGCGAATCGTGGTTGTTTGGGGAATTCTTTGAGATTCAGAAAAACGAACCGCTGGCAAAAGAGAACCATAAGCGGAAGAGTCGCCGCCTTTACTCCTGAGGTGGCAATTTATGAAAATCATCTTTTGTTCACCGCTCGTGAAAAACGCGACCAAAGGTTTTCGAGAGCCTGAGAATCCGCGTGTTTTTTCCGAATTTAAAGAAGGGTCTTGTAGTAAATAGCTTTTACCTAATGTGATCGAGACCCGGTATAGGTACGCGTTTTTTATATTCGCTCCCGGCCAGCCACCGTCTGAATTGTTTTTCGGATTTAGTTGAGTGAAGTGGTACTCTAGTCCACCGGCTGATTTAATAAAATTAGGGGCTGTCCTAGGTAAGGAACTAATCTAGGACAAAAATATGTATGAAAGACGTAGTCGTTTACCAAGTTATCAGCAAGGAGAACTATTGAAGGTGTTTGTCGTAGGAGCCACCGCCCGAGCAGCTGCTGAAGTGCTAGGAGTACACCGCAATACAGCGGCAGGTTTTTCATGCCTTTACGCAAGCTTATAGCCAGTACACTACCGAGCTATGAACTGTCTGGAGA
>Ga0115002_10007093_pt1 | contig 12712 bp, 14 predicted proteins | sample ArcticOcean_MG_C_8_FD_89576 | JGI IMG/M metagenome (GOLD analysis project Ga0115002, IMG submission 89576) | Marine microbial communities from western Arctic Ocean - ArcticOcean_MG_CB11_86 | ecosystem: Environmental > Aquatic > Marine > Oceanic | place: Arctic Ocean: Canada Basin | collected...
ATAAAGTATTATACCGGGATTATTTATAACGGCCCTACCTGGTTCAATCATCAACCTGAACTCTTTTCCCCATGAATCATTCAATCCTTGCTTAATAGACTCACTATAAACAACTAGTTCTTCACAATAATCATCACCTGAATATGGAGAGAAAAATCCTCCTCCGGCATTAAATATGGGAACTTCACTTATCTTGTCTTCATGTCTTTTTAGAAAAGAACTACATTTCTCCATAGCTAATTTGTATATTTTTGGATCTCTAATCTGGCTTCCAATGTGGACGTGCACCCCAGCAAAAGAGAGGGCTCCTGAATTTACAATAGAAGAGACAACATCATCAGCATGGGATAAAGAGATTCCAAACTGTTGGTTTTTTCCAGATGTAAGGACCATTGGGTGTGTTTCTGCCCCTAAATCAATATTTAACCTTACTAAAACTTTTTGTATAGAATTATTCTCCTTAGCTATGTTACCGATAGTTTCAACTTCAGCCCCATTATCAATAGATATACAGCCTCCGTTGTTGTTAATGAAATAATCAATCTCTTCCTTGGATTTAAATGTACCATTAAACAGAGTATTTTTTAATGTTCCTAGAGTATTATTTACTGTAAACATCTCACCTCCCGAAACTACGTCTATCCCCCAGCCATTTTCAGATAATTCACTAACCAATGCTTTGCAAATGAATGCTTTTGCTGCATATCGGTATAAAGTGTCCTGGCCAAAAGCTTTTTCGAAAGCTTTTATATTGTCTTTTATATGTTCCCAATCATAGACATAAAGAGGTGTCTCATATTCCTTTGTTAGTGCAAGCAAAGAAACACCGTTAATATTAGGATTTCCGCCCGAAAGGTCTAAATTTTTTGGTAAATAATTGTGCATGTTGTCAGATTAATGTAGTCCGAAGCATAATAAAATATATTTATTAGCAATCTATTCTTTATCTTTTATTTCTCTTGCAAGACATAGAGCTTCTTCTTTGGAAACTAAACCTTCATTAATCCTCTGCTCATATAAAGCCTTCATAATTTTTCCTACAAGAGGCCCGGGGTCTATAGCTAGATCTTTCATCACTTCGTCCCCTGATATAGGGGGTCTCATTTTTTTTATTTCTTCTTTTTCAGATACTTCTTCAATTCTTTCTTGAAGATTATCTAAATATCCGTATATCTCTTCTCTTTTTTTTATATTTTTCGTTGTTACATCTGAACGTACCAATTCGTTCAATTCTTGGATCTCTTCAGCGGCGTCAACAATATATCTTCTTACTGCGGAATCCGTCCATCCCATTTTAAAAGTATGAGGCCTTAAGTGAAGCTCGACTAGTCTTACAACTTTTTTTATTAGGGCCTTATCATATCTAAGTTTCTCCATAATTTTTCTGGTCATTTTTCCTCCAACTACTTCGTGGTGTCTAAAGTGGACCTTTCCTCCATCAATTCCTTTTGTTCTAGGTTTGGCAATATCATGAAATAATGCTGCAAGCCTTAATGGTAACTCTGGAGATACTGTATCTATAACGACTAATGTGTGCTCATAAATATCTTTATGTTGGTGGTCTGGGTCTTTCTCCATCTTTAATTCATTAATTTCTGGAATCACATAATTACTCAATCCACTTTCAACAAAAACCCTAAGCCCTAGAGAAGGTTTTCTGCCTAATAACATTTTTGATAATTCATCACGTACCCTTTCCGCACTCACTATTTCTAGTCGCTCGGACTCTTGCTCTATCGCTTTAAACAATTTGCTATCAATAGAAAACTCATACCTACTTATAAATCTACAAGCTCTCAGCATCCTTAGAGGGTCCTCTGAAAAGGCAAGCGCTGGATCCCTTGGGGTTTTAAGTTCACCTAAACTTAAATCTTTTATTCCCCTAAAAGGATCCTCTATAGAATCTTTTAGGGGATCATAGGCAATTGAGTTTATAGTAAAATCTCTCCTTAATAGGTCCTCATGTAGATTGCTTACTTTAATTACTTCTGGTTTCCTAGAATCTTTATCATATTCATCTTTCCTGTATGTTGTTATATGAAGAGTTTGGTCTTCAATATGTACAGCTATAGTTCCGAATTCTCTTCCGACTTCAGTAGTTCGATATCCATCTTCTGAAAGTATTTTAAGAATTTCTTCAGTATTTGCATTTGTAGTAAAGTCAAAGTCATCTGTATCTTCTTCTAATAAGAAATCCCTAACAGCTCCTCCCACCATCCAGAATTCTTTACCCGCATCATTGAATTTTTTACAAATATCAAAAAGAAATTTATTTTCATCTATTCTCTTTTTAAATGTTTTTGATACCATACTTGATAGCTTAAACGATAAAAAAAACAGTAAAAATGAATTCAAAAGTTGATTTCGCCGCAGGCGGCATAGCTATTAATAAAAATAGAGTGTTGATTATAAAAAACAAGCCTGGTCCTAGTAGAAGTGGGGGTGGTTATTGGGGTTTTCCAAAAGGACATCTGGAGGAAAACGAGCAACCCCTTGATGCTGCTATTAGAGAAGTATGCGAAGAGACTGGTTTTCTAGTTTCCATAAGTGAAGGCGCTCAGCCTATAAGCGAAGTAAAATATACATACATTTGGGAAAAGCAAGAAATTCTAAAAACAGTTTGGTATTACAAAATGAGTATTGAAAAAGTATTCTTTAAAGAGCCTGATGATGAAGTTTCTGAAGTGTCTCTATTAGACTTCGAATCTGCTTATAAAGTTCTCTCTTTTGAAAATGATAGAAAGTTATTAAAATATGTCTTCGGTAAGTAAGAAAAAAAAAGTTTATAGTTTTTACGGTTCATATTTAACAAGAAAATGGAATGATGAAGTCGATATTCATTATTTTGAAAAAAAAAGAGGTGGAAAACGTTTTTTGAAAAAATGCCTAATTAAGGCTGAATCTGAAGAGTTAATTTTTAATTCCTCTCTAATAGATTCAGATAGCAATAAATCATGGGTAGAAGCTAATTGGAAAATTTCTAAAGAACTTTATCTATATACACATTATTTCTCTGAACAGATTCCAAAAAATATAACAAACAAGGAACTCCGATTAAAAAGATTTCATAGAGATGATTTTGCCAAAATAGTTTGTCTGGATAAAGACATATTTGATCCTTATTGGAGGTCTTCCTATCTTTCGCTTTTAGACACCCTTAAGAGTTGTCAAAGAACGATATTGTACACTCATGAAGACATGGGAAGAATATTAGCTTATGCAATTGTTGGAATTACTATGAGATCCTCTTTTCTTCAAAGGTTTGCAGTAAATCCAGAAAAACAAGGTAAGGGTATTGGTTCTTTAATGATTGAAAATGTACTTAAAGATATGAATAAAAGAAAAATGATTTCAATGAAGCTCAATACACAACCAGAAAATATTGCTGCACAAAAACTGTATGAAAAAAACAGTTTTATTCTCTCAAATAAGAGACTTCTTATCATGAAATCTTCCTAGGTTATTTGAATAAATAATAAATGAATAAACCATATTCGCTTATCATTAAATGTGATGGAAGACCAAGAAAACTATATTGAAGATGACAGTTTTACTGATGCTATTGATAATCTTGTAGAAACAATTCGAAACTTAATAGTCAAACCAATAAAGAGATTAACTAGTTTTCTAACTTTAGGCCTCGTATTAATAGCATTATTAGTTATGTCACTAGTCTTTTTCTTCCTGGGCTCTTTAAAAATAGTCCAGGGGTTAGGGTTCTCTCTGGGTCTTAACCCAGTAGGTTTTGCAATGACTATGCTAGGTTTTATCTTTTTAATACTCGCAATACGTAATTACAGGAAAAAGAAATAAATGGATGAAAACTTAACAATAATTGGATCTGGACCTGCAGGATACACAGCTGGTTTGTATGCTGCACGAGCAAGTCTTGAACCAATCCTTTTTGAAGGTATAGAGTCAGGAGGTCAATTAATGTTAACAACTGATGTGGAAAATTATCCTGGGTTTAAAGAGGGAATCATGGGTCCAGACTTAATGCAAGAATTTAAATCCCAAGCTGAAAAGTTTGGAACAAGAATTTTACCTTTGACTGTCAGTTCTATAGAAAAAGTCTCTGGGGGTTTTGAATTATTTACAACTAAAGAAAATTACTATTCTAAATCTGTAATCATTTCATCTGGTGCATCTGCTAAGTGGTTAGGTGTAGAAGGAGAAAAAAGATTGCAGGGTTATGGTGTTTCTGCCTGTGCGACCTGTGATGGTTTCTTTTTTAAAGATAAGATTGTAGTAGTTATAGGGGGTGGAGATTCTGCGATGGAAGAAGCTCTCTTTTTAACAAAGTTTGCTAAAAAGGTTTACATTATCCACAGGAAGAGCTCTTTTAGAGCTAGTTCTATTATGCAGAAAAGGGTACTCGACCATAAAAAAATTAAAGTTTTATGGAATAAAGAGGTTAAAGAAATTCTAGGTGAAGATTCTGTTACTTCGGTTAGCTTAAAAGATACTGAAAGTAGTAGTGTAGAAAAATTAGAAACGAATGCAGTTTTTGTTGCAATAGGCCATACTCCGAATGTCGGTTTCTTGCAGGGATTATTGGAGTTGGACGATAAAGGATACATCAAAACTGGTTTTACAACTCAAACTAGTACATCAATAGATGGGATATTTGCTGCAGGAGATGTCGCTGATTCAATCTACAGACAAGCAATAACTGCCGCAGGAACTGGTTGTCAAGCAGCAATGGATGCAGAGAGATGGCTCGAAAGCTAAAAAATTGGATTTAAATTTCATAACATCGTTAAGCCAAGAGGAAAAGAAGGATTTAGCAGATAGATTAGGTCGTGCTGGGTATAAAACATCTTCGAAAGAAAAAGAATTGTTTTATGTTTTAAAATTATTTATTGAAGATAAAGAATTAAAAAACAGTTTATCGAAGGACACACTGTGGGTCGAACTAACAAACTTTGGTTACGAGCTGGGTGACAGATTAGTAAATTTATCGACACCTTCTCTTTATGGATCAGACATAGAAGAACTCCAAGAGCTTCTATCTCGTCTTGGTTTTTATTCAGGAACTCACACCTCTATATATTCGAAAGATCTTGAAATAGCAGTTCAAAGGTTCCAAGAAAACAGAAGTTTAGCTATAGATGGCAATGTAGGACCTGATACTGTTGGGGAACTTAAGTCAATGCAGAGGCCGGGGGAAAGACATTCTTTAAATAATGCAATTAACATGATCGGATCTAGGGAATTATTTTTTAGCAAACTAAACCATACAGTATGTTTCTATCTACCCCATATCGAGAACTATAAAGTGAGGACTAAAGTATATGAAGATATAAGAAAGTCTTGTATCGAAAGCAATGTAATTCCCATATTTGCTTCTGATATCAATAAAGAAGTTTCTCATGACTCCGCAATTAGTTTCGTAAATAAAATACAGCCCTCTTACTTTATAGTTTTAGATGAAACAAAATCTAACATTGTCAGTTTTTTTGAAGGAAAGTATTCTAAAAGTAAACTGGGAGAAATTCTCTCAAAAAATATCGCAGACAATTTTAATATGAAAGTGCGTGGATCAAGTTCCAAAATATTGACAAAAACTAAGCCTGTAACAGTTGTTGTATCTATAGGAAATATAGTTTTTGGTAATAATTACCAAAATTTTGATTCTAAAAAGATCTGTGTATCTATAGTATCTGCTACTGAAGAGATCACTAAAAATCTATCTTAGTTTCATAAGAATTGAAATTAAGTCTTCTTTGTTTCGAAACTTAATCTCGATTTTACCTTTTTTTCCATTAGATTTAATAACTACTTGTTTCCCAAAGTAGTCTTCAAAAATTGTCTTTGCATGTAGTATCTCTTCAGAATTTTTTTCATTTAATTTCCCTAAAAGATCCGATACTCTATCCTCAACATCCCGACTTGACATATTTAATAATAAAATCTCTTTATAGATATCTTTTTGTGTTTTATGATCTAATGAAAGAAGAGGCCTTACTTGTCCAACTTTCACCTTTCCAGAAACCAAACCTTTCACTATTGAGTCTTCTAGGCCGCTAAGTCTTAGGGCATTTGAAACGTAGGACCTACTCTTTCCAACAAGAGAACTCACTTCATTTATAGACAGACTATATTCTGCTATTAATTGTTTAAAGCCATTTGATTCGTCAATAGGCCCAAGTTTTTCTCTTTGTATGTTTTCTACTAAGCCCATCACAGCAGCATCTCTTTTGCTGACATCTTTTATAATGCATGGAACACTATCTAATCCGATAATCTTTGCTGCTTTCAGTCTTCTTTCTCCTGCGATAAGTTTGTATGTATCGTTATATCCAATTTGGACAACAAGAGGTTGAAGAATTCCATTTGCTTCTATAGATGCAGCGAGACCTCTTAGGTCTTCTTCTTTAAACTCGGTCCTGGCCTGAGTGGGGCTCTCTTTGATTTCCTCAATCAATATCTCTTTTGTCTCAAAATCTCTGGCGTTTTTAGATTGAATGAGATCGCTCAGTTCTCTTTTCATGAATAACCCTCTATCTTTTTAAGTATTTCCTCTACAAGTAAGGTTAGCTCTTTATAGGCATTTCCATTATGATTCTGCTCATAAGCTGTTTTCCCATAAAAAGGGGCGTCTGCAATTTCTGTAAGTTGACTTATAGATGTTTCGAAGAGTTTGTCTCCTAAGATAAATCTTAATTCCGAATAAAATCTCTTGAAGCTTGCTCTTCTCTTATCAACAGAATTAAGTACAACACCTAAAAAAATAGGGTCTATATTCCTGCTATTAGAAACTATAGTTTTTATATACTCTATTGCCTGGCCCACTCCTTCTATGGATAAATATTCTGCCCGTGTTGGTATAAGATAAAAATCTGAAATGTTAATTGATTCATGGACTAAAGAATTCATTGCTGGCGGGGTGTCAATAACTACAGCTTCGAATGGTGAAAATTCATCACCCTTTTTTCTTTTGTAAAGTACAGATCCTGCAAAAAGTTTTTCACTTATAAGCCTTTTAATTTTTTGGTTTGCTGGGATTAAAAAAAGATTTTCTCTTACTTCTGGGAGTTCTTCTATAACGATCGGCTCTTTTCCTTCAAGAAGTGATAAGGCGTCGAAACGAGGTTCACTCTTTTTATTATAAAGGTAGGTTGTAGCGTTTCCTTGTGGGTCTAAATCAACAAGAAGGGTCTTTTTATGCTTTCTTGCAATAATATCAGAGATATTAACTGACAATGTCGTCTTTCCAACCCCGCCTTTTTGACATATTATCGATATAAACATCTACTTGAATGTTATAACATCTATAGTTCTTATTTTTCTTTTATTTATGAATATTTCCTCTTGTTTCACGTGAAATCGCGCATTTTTTATAATTTTCTCTTTTCTTTGATTAGAAGAAACCAGCAAAGCCTCTGTCTGGTGATTGTCATAAGTAAAAATATTTTTTATAATTTTTTCAGTTGGCATAAAACACCTGGAAACATAAATTCCTTCATCTTCTCTGTTTTTTGAAACAAAAGATTCAGCATCTTCTAAGACAGGCTCTATATTTTTTATATCCAGAAGATTTTTTAACCTCTCGAGTTCAAATATTCTTTTTTTACTCCTATCTATAAGATAAACTTTTTTTTCCGGGTTCATGATTGCTATTGGAATTCCTGGAATTCCTGCACCTGTTCCAAGATCGCATATGGTTGTTGATTTATATTCATTATCAATTATTAATCCGAAACCAAGAGAGTGAATAATAAACTCTTCCCACACATAATCGTCTGGTTTTTTACTTATAAGTCCTTTTTTTATACCTTCTGTCTTTAACCATTGACTGTATAAGAATAACTTTTCTTTTTTATCCTGATTAAGTAGGTCTAAAACCCAGTCTGGAAAGTGTTTATCCAACTATTCTTCTTCAGATTTACTTTTAATCTCTTCTTGTGGAGCTAAAACTACTGACCTATAAGGTTCTCTTCCTTCAGAGTATGAATTTATCCCGTCCATCTCTGCCGCTGCATCATGAAGAGTTTTTCTATCCACAGAGCTCATTGGCTCTAACATGACTTCTTGCTTATCAGATAAGATTTGCTCTCTAAGCCTCTGGGCGTATATTGTGAGTGCCTCTTTCCTTTTATTGGCATAGTCTGCAATGTCTAATCTCAGCCTTGTTCCTGTTCCGGTTTTTCTTTGTATAACCGTTCTAGTTAATTCGTGTATAGACCTTATAATAAAACCCTTATCTCCGACAAGCGCTTCAGTCTGTTCTCCTTTAACTGTAACAATTAAATTCTTATCATCAACGCTTCCAGTGACCTTCCCTTCTAAACTGAACTCTTTTAATAGCCCTTCCAGAAATTCTATAGATATCTTTAATTGTTCCTCTGGGTTAGGTTCTTTGTATTCAGTTTTTGGGTTTTCTTTATAGCTTTTTTGTTTTTGTTCAAAGTTAGATTTTGTTTTTTCTCTTTGTTTATAACTATTTCTTTTATTTCGTCTATCTCCATAGCCTTTTCCTTCACCAGATCTAACAGATATCCTTACGAGAGCTTTGGTTCCTCCAACCCCAAAAACTCCTCCTTCAGGTTCTCTTAATATTTTAATCTCAGCTTCAGTTGAACTTTCCAGGTTGAGCTCTTTTAATCCCACCTTTATTGCGTCATCTATACTTTTTGCTTCAACCTCTACCCATTCATTTGACATTATTATTTTCTCCTTCTTTTCTTTCTGTTTTTACGAGAATTCTTTGGGTTTTCTTCATTCTTTTTTTCCTCTTTTGGTTCTTTTTCTTCAATCTTTTCTTTAGTTTTTATTTCCTTATTGTCTAGCTTTACAATTAGTGCTTGTTGCCCAATTCTAAAAATATTCCCTGTTAAAAAATATAAAACTAACCCTGTTGGTAAGGTCCAAGAAATAAATCCAAAAAATATAGGCATTACTTTTCCTATTGTCTGCATCTGTTTTGCTTGTGGGTTGTCTGATTTACTTCCTTTCTTTGTTATTTGTTTTTGTTGGTAAAGAGCACTCAAAACAACCAACAATATTAAGAATAAATAAGGTACTCTTTCTAGTACGCCTACCGCGTCTGATGGTGGGGTTTGTAGGTCCATTCCAAAAAATAGCGGTGTTGTTCCTGATAGATAGCTAGAAAGACTAGAGGGTTTTGGTAGAAAAATAAGCGGGTCTCTAAGCACACGGAATAAAGCAAACCAAACAGGCATTTGGACTATTAAAGGGAAGATGCAACCCAAGGGATTTATTCCTTTCTCTTTATAAAGTCCTGCTACTGCCTTATTTAACTCTTCCTTATTATCTTTATGTTGTTTCTGGAGTTTTTGAAGCTCAGGTTGTGCATCTTGCATTCTTTTTGTTGACCTTGTTTGCTTAAGTGTTAGAGGAAAGATTACAATATTTATTACTATTGTAAGTAAAACTATTGAGAAACCATAAGACGAGATAAAATCAAATAAATAAGAAAGGACAAATGCAATAACCTCTGCGAAAGGTTCAATTATTGCCATTTTTTACCAAATTTCTTATAAAAGATGTTGCAAATAAATAACCTCTGAGGAATAAGAAAAACGGTTTTTAAAAACCCTTTTTCTATAAGACTTTCCTTTATAACTTCAGTGCATGTTGGATAGTAAAGACAATTTCCTTGTCCAATACCAAAATAACCTAAAGTGCTTCTAAACATAGAAACCAATATCGAAACTGTTTCTCTCACAGAACTCCTTATTCCCTATAAAAAAGAAGGATGTTTCTTCAGAGTTTTTTCTATCGTTGAAAGATCTTTCTTTAGTCCGTTTTTTCTTACAATAACGACCATGTCAATCGATTCTTTTTCCTCTAAATGCCTTGTCGCTTCTTTTATTCTTCTTTTCACTTTATTTCTATTAGCTGCGTTTGCAATTTTACTTGAAACTTGTATACCCAGCCTAACCCCTGGTGTATCTCCCTCTTTAATAAAAACTTCTAAACCATCGATTGAAAACCTTTGGCCTTCTTTTTTTACTCTTTCAAACTGTTCAGTTTTTTTTAAAGAAGTAAATTCTATCAATAACCTAAAAAGCTAAACCGTAATGGTCCTTCGGCCCTTACTTCTTTTTCTCTTAAGGATATTTCTGCCGTTTCTTGAACGCATCCTAGATCTAAAGCCATGCTTTCTGCTTCTTTTTCTATTACTTGGTTGATATGTTCTTTTCATTTCAAATATATCTCAATTAGTTAAAGAGTATTACGTTTACAGACTTAATCAAGTGAAGAATTGATATTTTTTTTCTCATTCGCGAAAATCAAACTAAAAGTGTTAAAACAATCTTTGTTAGTTTCTGAAAAGATTGTCTAGATATATAAGTTAACTTGTATTTTTACAAGAAGTAGCCTATTGTTGTTGGGTTTTTTTATAAATGGAATCTTATTTTATTGTATCGTTTGTTTTTAACACTTTTTGGTTATTTGAAACAAATACCTATATTTATTTTAGTGGAAAATAAAATATGGGAAGAAATAAGAGAATCTATAGCCTCATCTCACGAAAACAAAACTGCAAAATATTGGCTCGACCAAGTTTCTTTTTTAAACTTCGAAAACTCTGTTTATCATTTTTCAGTGCCTAGCGCTTTTGTAAAAGATTCTTTTGAAAAAAAGTTTAGTGCGGCACTTGAAAAAGAGTTGAGACAAAGGGGGTTGTCTAATAAATATAAACTCAAGATAGATGAAAACCTATTAAGGGAATCGGTCTCTAAAAGTTATAAACCAAAAAGTACTTTCACACGAAAAGGTCTTGATTTAGAAAGTAAAGAAAAACCAAAGGAGAATTACAACCTCACTCCTTTTAATAATTTCTGTACAGGATCATCTAATAATTTGGCTGTAGTTGCTGCAAAAACTGTCGTTAAAAATCCTGGTAAAAGATTTAATCCATTATTTATATATGGAAAACCTGGTGTAGGAAAAACACATCTACTAAAAACAATAAAAGAGGCGACTGAAAATTCTTTATATATCGGCTCTGAAGATTTTTTAAACTCCTTTGTACAAAGTATAAAAGATCGTGAAACTGGTTTGTTTAAAGACAAAGTCAGAAATAAAGACATATTGCTTTTAGACGACATTCAGTTTTTAGTCGGTAAAAAAGCTGTTTCTGAAGAAGTTCTACATACAGTTAATCATTATATTGAAAAAGAAAAAGCGGTTATTTTAGTTTCTGATGTCAGACCTGAGGAGCTTTTGGGTTTCCCGGAAAGACTTCTCAGTAGAATATATAGTGGTCTTGTGACAGACATAGAAAAACCCGATGAGGAGTTGCTTTTAAAATATTTAAAGAATAGAAAAGAAAGCTCTTTGTTGGGAAAAAGTATTGTAGAAAAAATAACCTCACTACCTTTTGAAAATTTTAGAGAACTTAATGGGTTTCTTAATAAGTTTTCTCTAGGTGTTGAAGCTGGTATCGATGTTGTTTCTTTTATTGAAGGTTTTATAGAGAAAAAAGAGTTTGGTTTAGTTAGTAAAAAAACGCCGGAAGACTTGTTATCTGTCGTCTCTAAAAAATACCAAGTTGATAAAGAACTACTTTTGTCTAAAAACAGAACAGAAAAGGTTTCTGGTGCTCGGCATGTTCTTGTGGGGTTATTAAGAAAACATACAGACATGTCTTTGCAACAAATTGGTTTATACGTTGGAAACAGATCTCATTCAACAATTCTTTCATCTTTGAAGAAAACAAGTGGTGAAGAAAGTCTTAACATTTTAGACATTGAAGAAAAAGAAAGCAGGGTTGGTTGATTTTTATGTTTTATTGTTTAGAACTCTCTTCACAAAAAAGACAACAGTTGTTGAGTTTTTATTACTTTATAAACACTTTCAACACCCTTATTACTATTAAATATATAAGGATATAATAAGGAACTAAATGAAGTTTAAAACATCCTCCAGAGCTCTACAGGTGCTTTTCACCTCTGTTTCAAGAGCTGTTAGTCTTAGGCCTTCCATTCCTAGTCTTCAGGGCCTTTATTTATTAACTAGAGAAAAAGAACTTGTATTAACAGGATCAGATTTGGACCTTGTTATTAAGGGAAAAATACCAGTAGAGGTTGATGTTGAAGGAGCGTGTTTAATTAACGCTCGTATTGCATCAGAGGTGATACGCAAACTACCATCCGGGGAAGTTTTAGTATCAGATTTAGGAGAAGAACTCAGAATAGAAACAGGGTCTTTGATTTTTAATCTTAGAAAACTAGACGAAAAACAATACCCAAAAGAATTAGTAGAAGAAAAACCAATAACAAAAGAAAACACCTCTTTTCAAAAAGAAGAGTTTTTTGAAGCAATAAACCAGGTCGGTGTTGCGGCGGCCCAGGAAGGGTCTAAACCCATATTGACAGGAATCTTGTTTGACGCAAAAGATGGAAAAACAAATCTTGTTGCAACTGACAGCTACAGATTAGCAACGAAAGAGCTTACAAACTTTTCTTCAAAAGATATAGGAGTTGTATCAAGAAGAGCACTTAACGAGGTCGTCCGGTTGTTTGAAGAAAGTGAAAACGAAATATCTCTGCTCATTGAAGAAAGACAGATTTTTTTTGATGACGGTAACTACCAGGTTTCCTTAAGAAAAATTGAAGGAGAGTACCCAAAATATAAAGAACTCTTTCCAAAAGAAACAGTTTTTTCGGTAGAGATGGAAAAAGGAAAAATATTAGAGGCCCTAGATAGAAGCTCTGTCGTGGCAGAAGGATATATCCCA
>Ga0115002_10007094_pt1 | contig 12711 bp, 10 predicted proteins | sample ArcticOcean_MG_C_8_FD_89576 | JGI IMG/M metagenome (GOLD analysis project Ga0115002, IMG submission 89576) | Marine microbial communities from western Arctic Ocean - ArcticOcean_MG_CB11_86 | ecosystem: Environmental > Aquatic > Marine > Oceanic | place: Arctic Ocean: Canada Basin | collected...
ACAGAAGGATGGATTAATGGAGGTTTTTTTATAGCTGAGTATAATTTTTTTAATTTAATTAAAGGAGATTCTACAATCCTAGAAAAAGAACCGTTAGAAAAAGCAACATCTAGAAAACAATTATTTGCATTTAAACATTTTGGGTTTTGGAAATGTATGGATACAAGTCGAGACAAAGAAGTTTTAGAAACAATTTATAGAAAAAATAAATTCAATTGGAAAAAATAAAAAAAAAAATTCTTATAGTTGGTGGAACAGGTTTCATCGGTTATTATTTAGCAAAAGAATGCCTTGAAAAAAAATGGAAAGTAGTAAGTTTTTCCAAACACCCCCCAAAGAAAAAAAGATACCTGCCAAAAGTTAAATATTTAACAGGTGATCTTTTTATTAAAAATAATTTAAAATTACTAAATAAATCATTTAATTATGTTGTAAATCTTGGAGGTTATGTTGATCATAAAAATAAAAAAAAAACATTTAATAGTCACTATGTTGGATGTAAAAATTTAAGTAATTTTTTTGTAAAAAAAAATATAGAAGCATTTGTACAAATGGGTAGTAGCGGAGAGTACGGAGCCTTAAGATCGGCACATAAAGAAACTGCTTTTTGTCGTCCAATGTCAATTTATAATCAGGCAAAATTTTTAGCAACAAAACATTTGTTAAATCTTCACAAAGAAAAAAAATTTCCTGCTACAATATTAAGATTATATCAAGCATATGGACCTAGACAGGATATTAATCGTTTTATACCAATCGTAATTGATGCTTGTCTAAAAAATGAAAAATTTCCCTGTTCTGATGGGAATCAATTCAGAGATTTTATTCACGTTAGAGATGTCGTTAAAGCAATACTTAAATCTTTAGCAATTAAAAAAGCAAAAGGAGAAATAATAAATATTGGTTCAGGAAAACCACAAAAAATCAAAAGTATAATTCATTATTTACAATACAAAATAAAAGGCGGATATCCTCAATTTGGAAAGCTTAAATTGAGGAGGGAAGAAACTTTAAAAATATATCCTAATATAAATAAAGCAAAAAAAATTTTAAGATGGAACCAAAAAATAAAATTTTCAAAAGGTTTGATGGAAACATTAAGGTACTATAAAAAAAATTTTGGTTAGTATTATTGTTAACTGTTAAAATGGGGGATTAGCTCAAAAGTAGAGTGCCGCATCGACATTGCGGAAGTAGTTGGAGCGTTACCAACATTCCCCACCATTATAAATTGATATTAAAGAAAAATTAAATAATCCTAATATGTATTTAATTGGACAAGTTTTTTTCTTAATGATATTTGTTTATTTTCATCATGCATTTTATTAAAGAAATTATAAAATTTTTACTTTCTAAAACTATAAGTTTAAAATTTTTAGAAAGACTTTCGCAAAATATAATTTTTAGAGAGATTATTAAAAAAAAAAATCCAAAAATTGTATCTAATGTATCTGGGAGTTTAAAAAAATTTAATCAAGATTCTTGGAATGAAACATTAAGACACAAGGTTTGGGAAAAAATTCCAGAGCATATTGATATTAATAGTAATATTATTTATTTAGAATTTGGTGTTTGGAAGGGGAACTCTATTAAATATTTTGCAGAAAAGTACAAGAGTAAAGATTCAGAATTTTATGGTTTTGATACTTTTTATGGGTTTCCTGAAAAATGTTTAGATATGAAAAAAGGGTACTATTCAACCTCAGGAGCCTTACCAGAAACAAGTGATTTACGAATTAAATTTATCAAAGGTTTATTCCAAGAAAGCTTAGCTGATTTTTTAAATAAACTTAAACCTGAATCAAAAAAAAAAACAGTATTAATTCATTTTGATGCACCGCTACATTCAGCAACTTTGTTTAATTTATTTAAACTAAATGAACAATTTAAAAGCTATTTTTTTATATTTGATCAGTTTGGCACTGACGAATGTAGAGCACTTAACAATTTTAGCAAATCAACAATGTTAGATTATGATTTATATTTAGCTAGTATAATGAATTATTCGCCAGAAGTAGTTTTTGGTAAGTTTAACAATTAATTATTAATTATTTATCGAGAATTAAAAAAATAGGATTTAGACAAAAAATTAAAATTACTGAGGGGTTGAAAAAGACTATTAATTTTTATTACAATAAAAATGAAAAATATTAAGAATTATTTTTTTTTACTAATAATAATATATTTATTGATATTTTTTTATAAAGAATCAATATTTTTTTTTATCAGCAATTTATTTCAAGAAATGACTTACTTTCAGTCCAATAATTTTATATTTTTTATATTTTTATTATTTTTGATTAATTTTATATTTTTCTTATCTCCAATACCAACTTTACCAATTATTATTTTTAATGGTTTCTTCCTAGGAAATTCTGGATTTATTTTTAGTTATGTATTAATAATTATTTGTTCAATAATTTTGTTTAAAATCGCAAAAAATATTAATTTTTTATTAAAATTTAAATATTTTGAAGCATTAGTTAAAAAAATTAATAATAACAAAAATAATGATTTAAACTTTTTTGCAATAGCATCAAGCAGATATGTTTTACCTTATTTTTTTCATAATATTTTATTTGGTTCGATTCTTAAAAAAACCAATATTTTTGTTTTTGCTATTTTAATCTCAGAAATTCCAGTTATTTATGTTTTGAATAAATTTGGAAAACATTTTAGAGATTTTCAAGATTTATCAAATGCTAATTTAAGCAATGTTCTAAAAATAGAACATTTCTCTACATTTTTTTTATTTCTTTTATTATTGATTATTGCTAGTAGAGTTTCCAAATACTTAAGAGGAAAAATAAGATAGAAGATTTATATGTGTGGAATATTTGGAATACACCTAAAAAAATTAGGTAATTATAAAAATAATATTAAAAAAGACATTAGTATTTTTTCTGAATTAAGTAGAACAAGAGGACAAGATACATTTGGCATCTCAATATCAGCAAATAATGAAGAAAAAATCTTTAAATTAAATACTGACCCTGTAGAGGTATTTAAAAGGAAAGATTATAATAATTTTATTAAATCAATCACTGAAAATCTTGATGAGACAAAATCTTTCTCTGTGATTGGGCAAACTAGATTAGTCACTAATGGAACAAAATTTTTACCTGAAAATAATCAACCAATTATAACAAATAAAATTATTGGAATTCACAATGGTATTATCGTCCAAGATAATAAAAATACAGAGTCAATATCAAAAATTAATAACGAAGGATATTGTGTTAAAAGTGATTCCCTAAATTTTTTTGAAGAATTAAATAAAATATTTTTAAAAGATCAAAATAATTTTATAGTTAATTATAATGATTATATACAAAAGATAGATGGAAATTATTCTATTTTTTTTAGAATTCCCTCTATTAAATTAAATTTTTTATCATCTAATTGTGGATCTTTATATTATATAATTTCAGATAAAAAATTATTGTTTTCTTCAGAAAAAGCTATACTTAAAAAATTTTTGAGTAAATCAGGATCTCATCAAAATGAATATAATTATTCAATCAACAAGGTTTTAAATGAAAGTATAATTTTTAATGATGAATTAGAGATCATAAAATTAAATGAGATTGATAATAAGAAAATATTCAACCTTAATTATTCGTATAAGATATTTGACAATATTTCAGAGCAAATTGAAAAAAGAAATAATCTAAAAAAATGCAATAAATGTATACTACCTTCTACATATCCATTTATTAAATTTGATGAGAATGGAGTATCTGATTATTACAAGAGGTATAAAAAACAAAAATTTTTAGGTGATGAAAAATTATTTGAAGTTTTAGATAAATATAGATCTAAAAATGGAGAGCCTGACTGTGTTGTTGGTTTAAGCGGTGGCAGGGATAGTAGTTATGGATTGCATTTGTTAAAAACTAAATTTAAAATGAATCCTATTGCTTTCACATACGATTGGGGCCTTACCACGGATATTTCAAGAGTAAATCAATCTAAGATTTGTGGAAAATTAGGAATAGAACATATTATACGATCAGCAAATATAACTAGAAAACGAAATTTTGTGAGAAATAATGTTATGGCCTGGCTTAAAAACCCCCATTTAGGAATGTTACCAGTTGTACAGGCAGGCGACAAACCATTTATGGATTATGGTGACATAATAGCAAAACAACATAATATAAAACTAGTAGTACAATTTACCGGCTATCAGCTGGAACAAAGGGAATTTTTTTTAGGTTTTGCTGGCATTAATCAGCCGCTACAAAATAACCAAAGGATGTCTTCGTACAGCATGATTAATAAATTAAAGATGTTTTATTTTTATTCTACTCAGAGCATTATAAATCCAAGCTATTTGAATGCAGCATTATTAGATAATTTTCAGGGATTTGTTTCAAGCTTCGTAAGAAAAGAAAAATCTTTACACTTTTACAACTATGTTAAATGGGATGAGAAAGAAATGGTAGATACACTTTTAGAAGAATATAATTGGATGAATGATGTGGCATATGGAAAAAATCAATGGCGAATGGGCGATGGTCAAACTACATTTAATAATTTCATCTATTATACTTTAGCTGGATTTTCAGAGTTTGATAATTTCAGATCAAACCAAATATGTGAAGGAATGATTGACAGACCCACAGCTGTAGAACTTGCAAAAAAAGACAATAATTTTAAATATGAGATACTTAAAAATTTCAGTGAAATAATTGGTTTTAATTTAGATGATGTATTGTCTAAGATTTCTTCTTTTCCGAAATTATATTAAATATAATTTTAAAAAGTTCTAAAATAATTTGAATATTCTTTTTTATATTTAATATTTTTATAGATGAGTTGCTAGAAATTTTATAAATAACTGGAATTGAAATTATTTTTTTACTTAGCTTAGTGTACAAATAAATTAACTCTATATCTAAGAAAAATTTATTAGAAATAAATTTAAGATTATTAAAGTTTTTTATTTTTTTAAAACCTTTTAAACCTGCTTGAGTATCAACTTTTCCTATATCTAGATCGATGGTCAGTTTAAGCAAAACACTAATTACATAACCAGCTAAATATCTAAATATTTTATAAAGATTGAAATTATTATTTGTAACTCTACTTTTTAAATGCCTTCTATTTATAAAGATAAAATCATAATTTTTTTTTAATTTTTTGACAATAAGACTAAATTTAGAAAAATAAGGTAGATCACTATCAATTAAGACCACGTGATTAAATTTTGACTTTTTTAAACCTCTTCTTATAGAGTAAGATTTTCCTTTATTTTCTAAATTATTAATTAAAAATATTTTTTCATTTTTAACAGATAAAATTTCCAATTTTGTATTATCAATACTGCCATCATTAATAATTATTATTTCATAATTAACTTTTAATTGTTTAATTTTTTTTACTAAGAAGAGTATTTTCTTTTTTATTATTTTTTCATCGTTAAAAGTTGGAATAATTATAGATAAAGATATCATAAAATTTATTTAACAATAAATGACGTTAAAAGTACACCTAGCTTTCTTGCATCAGGACTTTCAAAAATATCATATGGTGAGATTAAACCATTAAATTCAAAGTGTATTTTAATTTCATTGTTTATTTTATTATTTTTAAATTTTATCTTTGTTTTAGTAATATTTTCATCATTATTTAAGTTTATAGTTTTATTTAATTTATCATTAACAAATATTTTCATTACAAAATCTTTTTTATTGTTTCCCTTATAAGGAGTCAAAGATAATTCCATTTCTAAATTTTCATTTTTAATATTTGAAGTTTTGAATAATAAAAAAGAATTTTTTCCCTCAGACCAAACACCCTTGTTACCGAAATTGTGTGACCATCCAAATCCTAAAAATTTATCTCTAAAATTTAGAATATAATTTTTGTTAGTTGTAATTTCATCAACTTGAATTTTATTAAATTCCTGAATATCATTTTCTTTCATCAATGATTTTTTTTTAGGCAAAATAATCCAAAAATCATCTCTATAAAAAAAACCATAATCTTGATCAATAAATTCCATTTTTAATTGTTTTAAATGACCCGAATTATCAATCAAGTAAGCAGTGTTATCTGGTAATACTTTATCATTGATATTTTTTATTAAATTATATCTTACTGAAGCAGCTTTTTGTCTATCCATAGCTGCATTCAGAATAATATCAGTTTTTACACCGTCTATATCACTAATTATTTTGCTAAATTTAGAAAATATTGAGCCATAATTATTGTAAAGATAAGTAGTTCTAATAATATCAAAATCTTTTTCTATAATTTTCCAAATAGGGTCCTTAGTCTTAATAGTTGTGGTTTGATTTTTTTTAAACCTATGATTTTCAATGCCAGCAGTGATGTCTATAATTTGAACAAATAAAATTATTAAAATTGCAGACGTAGATAATAATTTAGAAGAATTTTTATTAATTATTAAAATTGAGAAAAAAATTATTACATATATTACTGGCCATGCAAATCTACCAGTTGATGAAAAAATACTCAATGAGGCAAAAATATATTTAGGTAGCTCGATATTAATTAAATCTTTTCCCATAAAAGATACATTAGTAGTTATAGACCATATCAAAAAAAATAAAATAAAAGCATGAGCTGGTCTTAATATATTAAATTTATTGGCTATGAATTTTTTGTTTAATTTGTTTTTTAAAAAAATAAGTAAAGCAAAAATTATTAAGAATATATTTCCAAGACCAATATAGGTAAAACCTTCCAAATGTGTTCCACTAATATCTCCAAGAAATCTTGACCATGTTTTTTGTCCACTAAGCTGAGGGTCAAAAAAACTCAGTAAATCTATCTTAAATATTCCATATCCGCTAGATACTGCATTTATGGGTGAAGACTCAAAATACCCAACAACGTACATGATTAATAGAGAAAAAAATATTTTATAAAGTAAACTTAAAAATTCACTTTTAAAGTTATTTTTATTTAAAATATTTTCTATAGCGAAAAATATATAAATTATAAAAATCATAACTGTAAAATACAGATGAATTAATAAAGATAAAAAAATAATCAAAAACCAGTGAAAATTTTTTTTAGCGGGTGCAATGAAGTATGCAATATAAAAAGCATAAAGTATTAACCATTGTGCACCAAGCGCGAAATGATGAGTAAGTCTAAATAGCAAGAATGGACATAATAGAAACAACAAACTAGAGAAAAATGAAAATAATTTATTTTTAGTGATTTTATTAATTAAAGCAAAGGCTATTGTTAGCTGCAAAAAGAAACATAAAAATATCCATAAACTAAAATATTGAAATTTTTGATAAATAATGGGGTTTAAAATTTTAAAAAATATTGCAAATATAGGAATATTGTCTGTAAAAATTATGGAATTAGAAATTTCCAAACCATAATTTGGATTTTTTCCAATTGGAAAACGCCAAATGTCGTCTTGAAAGTATTGCCAGCTTAGTTGAGCATTTGTAAGATCTCCTGAACCATATAACCAGTTTGTTTTATTAAACCATAAATTTTCAACACCTAGGAAATATATTGTAAAAAGTGCTGATAAAATAAAAAATATATAGTTATTAGTTGCTAGAAGCTTTTTCATTTTTTTGAATTTTTTTACCTCCATAATTTACCAGCGAAATAGAAACCCATAACAAAGTTCCATTCCAAGTAGTGAATAAACTACCCGTTGATTTTAATGGAAATACTTCAATTAAAAAATTTAACACTAATAAAGAAATAATAATTTTATTATTGTAGTCTAACTGTGAAAATCGCAAGTATTTGTATTTAGAAAAAATTAAAAGAAAAACAAATAAAGAAATTAAAGAAAACCCTAATAAATCAGTATCATGCAATACCTCCAAATGGTAATTATGTGGATGTGTGGAGCAAAGAGTATTTTTTTTATCAAGAAATTTACTGCAATTTATCCGAAAAGATTTTAGTCCATTTCCTAAAAATTTACTTTCTTTAAATGAAATTATCGTTGTTATATAAATTTTCCCATGATTAGACAAAGGTGTAATTTTTATTTCTTCTTCATTTTTATTTTGTAATAATGAAGTTTGATTTCCCAACTTTTCAATCTTACTTACAAAATCCTTGTATTTGTTATTAACTTCAGAATCAAATGCAGTTAAAAAATAAAATAGAGGAATAATTAAAAGTAAAGTTATTAATAATTTTTTTCTAAATATATGATAAAAAATTGTTATAAAAATAATTGTAGATATGAGTATTAAAAAAGAAATTCTATTACTTGCTATAAAACTTGCACCTAATATAGTTATAAAAAAAGTTTGAAAAAAAATATTTTTGATTTTTTTTTTATTAAATAATAAAAAAACACTTATAAGTGAAAAAATAAAAATTTTCTGAATATAGGCACCAGCGATAGCCTCGTGTTCAAAAATACCCGTAATTCTTCCTTCCCAGGGTTTATATCCTAATATATTTTTTCCTGTAAAAAATTGTAAAAATAAATCCAAAGAAATAAAAAAAATAAGCAGCAAACATAAGTTAAAAAAGTATTTTAAATTAATTTTATCATTTAAAATTAAAGTTTCTAATACTATATATATGAGAAAGAATTTTAATAAAAATATAGATCTAATAAAAGTTTCAATACCTAAATTGTCTAAATTTACTAGAGTGGATATAATGACAGTTAAAAAAAAAAGAAAAAGCACAATATTAGTAAAATTGAAGTTTACTGAAATTTTATTTTTTACTAAATAAATTGAACCAAGAAATACAAATATTAAGATATTAATATTAACTATCAAACTCCCAATTATTAGAGATAATGGCAAAAACAAAAATGAGATTTGAATCAGAGATAAAAATAAATTGTTTTTTACTAGCATTATAAATAGTCTTAAATAATAATATGAAATTATATTCAAAATATCTTTATAGTATATTTCTAGCTATTTCCATTTGTATTATTTTAAGATTAATTTAATTTTTTTTTCAAAAGAACTAAGTTTGATTTCCACATATATCTTTATTTTTCTTCCTTTAAATATTTTATCTAGTTTACAAATTTCATCAATTACATTGCAAATTTTTTTAAATATTATGTTTATTTATGTAACTTTAAAAATTATAAAAAATCCTAATGAAATAATTTCAATTTTGCTTTTTGGATTGATATCAGGTCTGACAATGCTGCTGAGAGGAGAATTTATTATAATTTTTATTTTTTCAATTTTTTATTTATTAATTTTGAAAAAAATTAATTTTAAAAAGATTAGTATAATTATAATATCAACTACGATAGTTTTATCTTCATATTTGATAAGAAATTTTTTAGTTTTTGAAAAAATAACTATCACAAAGTCATTTGGATACAATTTATGGAAAGGAAATAATATAGATTCTAAAGTAGAAGGATCTGAAAGCTTGAAAGCTTTTCAAACAGGAGAAATAGATAAAAAAATTAAGGAAATACCAAAAAATAATTTGTATGACTTTCATTATGATAAGATTTTTTTAGAAAATTCAATAAAATTTATTAAAGAAAATCCAACTTTATTTATTGAGAGATATATTAAAAAATTTTTAAGTTTTTCTTTTTTTAATTTAAATTCAGAATATCCTAAATATTTCCATCCTTTAAATATAATCCCTCTGATTGTAATTAGTATTATTTTTATATTGAGTATAATATTTAATTATCAAAAAAAATCTGAGACATATAATTATTTAATATTAAATCTTTTTTTGACAATATCTATCTTCTCTGTTTTTTTTATTTTACCAAGATATAAATTGATGATTATTCCAATTCAATTAATCCTAGTAAATTTTTTTATAAGCTTCTTATTAAGATTATATAGAAAAAAATTAAAGGGCATGTAGTTCAGTGGTAGAACGCTACGTTGACATCGTAGAGGTCTTAAGTACAATTCTTATAGCGCACACTAGATAAGATTTTATTAATAATATTCAGCTATTTACTTGATAAAGAAAAGATACTATAAAGACCTGCCTGGTAATTATTGCGAAGGGGCCACACCCGATCCCATTCCGAACTCGGAAGTAAAGTCCTTCAGCGCCAATGGTACTTTGTCTTAAGGCATGGAAGAGTAGGACGTTGCCAGGCTGATATTTTAATTTTATGAAAATAGCTAGTTCACTTAAATCATTAAGAAAAAGAGACCTTAATTCTAAAATAGTTAAACGTAGAGGAAAAATCTACGTTATAAATAAAAAAAATCCCAGATTCAAAGCTCGCCAAGGTTAATTATATGAGCGATCAAGAATACAAAAATACCTGGAGCGGTTTTACTAAGTTGGTTTTACTTGGAACTACAGCGGTAATTTTGGTTTTAGTAATATTAGCAATCACACTTCTTTAAAATTTATAAGAAAAAAAAATATGATAATTGGATCTATAAAAGAAAATATTAATTTTGAAAAAAGAATATCAATAACACCAGAAACAGCAAAAAATATAATAGGCCTAGGTTTAAACATTAATTTAGAAAAAAATTATGCAACGCATTTAGGGATTAGTGACAAACAATATGAAGATACTGGTGTAAAATTTTACAATAACCCATCAGAAGTAATTAATAATTCCAGGTTGTTATTAAAGGTTAGATGTCCCACAAATGAAGAAATTAAATTTTTAAAAGACAAAAATATTATTGTAGGCATTTTTAATCCAACAAAAAATCAAGATAAATTTAAAGAAATATTAAAAAAAAATATAAATATATTTTCTCTTGAACTTTTGCCCCGTATTTCGAGAGCACAATCAATGGACGTTCTTTCTTCCCAATCTAATTTGGCTGGTTATAGAGCTGTAATAGAATCTATTTACGAATTTGAAAAAGCAGTTCCTATGATGATGACAGCAGCAGGAACAGTGCCCGCGGCTAAAGTTCTTGTTATCGGTGCAGGTGTTGCAGGACTTCAAGCTATTGCAACAGCAAAAAGGTTAGGAGCCATTGTATCAGCTACTGATGTTAGAGCAACATCAAAAGAGCAGGTTGAGAGTCTAGGAGGAAAATTTTTAATGGTTAAACAAGAAGAAAATCTAGAGACAGCAGGCGGTTATGCTAAAGAGACAAGTGAAGAATTTAAAAAAAAACAAGCTGACTTATTAAAAGACGCAATGATTAAAAATGATATTGTTATTTGTACTGCTTTAATACCTGGAAGACCGGCACCAAGAATTTTAAATGAAGAGCTTGTAAAATTGATGAAATCAGGCTCGGTTATATATGATTTAGCAACAGAACAGGGTGGTAATGCGGCTTATTCGGAAATTGATAAAATTAATATTGTTAATGGGATTAAAATTATAGGAATTAAAAATTTAATGAATAAACTGCCTTTAACAGCCTCAAGTCTTTATGCAAAAAATTTATTTAGTTTTATAAGGAACCTTTATAGTAAAGAAAAGAAAGATTTTGACATTAATATGGAAGATGAAATTATTTCAAAAACTTTAATTATAGGAGACAGTAATGGAAATTGATCCTTTTGTATTCAGAGTTAGTATTTTTATTCTTTCAATTTTTATTGGTTACTTTGTTGTTTGGAGCGTTACACCATCTTTACACACACCCTTGATGTCTGTGACTAACGCTATCTCTTCAGTAATAATTGTTGGAGCTATTATTGCTTCATTTAGTTCGCTAGACGGTAGCAGCATATCAGTTTCAAATATATTAGGATTTATAGCAATTACTCTAGCTGCCATTAATATTTTTGGTGGTTTTTTAGTTACTCAAAGAATGCTGCAGATGTATAAAAAGAAAGAAAGAAAGAAAGATAAATAATGTCAGCTAATTTATCTTCAATATTATTTTTAATAACTGGCATTCTATTTATTCTAGCTCTTAGAGGTCTGTCATCTCCTGAAACATCAAGAATGGGAAATTTTTTTGGTATATCAGGCATGTTACTTGCAATAGTTGTTTCAATTTTATCTGTAGATATTTTCTTTACTAATCTAATATATTTTGTAATTGCAATTTCAATAGGTGGAATTATTGGTGGGATTATTGCTTTTAAAATACCAATGACTGCTATGCCCCAACTAGTTGCTGGTTTTCATAGTTTAGTGGGTTTGGCAGCAGTGTTGGTTGCTGTATCTGTTTACTATGATCCAGAGTCTTTTGGTCTTGGTAATTTTCAAGCTATTAAAACTGCAAGTATTATTGAAATGGGAATAGGAGTTTCAATAGGAGCTATAACATTTACTGGATCAATAATTGCTTTTCTAAAACTGCAAGGATTAATGTCTGGTTCACCAATAACTTTTCCTGGTCAGCATTATTTAAACGCTTTACTAGGGGCTTTAATAATTTTTTTAATTGGCTATTTAATTTCAAATCAATCTACACAAATATTTTGGATATTAATTATGGCTTCATTAACTATCGGATTCCTAATTATAATTCCAATAGGTGGAGCAGACATGCCAGTTGTTATATCAATGCTTAATTCATATTCAGGATGGGCCGCAGCTGGAATTGGTTTTACATTAGAAAATACAGCATTAATAATTACCGGTGCTCTTGTTGGCTCTTCTGGAGCAATACTTTCATATATAATGTGCAAAGGCATGAACAGATCCTTTTTAAATGTTATTCTTGGTGGATTTGGCACAGATAGTTTATCTAGCAATAAAAAAGAAAAAACAGAACAAAAGCCAGTTAAAAGTGGCAATGCCGAAGACGCGGCTTTTCTAATGAAGAATGCTTCATCAGTTATAATTGTTCC
>Ga0115002_10007095_pt1 | contig 12711 bp, 12 predicted proteins | sample ArcticOcean_MG_C_8_FD_89576 | JGI IMG/M metagenome (GOLD analysis project Ga0115002, IMG submission 89576) | Marine microbial communities from western Arctic Ocean - ArcticOcean_MG_CB11_86 | ecosystem: Environmental > Aquatic > Marine > Oceanic | place: Arctic Ocean: Canada Basin | collected...
GGGGCCGAGCACGGTTCGCGCCGTTCAGGAAAGCCTGAGCAGCGTGAGGGCAACAGGTTACACGACCGCGCTCAAGTTGCTCCAGATCATGACAGACAAGGGATTGGTCAACCGCGATGAGACGAATCGCGCACACGTTTATCGCCCGACCACCAGCGAAGCAGAGACCCAACAGCAGCTTGTTGGCGATTTGCTGGATCGTGCGTTCGGTGGGTCGGCAATGAAGTTGGTGCTCCATTCGCTGACTTCCCAGCAGGCTACCCCCCAGGACATTGAGCAGATTCGCGAGATGCTCACGAAATTGGAACAAGAGCGGGCCGAAAACGTCTTACCCGGCTGATCAGTGTTAACCCATTGACGCTGGCTGTAACGGAGTCTCATCATGTCTGCCCCTTTGTTTAACCCGAACACCATACATATCGTTGGATGGACGCTCATCCATTTTATGTGGCAGGCCGCTTTGATTGGTCTGGGGGTCGCCCTTGGCAAGCGGTTGCTCCGCGACCACGAAGCTTCCTGGCGGTATGGTCTTTCCTGTGTCGGTCTTTTGGTGATGGCACTCGTTGCCGCTGTCACCGCGCTTACCCTCATCGCTTCTGACCAAACAGCTGCTCCTTTCAGTCTTCCCGTTACCTGGATCGAATCACAACTCCAATGGATCTACGTCGCCTGGATGATGGGCGTTACCGGCCTTAGCCTCAGGCTAGCTGGCGGGTGGTTCCTGATCTACAGGCTCAAGCGACTTGCGAGTCCCGTTCACTTGGGACTCCAGGCGCGCGTTGAAGTTCTCCGGACGAGTCTGGGTGTCAAGCGCCCCGTCCGAGTATTCCGGTCGGCTCTGGTTCGCGTCCCCATCGTGGTCGGCTGGTTCAAGCCCGTAATTCTGATTCCGGGGTCGCTGCTTACGGGGATACCTGCCGCCGAACTGGAAGCGCTTCTCTCGCACGAGTTGGGACACATCCGGCGCTACGACTATCTCGTCAACGGGCTCCAGTCGCTGATCGAGACTCTCTTTTTCTTTCATCCTGCAGTTTGGTGGGTTTCGCGCCAGATCCGCGTAGAGCGAGAGCATTGTTGTGATGATCTCGCGCTGACGACCGCAGACAAGCTGACGTATTCCCGAGCACTGCTGGAATTGGAAGAATCGAAGGGTGCAGGCCTGACCTTCAACTTTAACGGTGTTGGCGTGGGGGCAGATGGGGGTCATCTGCTGTCGCGGATTAGGAGACTGGCAGCATCACCGGAGTCCAGTGGAAGTTATGTTGTTAAGCTTGTGAGCACCTTCGCACTAACCATAATGCTCCTTGGCAGCGTCCATATGAGCGAAGCGAGACGCGCGCCAATGATTGCGCTCGCATCCGCTGTCTCTTCTTTAGACGTTTCATTCAGAATATTCCAGCGGCACTTAAGGTCCGATCTCGATGTTCCTGAGGTTTCGTTTTCAGGTTCGCTACCCGTTACTCCCGTTGCCTCCGAAAGTATGCCGAAATCGGTGGTAGCTGATCAGGTCCGGAAAGCTGGACCAGGCGTTGATATTGTTGCCTCGGTCGGAAACGAACCACGTGAAAGCGTAGAGCCCGCACCTCCTGTGGCTCGCAGCAGACGTGATGGCGTTTGGAATGCCAACGGCTTGCCTTCATTCTTGACTACATCAACGGCTTCAGCCGCTGGTTCGTCCAGTCAGTCAGGACGCCGGATCGGGTTCGGCTTGAGCGGTGGTGCTATAAAATCATCCTCAATCGGTCCGCTCAGTCCAAATGTGGAGATCAGAGGGCTCATTACTCTAGATGCATTAACCCAGATCGAGGTGGGTGTTGGGTTCAGCATGTTCTTCCACGAGAATCTGTTCGCCTATAACGATGCCAAAGGTGAGCAGATTCAGATGCTGACCAATTACGAGCAGCAGTTTCAGATTTCTCTGGGGATTCGTCGTACGGCTGTTGAGAACAGCCTATCTGGCGTCTACTACGGTCTGGCCGGGGGCGTGATGCGACTGCCGATTCATCGCCTGATAGGGGATGCTGACGGAACTCAAGAAGCTTATGACAGCAAGACGGGGTACTTCTTTCTCCCCAAGATTGGATACGTCACGCGAACGAATGCATCTTTCTCGTGGGACCTGAGTGCGGGTCTTTCATTCTCACGATCACATGGCGTCGCATTTGTTCAACCCGTTGTTTCTCTAGGTTTGAACTATTGGAAGTGATCCGCATCCTAAAAAGAACTTGAAAGGGGCTCTGGCATAAGTGTCGGAGCCCTTTCTGTGTCTACGCAGCTGGCGTAAGTATGTTCGGCTTTCCGTTCGTGATGACGACCGTGTGTTCGTGGTGGGCAGCGAATGGGCCATCCAGCGTCTTCGTCGGCGATCCAACACCCAATTATGCCCGCAGGTTTGTCGGGATCCAATCCCGGATTAAGTATCCTCCCGAACGGTTACCGTGAATTGACAGATTCCATCCCGGTCAGTTACTTTACCGGCCTGATACCCTCTGCTTCCGCACATAACCGCTTTATCGGAGGTTCACTTTGAGACGACTGACTGAAGAGATGAGAAACGACTGGGTGGAGAAAGGGTACATCCACCTGAAGGGAGCTTTGACTCGCGATCAAGCCCAGACCTATCGTGATTCGGCCGATGAGGTTGTTGCTCGATACCGAGAAGAGAACCCGAGCGTTAAGGACAAGGCTGCGTTCACAATTATACAGACGATCGAACAGTCCCCGGCATTCGATTCGTTGATCGACCACCCGGGCACGTTTGGCGTGATTCTTGACCTGATGGGACCCTATCTGCAGGTGATGGGTACGCAGATCTACGTTCGCTACCCGAAGGAAGATATGCTTTCGGGATGGCACACTGATGCGGGGCCATCGCTTCGTGACATTCGAGTCGAGCCCAATAGTCGCCCCCTGAATTTCAAGATTCAGTTTTTCCTTACGGATATTCTGGAAGAGGATCGGGCCAATTTCTGTATAGTGCCAGGGAGTCACCGGGAGTATTTCCCGGACGGCGGGCTTCCCAAGGGCGAATGGCCCGCCGGAGGCACGCAGATGATCGCGGAAGCTGGGGATGCGGCAATCTTCCCGCACAATCTCTGGCACGGCGTTGCGCCACAGCAGGGGGATACCGTGCGAAGGAGTGTGACGCTGAGGTCTGGCCACATGTGGTGCAGGCCCTATGACTACGAGAAAGCTCCGGCTGAAGTTCTGAACCGGATGACACCAAGACAGCGTCGTCTGATGGGTGACATGGGTCCAGGGCATCACGCCACGGATTACTTTAAACCGAAGGACCAGCTCGAGATCATTCTGGACGGTATCGAACAGGAAGAGCCCGCTCTGGCATAGCCCCGAACCCGGTTGGAGGTTCGTAGGAGTCGTGCCATTGCAACTCATAGACCGAGTGAAAATTCCACCCGGTGATCTTAATCAAAGGTGTAACTGGCCAGGCCCTATCTGTTTGACTTTTTTCCTTTCGGCGGGCTCACGTTGTTTGTCCGTGGCCCTGCCTGCTGGTTTGAGGATCGTGTGATTCGAGATCGCTTTGTGAAGATCGTTCTCTTGTGTGCCGTTTGCAGTGCGAACGCTTGCTCTAACGATTCGCTTCGACTCGACAACAATGATCTATCCTCTCTTCTGTCGATTACCGATGTTGCCAAGACAGTCGTTCAGGACGATTCAAACCCTGAGCTTGTCGCGGGTCTGATTGTAAACACAACCGTCATCCATACCGGTTTTGTGAGAATAAACGTGCCATTCCGGATGACCTGGCAGCTCCGCCGTGACGGCACCACGGTCGGGGCTGCATCTCGTGATTTTGACTCAGGTTTTGCCCCCGCGCAGACCGAGCGCGTAAGGTTGGTTTTGAGTTTTCCTCCCGTGGTCAGTCTTGACGGTGTCACAGACGCAGTAACCTTCGATTTTCTCGACACAACTTCACTTTCAATCATGGGTGGTTGATGCAACTCTATCTGGTCAGACATGGCCAATCCTTTAACAACACATTGCCTGACGGAGTCGGGCGTGTCGCAGATCCGCCCCTGACCGAGAGTGGGGTGAAGCAGGCGCCCCTTGTGGCCAGACATCTCGCAGAAGCCCCGGCGAAAGATCCCTATAGCGACGACGGGCCGACAGCCGGATACGGGATCACAAAGCTCTACACATCCGCTCATCTGCGCTGTCTGCAAACATCAGAACCCATCGCTGAGGCGCTGGATCTGGACGCGGAGATCTGGGTCGACGTGCACGAGGAAGCCGGGATCTGGATGGAGGGTGTGGAAACACTGCCGGGAATGAGGCGTTCCGAAATTGCTGATCAGTTTCCCCGGGTGAAGATTCCGGACGAGATCGGTGAGGAGGGTTGGTGGAATCGACCACGCGAGACCGAAGCCCAATGGGTGGCGCGCGCGGACCGGGTCGCCGCGGAACTATGGCGGGAACACGCGGATACAGACGACCACATTGCGATCGTCGCCCACGGCGGGTTTATCAATGATCTTGTCAGTGCCCTTGTGGCGAATGGGCCGCTGCCTTCGGGGGCGATTTCATCGCGGAATACCTCAATCAGCTATATCACGTTTATCGATGGCAAGGCGATGGTTGGGTATCTGAACCGGATCGAACATCTTCCCGCGGATTTGGTGACGTGATTACTGGATCTTTAAGCCGATCGGTTGCGGTACTTGCTCTCTCTTTTATAACACTTATCGGCATCGCCACTGGGGTGGTTTCCGGCGAGGCCCAGGAGGAGGAATCAGAGCTGTCGTCTGCAGAGAGACACAACAACCTGGGGACCCAGCACGCTTCAAGAGGGGACTTCCGCCAGGCTGCAGGAGCTTTCCGGAAAGCGATCCAACTGGATCCGTCCATGACCATCGCACACTACAACCTGGGGTTATCTCTGGCTCGGTTTGATAACCACACAGATGCTGCGTTCGCATATCAATCGGCATTACGTCTCTCACCTCGATATTTCGATGCTTGGTTTCAGCTTGGTCTTTCACTTATGGCACTGGAGAACTTCGGAGAGGCTGCAACCGCTTTCGAGGAGTGTCTTGACCTGCGTCCTCGAGCGCCCGCCGCACGTTTCCGATTGGGGCAGTCGTACTGGATGGCGGAGAAGTGGTCAGCCGTTGTTGCGCAATGGGATTCACTGCTCAACGAGTCACCCGGACACCCTTCGGTAGAGATCATACGACGCGAACTACCCAGAGCTTATTATAACATCGGGCTGGATTACCAGGCTTCAGGCGAAGTCGAGGCTGCCCGAGATGCTTACGAAGATGTGCTCAGGTTGGACGCCGGCAATGTTCCTGCGCTTAACAACCTCGGCATTCTCAGTGAAGCGACAGGGAAGTTCGATGAAGCCGTTGGCCTGTTCCAAAGGGCTATCGAGATCGATCCTGGTTATAAAAGCGCGCGACTGGGGCTGGCTGGTACGTATCTGGAGCTTGAACGGCCACGGGACGCTTTTGAGCAGTATCAAGAGATGTTTCGTACGGATGAGGATGACGTTCAGGCGATCCAGGGGCTCGCGCTCTGTGCGATCAAGATGGGTGACCGAGACCAGGCGATGGAGTGGGTAACCTTCGCGGCCGAAAGAGGTAACCCGGTCAATGCGTTGCTCCTCAGGGCTTTCGTGCTCGAGCACAATGAAAGGGGCGTCCGGTATGGCGATGGGTACGATGATCAGTCGGCGATTACCGTCTACCAGGAAGTGATTGCGGCAGATCCGACTCGCGCGGAGGCCTATTACAACCTGGGCGTTGTCCACGCGAAAGCCAAACGGTGGACAGACGCAGTCAGCCAGTTCGATCAAGCCTTAGCGGTGGACCCCGCACACGCGGGCGCGATACAAGGGAACCAGGAAGTCGAACGTATCCTCAAGGATCAGAATACGCAGATACTGAGAGTTAAACGACCATAGGAAGAGGGATAGACGAATGGCAAAAGCAGAGGTGATTCTTACCGGGTTTGCAGATGAAGGACCCGTTAGCAAGAGAGCGGAAGAGCAGTTTACAATGATGCGAACGCTTGGGATGTCCTACTACACCATCCGATTTATGGATCTCGGACAGGGCGTGAAGAATGTGATGGAGCTGTCGGATGAAGAGATCGATCAGCTAAAAGAGATGCACAAGGCATATGACATCAACATTTCGTCGATCGGATCACCGATAGGCAAAGTGAAATTGCTCGATCAGGAGGATGGCACCGAGAATCGGTATGTGCCTTTCGACGAGTATCTCGACAAGGATGTCCAGCGCGCAATTGATCTGGCGAAAGCTTTTGGCACAAAGTTGTTGCGTGGGTTTACGTATTATCATCCGAAAGGTACGGACCCGTGGCCACATCTCGATCAGGCTGCTGGCCAGTTGAAGCAAATTGTCGAGAGATGCGCCGCCGAGGGTATCATTTATGGTTTGGAAGTGGAGTCTGCACTGATCGGTGGAGATGGCGCCACGCTGGCCGCCCTGCACGAGAAGATAGGGAGTGACTATACCTATATCATCGAAGATGTTGGGAACATGGAAAACGATGGTCACTCGGCGGAGAGCGCCTACGAGCATTATTTGAAGATGAAGCCGGGTCTTGGCTGGATCCACATCAAGGGGTTCTGCCAGCCAGAGAACAAACCGATGCTCGAAGCCGCAGCAAAGCGGGGACTGACGCGTTTCATTCCAGTCGATCAGGGCGATACGGGGCACGAAATGGTGTTGCGTGATTTCAAGACCATGGTTCCCGACCTGGACGCCAAGTTCAAGAGCCTCGGTGTTCCCGGTGTGTTTGTGGATCTCGAACCTCACGTCAAGGGAGGCGGTCAGTTTGGCGGGATGAGCGGTGTTGACGGGTTTGGTGTCGCATTCCGCGCGTTGTGTAATCTGCTCGATTATCTGGGGTATGATTACCATTTGACGGGTTATGAGGATATTTATCGTAGGGACTAACGGCCTAATTACCTTCTGAGTTGAATTCTGAGTAGAATTTGTAAAGAGAGTTCAGAGTTCAGAGTTCAGGGGCCCGGACAAATGTCCGGGCAAGAGTTCAGGAGGGTGGGATGGCGGATTTCATGTCCGTGGAGGACCTGCAGGTATATCAGAAGCTGTGTCGACTCCACATCGAGGTGTGCGAGGTTTCGGATAGTTGGCCACGGCACGAACGGTTTGAACTGACTTCGCAGGTAAGGAGATCGTCGAACAGTGCTCCGGCACAACTCGCCGAGAAGCACGATGATCGCCACGTCAGGAATAAGGTCGAGGGTGTGAACCGGGGACGTGGTGAGGTCGGAGAGACGATTCACCACCTGTATGTGGCCAGTTTGAAACACTATATAGAGAACGAGAAGTATCTAGCATTTAAGGACCGCTATAAAGAATGCATCCGAATGCTCAATGGAATGGAGCGGACCCTCGAGAAGCGACTGCCAGAACGTGATCGCCGATGGGACACCGCGGTTTCCTGACTTTCGGTTTTCCTGAACTCTGAACTCTTCTTCCGCTGCTCTCAGGCAGCCCCTGAACTCTCATTGACTCACGCGATAGGGGTGTTAGGATGACAAAAAAAATAAGAATCGGCATCATCGGCGCAGGCGGCATCTTTCGAAGCCGACACTTTCCGGGTTTGGCGAAGGTCAAAGATGCCGAGGTTGCGGCCATCTGTAATCGGTCAGCGGGAAGCGGGCGCAAGATTGCAAAAGAGTTCGGTCTTGAACCGGACATTATGACGGATCCCCACGCCCTGATCGCGCGAGACGACATCGACGCGGTAATGATCGGGACGTGGCCCTATATGCACATGCCTTTTGTACTGGAGTCGCTGGATGCAGGGAAGCATACCTGGGTTCAAGCGCGCATGGCAATGAACCTGAGAGAGGCAAAAGCCATGTATGCGAGATCAGAGGAAACGGGACTCGCGACGCAGATCTGTCAACCGCCGCACGCACTCGGTGGCGACTATTATATGCGCCACCTGATCGCGAATGGTTATGTCGGCGATGTTCGAAACGTGGTTGTCCGATCGATGAAACCCGATCTCCTTGATCCGAAGACAGCCTTGCATTGGCGCCAAATCGGTCGATACTCCGGGTTGAACACGATGGCTGTGGGGATGTTGGTTGAGTTCGTTCATCGCTGGTGTGGTTACACGGCTTCGGTGAGCGCTCAGGCGGAAACATTCATAAAGCAGCGACCGGTTGGTCGGGGCAAGATGGGCGATGTTGAGCGCCCGGATACTGTCAATATGTTGACGACGCTGGAGAGCGGGGCGACGGCCGTTTACATGTTCAGCGGCACGGCGAAATGTGCACCGAGCGAGCGGATCGAAATCTACGGTAGCAACGGGACGCTGGTTTACCATACGAATGCCGATATCGCTCTACAGAAGATATATGGTGCCAAGGGGAATGCGGCACAGCTTAAGGAGTTACCTGTCCCGAAGAAATTTTGGCGAGGTTGGACCGTCGAGGAGGACTTCTTGAATGCGATAAAGACCGGCGAGAATGCGGAGTCGACTTTCTTCCAGGGCGTCAAGTATATGGAATTTACGGAGGCGGCCTTCCGCTCGATCGAGCAGGGTACTCTGGTTCGTTTACCTCTTGTTGACTAGAGTCGTTTCAATTGTGTATTGACGAATGATGCCGGGGCTCTCTGCTTCGGCATCATCTTTTTTGAGAGGGTGTATGGTCAAGCTTGTCGCATTCGACCTGGACGGGACTGTGGTCGACCATCAGAATGTGCCGACGAAAGCCACGCTTGAGACGATCGAGAGACTGATCGCTGCGGGTATTCACGTGGCATCCATCAGCGGGCGAAGCGTGTCCAACAGTCAGCGTCCATTTGAGCAGCACACTGATTTTGCGGAGACACTCAGTGTTGGATCCTATAATGGGGCGGTAGCCCTTGATCGGGTTCGAAACGGCAAGCGAAGTCTCCTTCACGAACAGCGTATGCCTGAGGATATGTTCAGGGAGATTATTCGAGATATCGATGCAGCAGGGTTGAACTATATCTACTGTGATCTGAAGTTTTCGGAAGGTGGGGTGGAAGTCGAGGACTATACCCCGCTAAGAAGAGACAAGACCATTGAAGACATGGTGATCCAGACGGGCACTGAGATTGTGATTGATCCGGATCTGACCGAGAAGATCGAGACAGAGTTCTACGGCGTTCCTCCAAAGATCCTGATCTGTCCGGGCGAGGACCAGCGCGAAGCGGTTTATGCCCAGCTCAAACAGAAGTTCAACGACACATTGTATATCGAGCGGACAGATGTCGATCGTGTAGAAGCAATGCATCCCGAAGTGAACAAAGCCAAGGCGTTGGCGGTGATTTGCGAAGCTTCCGGTGTTGAGATCGGGGAGTCTATGGCGCTCGGGAATGGAAGTAATGACCTGTCGATGCTGGAAGCAGCCGGGGTCGGTGCGCTCCTCGGAAACGCCGATGACAGCACAAAGGCGATGGCTCGGAATGTCGAGCACGTACCGCCAGTGCAGGAAAACGGGTTTTCTGTCGCGGTCAATCAGTTTGTGTTTGATGCGTAGCAGAAGGTGAGAGCATGAGGCTACGTGATCGCATCGCCAGCGGCGAAATCTTGATTGGTGATGGCGCAATAGGGACGGCCCTCCAGCGGCGTGGATTGCCCGTCGGGACAGCCCCGGAAACGTGGACACTGGACCACCCGGAGGAGGTCAAGCAGGTCGCGGCCGATTACTTTCGGGTGGGTTCAGATTTCGTTCTAACCAATACCTTCGGAGGGAACCGCATTCGGTTGGGCGCCGCGGGACTTGGCGATGAGGTTGACCAAGTTAACTCGCGATCAGTGGCGCTTGCCAGATCGGTAGCCCCGGATTCTGCATATGTCGTGGCCTCCGTCGGGCCAACGGGCAAGGTTCTTACGGAAGAAGAATACGGCGACGTCTACGCAGAACAAGCGGTCGTGCTTATTGGTGCGGGGGTTGATGGATTCTGTGTCGAGACGGTTTGTTCCTCTACCGAGGGATTTGCGGCGGTTGGCGTGATCCGTCAATTGAGCGATCTCCCGGTAGTTCTGACGTTTGCCCTTAAGTGGAGTCATTCGATGTTGGCAACGATATCGGGTGAGCCGTTCAATGACGTCGTGTCACGCGCGAAGGATTTGGGTGTGGATGTGCTCGGTGCGAATTGCGTCGGCTGGGAGCTGTTGGGGGATGCTGTCGAATGTTTAGCCAGAGTCAGTGGATTGCCGATTGCGATCAGCCCTAACGCAGGTGTTCCTGACCTGATCGAAGGTAGGGTTGACTATCGTGAAAGTGAAGAAGATCTGGCTGAGCGCGTCGCTTCCGTTGGCTCGTGGCGTGTCCGTATTCTCGGCGGATGCTGCGGAACAGGTCCAGTCTATGTTGAGGCCCTTCGGAAGTTGGTCGATCAGAAACCCATCGTCAAGTAAAGCTCAAATGCCTCTCGTTGGATGGCGGGCCGAAGCTCGTAGGTTTTCGAACCCTCAGCGTTGAAGATTCCGTCCAGGAACCCAATACCGAGTCCGACGATGCTCCCTACCATAGCTCCGGCTTTCATCTCTTCAATCGCCGAAAGCCTCCCGATGGAAAGCCCCGCAAACAATCCAGCTACTCCACCGGTAAGCGTCCCCTGTATCCCTCGACCCACTGTCGAACCCATCACCTGACCAACAATACTGCGTTTGATGGTAAGTCGATCGATTCTCGATGGGTTGATCTGAGCTGTTGAGCCGTCTCTTAAAGCGACGTAGAGGATCCCGTCGTCTGCGGTCGGGAGCAGGTGGCCTTTGGTAAGACGATCCCCCACAAGGATCTCTGCCTTCTGACGGGTCGTGATCGTGCGAATGTCTCGCGCTGCCTCAATGGCGAACCTGTCGGCCGAAACCGTTACCGTTTCTGAGTCGGCATTCACGTGCTGCCTGAGCGCATCGATGTTCACTTGCTTTATTCTGGCGATTCGAGTTTGCCGCCTTCCGCTATTAATGCTCACGATCACAACGAAAGGGTCCCCTGACTCGGATTCATAGAATTCGGCCGACACAAAGCCCGTGATCGGGGTCTGGAACGGGTAGAGTAGTTTCGTGAGGTCTACACCACCATAGAAGAGCTGGTGGATTTCTCGCTCGGAGGAGTCCAGGGCGCTGCCGAGATTTCCAATCGTGATCGGGTAGCCCGTAAAGGCTTGTTTCTGGACTATGACCCACCCTCCTTGGTTCGGAATAGGTTCAAGACCACGACTAATGGATACTTGGGAAGTGGATGGATTGGAGCAGAAGATAAGCAAGAGGATACTGATAACGATCGATGTGAAATGCCACCCCGGCATAGATCACCTCACGATTGAGTCGTCCTCCTCAGGTCCCGGCTGGAGGAGACGATGTGGATTCGCATGCACTCCCTGGCCGCAGCAGAGTCGTTCGATTCTATCGCAACCAGGATGGCCTTATGCTCTTTGAGTGACAGGCGCGCCCGACGCTGGCCCTCGGGTGAGGTCGGATCGCGTAGGCTTTGAACGATCCACTGCTGCAAATAGTTTCTCGTCAGGCTCAAAAGGTTCGCGAGAATCCCGTTTTGTGATGCCCGGGCAATGCTCAAATGAAAGGCGAGGTCGGCTTCGAGGAACTGATCCTGATTCTCGAGCGCATCCTCGAGAGATCGGACGGATTTTCGAATGGTGTTCAGATCATCGTGTGTGGCGCGTTCCGCGGCAGCTTCTGCGGTCTGGCACTCGAGCATGAGGCGTGTTTCGACCAGATCGTCCACGCCCTTTTCATCAAGTAAAAGGCCCCATTGAAGAGACTTTTCGAGATGACGGTTGCTGTTTTCGGATATGAACGTGCCTTCGCCCACCCGACCTTCGATAATTCCAAGGGTGGCGAGCGACCTGAGTGCTTCGCGCAACGTGGTTCTGCCAACACCGAACTGCTGGCAAAGATCCCGCTCGGGTGGTAAGCGCTCGCCCGGTTTGAGCTCGTTGCGGCTGATCAGGTCGACCAATTGGTCCACGATCTCGTCGCTGATCGATTTTCTGCGGATTGGCTGAATATTCGAGCTGTTCAAGGCGTTTTTGGGCTTTTCCAGGTAGGGCTTCTGCGTTACATTATTGGTCTGACCATCAGACCTCTGTTGAATAATCGTCTATCTGTAGCAAGAGTCAAGTATTGGAGAAGGGCACGTGGCAGATATTCTCGACATCGGAAGCCGAATCGAGTTGATTTCGATGGATCCTCATTTTCTCGAGATCTCAATCGGTCTCTATCGGCAAGGAGGCGAGACACCTCGGTTTCTTGTCCACAGCTATAGCAGCAAAGAAGGTGTGGCCGATCGCCTCTCGTTCATTCGCCAGGCAATGGTTGTTCTGGGCGGAATGGTTCAGGACGGGAATTACCTGTCGTTTGTGTGCGGCAGCGAGCACCACGCTGCGGTTCGTCGTACTTTCCTTGAAGCAGGAAAAATCTCTCCAGAAGCCGGTCTCGAACCCAGGCCCCTCAGCTCGCTAGACCGTAAGTCAGGCTTGACACTGGTCGTTTCGGAGCGCGGATCGGGGCTTTATGAGGTGACTGCAGAAGGTAATGAGAAAGCGAAGGATCGGAGGGTGAAAGTCGTAGCGAACGGCCTCGCCAAACTGGGTGAGATGCGGTTGATCGACGGTCGTGAAGATCAAGTTCAGTATCCGTGCGAGCAAGATCATGCGTCGTTGACGGGTTTACTGTTGGTCA
>Ga0115002_10007096_pt1 | contig 12711 bp, 9 predicted proteins | sample ArcticOcean_MG_C_8_FD_89576 | JGI IMG/M metagenome (GOLD analysis project Ga0115002, IMG submission 89576) | Marine microbial communities from western Arctic Ocean - ArcticOcean_MG_CB11_86 | ecosystem: Environmental > Aquatic > Marine > Oceanic | place: Arctic Ocean: Canada Basin | collected...
AAGTCTCTACGTCAGTCGCGATGGAATACACTGGCAACGGGCAAGCGGCTCGGAGCCATGGGTGGATAATGGACGGCCCGGCAGTTATAATAGTGGATTCGTAGCTGCTTCGGTTGCCGGGCAACTTGTCCATGACGGTAAAATTTACATCGTCCACTCTACAGGTCCTAAGAAACAAAGTTGGCACGGCCGACAACCGCAACCGAAATATAAAAACATTCGCCCACTGCCGACAACCTTTGTGCCCGAAGAAAATTTTGAAAAAGGGGATCGCGATTACGCGAGCCTGGTTGAGAATATGGATAAATTTCCGAGGGAAGATGGAGGGATCAGCACCCTCATCCTGCGCGAAGATGGCTGGGCAGAACTGAAACCAAATTATGAAAACGGCAAGGTGATTACCCGGCAGTTTGTCTTCGAAGGCGATACCTTAAAAGTAAATGCGGATGCCTATGGCGGATACATTGAGGTTGAATTAGTAGGTCCGGATTTTAAACCCTTTGCAGGATTTTCCACTGAGGACTGCGATCCCGTGGTAAGTGACGATCCCAATCAAATCTGGCACACCGTTAGTTGGAAAGGGAAAACGGATGTGAGTGCACTGTGGAACAAGCCAGTTCGTCTTATTTTCCATCTCCATCAAGCGAGTATCTACGCTTTTCAGTTTTTCGAATCTAAATCTGAAGCTGAATAAAGAAGAGAGATAGCCACAAGAAGCACATAATGCACAAAATTGAGATTTGGCTAAACGCGGTACCTGATCTTTCTGTTTAACATTGATTTTTTCTTTCTTGTGCCTTTTGTGGCTATCTCTTTTTAATCCTATTAAAACAAAAATAGTTGAATGAAAGAATTACCTGAAAAGAAAAACCCAACTGAAGCGCTCGATGTGCAGCGCAGGATCGAAGAGACAATTGCAGGCACGCGACCCATTGATGATAACTATCCGTACTTCGCTCCCGACTACGCGGTCCACACTTTACACATTGGAAAAGAGAAGCAGTTATTCCTCGATAATTTCATCCTCGATCATCTCGAAGATGTTAAGCGAGTAATATGCAAACCTCAACGACCGGAAAATCCTATTATCATGCCCAAGGAACTGCCCTGGGAGCTAAAAGCGGGTATTCATCCCGCCGCCGCGCTTTGTCATCCGGATAATGGCAAGTTCATGCTCTGGTACGCGCAGTCAATTATTGGTGGAGCCTATGGAGATTCCGGTATGGTTCTTTGTTACGCTGAGTCCGACGATTGTCAGCACTGGGAAAAACCACTCAGTGAAGAATGTATTCCCTATAAGGAGCACCAAGCTACGAACATCGTTCTTGAAGATTCGGGCCATCACATCGCGATTGTCGTAAACCACGATCAAAGCGACCCAGCGCGCAGATTTATGATGATTTACAATCCTCATGATAAAGCACAGGGGAGAGGACAGAGAACTATGTCGACGATGGCCGTCTCACCCGACGGCTTGCAATGGACCACTGTCAGTGAAGACACTCCGAAAAAGCATCATCATTTTCAACGCGCCATCTGGGATGATTCGATTCAGAAATGGATATCTTACAGCCAGTATTCCCATCACTGGAATTTCAATTACCGCAAACGGCAAATCGGCCGACAAACGAGTGATGACTTTATTAATTGGTCGCCCAAAGAGGTGGTGCTGGCGGTCGACAGCGACCCTCACTTAGCGCCCAATGTGGAATTTCACGAAATGTCGGTACGCAAGGTCGGTGGTCTCTATATCGGCATCGCAACAGAATTTAATTCCGAACCCATCTGGGTCGTTGGTAAAACGGGGAATTGGCGCGACCAGGCTTATGCTACTTTAAGTTTGTATGTCAGTCGTGACGGCATACAATGGCATCGAGCGAGCGGCTCAGAGCCTTGGGTGAACACGGGCCAGCCGGGCAGTTATGATTACGGGTTTGTCTGTGATACGGTGGCCGGGCAACTGGTCCACGATGGCAAAACTTATATTCCCTACCAGGCGCGTACACAGAAACAGAGTTGGCACGGACGCCCACCGCTACCGAAAACAGGAAACTTACGCCCCATGCCGGCAACGTTTGCCCCTGAAGACGACTATAAAAAAGGTGATCGCGATCACGCGCTTTTAGTGGAAAATCTTGGGAAATATCCAAGGAAAGAGGGCTCGATCAGCACCCTCATTCTACGTGAGGACGGATGGGCGGAATTGAAACCCACTTATGAAAATGGCAAGGTGATTACCCGGCAGTTCGTCTTTGAAGGCGATTTCCTGAAAATAAACGCAGAGGCCTATGGCGGGTATATTGAAGTTGAGATCGTCGATCCGCAATTTAAACCCTATGATGGATTTTCCACCGAGGACTGCGATCCCGTCGTGAGTGATGATCCCGATAAAATCTGGCACACCGTCAGTTGGAAAGGGAAATCAGATGTGATTACGCTTTGGAACAAGCCGGTTCGTCTCATCTTCCATCTCCATCAAGCGAGTATCTACGCTTTTCAGTTTGTGGATAATAAGCTATAAACAATTTAATATAATGAGATAGCCACAAGAAGCACAAGATTGAGATTAGGCGAAACGAGGTGTCTGATCATTATTTAAAACCCTATTTATCTTGCTTGTGTCTCTTGTGCCTTTTGTGGCTATCTTTTAATAACCCATAATCATGAGTGAATGGTTTGAGAACGAAGAATTCTGGATAGATACCTATCCATTTATATTTCCGGATAAGGTCTTTCAAACGGCAGATCAGGATGTTGAAAAAGCGCTTGCTCTCGCCAATTACAAAGAGGGACCGGTCTTGGATTTATGTTGCGGACCCGGAAGACATGCACTCGCTATGGCAAAGAGAGGAATAAAGGTAACAGCCGTAGATCGCACACCTTTTCTTCTCGATAAAGCCAGAGAAAAAGGGAAAGCGGATGGAGTCGAAGTTGAATGGGTTTTAGAAGATATGGTTAAATTTTTACGTCCCGCTGCCTTTGACTGTATTTTGAATTTATATACATCATTCGGTTATTTCGATAATAAGGAGGATGATCTTAAGGTAATGGGAAATGTCTTTCAGAGTCTCAACCCTGGGGGTACCTTTTTCATTGACCTAATGGGTAAAGAAATACTCGCAAAAATATTTCAACCGACGGTTTCAACTGAATATCCAGGAGGTGAAATCATTATTCATCGTCATGAGATTTTTGACGATTGGAGCCGCATACGTAATGAAATCATCATTGTAAAAGACGGTAAGGCTAAATCAATTAATATGCATCATACCGTCTACTCCGCACAGGAATTGAAAGACAGGTTAACCCAGGTTGGATTTTCAGAAGTAATACTCTTTGGCAATTTTGACGGTGATGCTTACGATAACAAGGCCTCACGCCTGATTGCCGTCGCTCAGAAACCTCAATCCTGACACCTGACACCCGAACTGCTGAACCGTGAACCTCGCTTCCCTTTTCCAGTTGCATATGACCTTATCGAGGGGTAAATCTACTTCGCTAAAAAGAAGAAAAATCCGATGAAACAAACGCTTGCACCAGCCTCGGAAAAAGGATCTCAAGAGCGGACGGCTATTTCTCTTATCGATAGCGACGTCCATAATTATCCTGATTCGGTCGATGAGCTGATGCCTTATTTACCCGACAGGTGGCAAGCTTACATTAAGCAGTCGGGATTCAAGAGTCCGCCGGGGCCGGTCTACCCGAAAGGTTTTGATATGGCTGCGCGCCGTGATGCCTGGCCGCCTAACGGTAAAAAACCGGGGAGCGATCCGGAGTTTGCGAGCCGTCAATTGCTGGATACCTGGGGTATTGATCGGGCTATACTCAATCCGCTATACGGAGTGTCGGCAGTGTTTAATCTCGACTTTGCCAATGCGCTGATGCGGGCGGTCAATGACTGGACCGCGGAAAAATGGCTGAGCGCTGATGAGCGCTGGCGGGGATCGATCGCCGTCAACGTGTGTGATGCGGCAAGTTCGGCCGAGGAAATAAAACGGGTGGCCCGTGATCCACGTTTTGTTCAAGTACTTTTACTGGTGCGTTCACACGCGCCCTATGGTCGACGTGAATTTCATCCCATTTTTCAGGCGGCTGCCGAAGTGAATCTACCGATTGGTATTCATTTTGGCGGCAACGGTAACCCGGTTACCGCCTGCGGATGGCCTTCTTACTACATTGAGGACCATACCGCGATGGCACAGGCTTTCCAGGCCCAGGTTGTCAGTCTTGTTTGCGAGGGTGTATTCGAAAAGTTTCCTCAGACCCGAGTCTGTCTTATTGAAGGCGGCTTTGCCTGGCTGCCGCCACTGATGTGGCGCCTGGATAAAAACTACCGGGGATTGCGCAGTGAAGTGCCCTGGCTTAAGAAACTGCCAAGCGAGTATATTCAGGAATACTTTCGCGCCACCACTCAGCCGATGGAGGAGCCGGCAAATCCCGAGCACCTGATGCAGATCATCGAGATGATCGGTCGCGATGACTTTTTACTATTTGCCACCGATTATCCTCACTGGGATTTCGATGCGCCGGACAAGGCGATTCCGGCTATCGTACCGGATGATTTCCGTCGGCGCATCATGGTTGAAAACGCCGCGGCCTTTTATGACTTCGAGTGAACTTGATATTGGAGCTGTCAACGACTTCGTTCAGGGCAAACCCAAACGGGTGGAAGTAAATGGCCGCGCTTTAGTGGTCGTACGTGAGCAGGATGAGTTTTACGCCTTACACGATACCTGCCCCCATCAAGGCGCCAGTCTGTCCAAAGGTCACGTTAGCGGTACTACGCTTTACTGTAAGCCAGGAGAAAGCATACCTTACGGTTCTGATGGTCAGATTCTGGTCTGCCCGTGGCACGGCTATGAGTACAACCTGCGCACCGGTCGTTCAGTATTCGATCCTGAAACGATTAGAGTCCGTAGTTATCCATTGCGCGTCGAAGGCGACCGGGTCTTCGTGAAACTCGATCCTGGGTCAGGAAAAGCGAAGTCTTAGGCGACGGCACTTGAAAGTTAAGGTAAAATTAATAAACTCAAGGTTATGTTGTCAGCACTTGATGTCGGTCAGTTTCACGCCTTTGGTTTTACCGTGATAAGAAATTGCTTGAGCGCCGATGAATTTGAGCTAATCGAAAAGGCCTATAGGCGTATAGTCCCAAGTGCTCCTCTTTATGACTATTTCACTAAAATCGGAACACGCATGACTTCCCGTTTTGTTTTTGAGGACGAATGTCTTGGGAATTTGATCGAGCACCCCAAAGTGATGGAGGTGATGCGCGACATATGGGGGACTGAATGCCTTTACAATGGGGGGCAGGATATGTGGGAAAACAGAGATGAAACGCCCTGGCATTGCGATGGCCCTCCGGGACGGAAAGCACTGACGCTAAAAATTGCGCTTTACCTCGATGAAATGGATAAAAATTCGGGATCATTAAATGTCATTCCCGGCAGCCATCACCCTGAATTTTCGGCGACTCTTTTCCAGTCCTGTGGCTATTGGGAAAAAGGGTCTCGCCCGCGCCTCCACCTCGATCCGGTTAATATTCCAGGAGCTATTTCCCTGCACACGCAACCGGGCGATGTCGTTTTGTGGAACAACCACATCTGGCATTCAGCTTTTAAACGAGAAGGTGGTCGCCCGCGAAGGACAGTGTTTATCAGCTACACACCCGATCCTGGAAATGATCTGCTCAATATTTTGGATTTTAGAAATCTGGTGAAATATCATTTGAGCGAAGATCGACCCTACATGTATAGTAATGAGATGATTAAAAATGCCAGTCCCGCGCGAAAAAAAATGATCGCGCGACTTGAAGAGTTGGGTATTGAAAATGTGCGCCTGAAAACATGAAAATATTACATGATGTAATAAATAAGTTTAATCTTCTTAAAACATCGGTTTTATTCCATCAATAATCTTTACTACCATCGCCCCAGAGGAAGCAGGAGCTGAAAAAAAAAGTTGATTATCACCGCCATGCCTGACGGGTGGGATCCATGTAGTCCTAACCTTGAATTTTTGGGTCCCGATTTGAATAAAAGGAAGTGCGAGGGGATAGACGGGGAGATCAGAATCTCTTCGAAGGTTCTTTTTGTGAATTAGACCGGTAGTGATTCCAAAGTCGAAGCTGAAGTTTTCGCTTTTTTGCAAAGCGCGTGTGAAGGAGAAGCCGGCAGCGAAGGCCCAGTGGCGTTGGGAGTCATTAAATATGTCAGCTTCCAAGGCGATCATTATTCTGTTTAAGAAACTGAATTTGGTGTCCTGTGTATAGAACCAGTCGTAGTGAAATCCAACCCCATAAAGGTAATCATTGGAGGTAGGACTCGCGTCGAAATGATAACTGAGCCCATTAATATGAAGATAGGTAGTGCGAATCGGAGAAGCATAATCTGTGATATCCGCTTCGGCAAACTCACATAAACACATCAATAAAATTGGTCTAAGAAAAAGTCTGTGAAATTTTAGTTCCATGAATGTTTTTATGCTAGATCAAGAGCAGCATTTAAGATCTGACTATTACCTTTATATACTCTTTCAAAAGTTAATAAAAGCCGGAAAGCCAGAAGACTAGAAATCGGAAATCAGGATTACCAAAAAGCCAGAGAGCTGTGATCAGTAAACAGTTAACAGTGAAACCTCAGTAACAGTATTAGGTTTTAGGTTTATTGGGTTATTTATAATAGTGTAAAAACGGAAACCGCTAGGATAATCTTGCATTATGCATCCTGGATCTTGCATCGTGTTTCAAGCGAAAATCGAAAATGTCCAAACGTTTTGAATCCAACTATCCGCTCGATCCCAAACAGATCGAGGAGTGGGTGGACACCTTTAACCGCGAGGGGTACCTCTTCCTGGAAAATGTTTTGAGCGATGCTCATGTTGCTCAATTGAAAGCCGACTTCGAATGGTCGATAGACAATATCACTTCAACCGGCAATGAACCCGATGACCAACTCAGAACCAATAAAACTACAAATCTCCGCCTCTGCCACCGGATGTTCGAACACAGTCCGGCCAACCTGAACCTTTTCGATCTCGAACCCATCGTGAGCTTTGCTGAAGCACTGGTCGCGCCCAACTGCCATGTCATGCACAACAACTCATTCGTCACTTTTCCAGGGGGTGGCATTTCCAATTGGCATCAGGACGACGATCCGCACATGATCGTCACCGAGGGGGAACCACCAAAGAATATTCAGTTACCCGTTCTCGCCTTTACCTGCAATTACTATTTAACTGATATCATGGAAATCGAGCAGGGCGGTACGGAGGTCATACCCGGTTCCCACCTTTTTGGAGCCGATGCGAGACAAGCCGATGTCAATGGTGAGTGGGCCGACAAGATACATTATAATTGCGGTAAGGCCGGCAGCGTTGTCATGTTTAACAACCAGGTTTGGCACCGGGGAGGACCTAACCAAACCGACAATAATCGTTACATCACCCAGGTTTCATACGCCCGCCGATTTATCGGACACAAATATTATCCCTTTATGAATTACACCATGCCCGAGCATGTCTACAAGGGCGCGAACCCCAGGCTCAAACGCCTGCTCGGCTTCCTTGAACACGGCGCCTACGGATAGGAATAAAAAGCTGGAGAGCTGAAATGAAAGAAGAAAATTAAAAGGACAAGGAAAATGTTTTATTACGCATAATCTCATTCACGCTTCCACTCATAATCGCTTTTGCTTTTTGACCATTTGACTTTTTGACTATTAAAATAATCCATGAAAATAACCGATCTGAAGTGTACTGTATTAGGTAATAATCCCGTCATTCGTATTTCGACCGACGCGGGCATCTGTGGATTAGGGCAAGCGGAGATAGCCAAATACTATCTCAAACCCCATGTTCTTTTTTATAGGGATTTCATATTAGGTGAAGATCCGACTGACGTAGAGCGGGTGATGCTGAAGATCAGAAGGGTGGGTGCTTTCAAACCCTGGGGCAGTGCGGTCAGTGCGATAGAGATGGCGCTTTGGGATATAGCCGGCAAAGCGGCGGGTCTGCCGGTTTATAAACTTCTCGGGGGTAAAGTGCGCGACCGGGTTAGGATTTACAATGGCGCGGTTCGTCCGCCCATGAACGGGGCCTCTCCCCAGGATTTTGCCGATGCGATGACCAAGATGAAGGCAGCGAAGGAGGGGTTTTCGATAATCAAACAAGGGATTGCTTTTCATAGCAAGATGGTAACCGCGGTCCCCGATTTTTTTTATGGTGAGATAGCTAATGAGCAGGGGATTTCATTTCATAGTCAGCGGGCCAATGCTGTTTCCGACTCCAATCCTGGTGATGGGGTCAAAGAGAGTTGGGGTGGGTCTCACCGTTCCTACGACCTGAATCGAGGTCTTATGACAGAGCGAGGTCTGAAACATGTCATCGCCTGTGTTGAGGCGATGAAGGATGTTCTGGGTGATGAAGTCGGCTTGGCACTGGATTGCGGCCCGGGAATGGTTGTTCCTGATGCGATCAGACTGGCAAAGGCTTTGGAACCACTGAATATAATGTGGCTCGAGGATATGATCACAGGGGATTACATGCCCTATGTTCAAGCAGACCTCTATCGCGAAGTAACGCGGAGCACATCGACTCCCATTCACACCGGCGAGCAAATCTATCTGGCACAAAATTTTAAAGACTTGTTCGAGAAACAGGCGATAAATGTCGTCGGGCCCGACCCCTGCGATGTCGGTGGAATTGCTGAATTAAAAAGGGTCGCGGAATACGCAGATCTCCATGGTATTCTTATTGCTCCCCACGGTGTTGGTGACGGTCTCATTGGGCTCGCGGCACTGGTTCATGTATCGGCGACGCTCCCTAAGAACTACATTGCCTTTGAGTACCCGGTTGGTAACCCCGAGTGGTGGTACGATATCGTCGATGGACTTCCGGAGCCCATCGTCAAAGATGGGTTTATCGATGTCTGGGATACTCCGGGCCTGGGCGTTGAACTCAATGTAGAAAAGTCTAAACCATACCTGCCCGAAGAGGATAAAGATTTCTTCGATTAAGACAGCTGGGGTCAGGCACGAATAATATTATGATAAGCAATAATATCTTCGTCTTAGCCCGCGGTAGTGTAATGGAATAAACCAAAATGAGTGATTTGAGGCTTTGCCTTCGGTAAGATTCCCTTTTTGTCATCGCGAAAGAGGCGATCCAGGGAGATGTTTGTAGCGTATAGTCTGTCCCCTGGATTGGAAGATGTCGCTACGCTCTGTAGCTTCGTCGCGTTGCTCCTCGCAATGACAAAGGAAAAATCTACACCTCCCCTTGCTATAGTCCCGCAGCCGCAAAACGACAGCTGATCGCGGCAACTTAGTTTATACACGTTTCCGCATACCTACGCTCCCTGGTAAATATTTATCTTGTGCATTTTGTGCTTCTTGTGGCTATCTTTCTTTGCCCATCGACAATGAAAAAAGTAATCAAATTCCTCGGGTATCTGGTTCTCACGGGATGTTTCATCTTCGGATTTATCTACTTGTGGAGTAGTGTTCTAAAACCGGAATTACGCGATGAACCCCTGCAATACGCACCGGAGATTATTGAAGAAATAAAAGCGGTTCGCGACAATCGTTTGGGTCCGGAAGATGAATACACTATTCAGATCGATGTCGATTACACTGAGGGCGAGTCAGCGCGGTGGTATCCCAAAGGCGAGTCACCGATCATCGCGGAATTAGTCAAAGAGGGAAAGCTGCCACCGGTGGCTGAACGGGTTGGACCTGAACCGGTAGTAATCGAAGGGGTAGACGGTATCGGTAATTACGGAGGCACCTGGTTAGGTGTTTTAAACAGTCCACATTATCTAAAAGAATTAATTGGAAGCCGGTATGGGGGGGCGCCCCTGGTGCGTTGGTCTCCTCTCGGTTATCCGATCGTGCCCCATATTGCTAAGAGTTGGAAAGTAACACCTGACCGCAAAGAGTGGACAATATATCTTCGCAAGGGGATGAAATGGTCTGACGGTCACCCTTTCACCGCAGATGACATTCTCTACCCATGGAATTTTGAATACAAAATGTCACTAAAGGCAATAAGCGGATCGATGAAGATTGCCGGTCACACGGGTGAAATCATAAAAATAAACAGCCATACGGTGAAATATGTCTTCCCCGTTCCACACGCGATGTTTCTGGAGCGTATGGCGGGTGAAGGGAACGGTGTCCCCCGCCATTACCTGCAAAAATATCACCCTGAATTTGGCGATGATGAACTGATTGAAGCCGAGATGAAGGCGAGGGACATTCCCACGCGACGTGGGCTCTATGCGGAGCTTAAGCTCTTTGATAATGTTCAGCATCCCCGACTCTGGCCATGGCTTTATCGCACGAATAAAGCAAATCCTCCAAGATCCTATGTACGCAATCCCTACTATTGTGCGGTCGATCCCGAGGGTAACCAACTTCCCTATGTCGACCGTATTTTACTCGATGTTAAAAACGCGGCACTGGTTCCTATCACCGCTGCAGCGGGAGGTATAACGATGCAGGCGATGAATATTTACCAAAGATATTACACCCTCCTTATGTCGCATCGTGAAGAAAATGATTATGAGGTCTACCACTGGTACGGTAATGAAGTATCCAGTTATGTACTTTATCCCAATTTGAATCGTTACATCGATCCCGAGGATTTGAGAACTAAAAATAAATGGGAGTTGCTTAATGACAAGCGGTTCCGCAAAGCGCTTTCGCTGGCGATAAACAGGTGGGACATCATTGATGCGATCTATGATGGATGGGGAGAACCGGCGCAAGATGCACCCGTTAGAAATTCTTATTTTTATCACGAAGAACTGCAAAAAGGTTATACCGAGTTCGATCCTGCACGAGCCAACCGGATATTGGATGAGATAGGATTAACGGGGCGTGATGCTGAAGGGTATCGTACTCATAAGGACGGAAGCCGGTTGATATTGAATCTCGATATAATTCCCAATTTTGCTGAAGGCACGCTCTCCTTTATTGTTGAGGATTGGAAAAAAGTTGGCGTTCATGCCATCGAGCGTCAAATGTCGGTCAATCTCAGAACGGTAATTCACCTTGCGCGAAAATCTGATTTTCTTATCTGGGGTGGGACGGGATCTAACAATCCACTGCTTACAGGTGATGGTTTCCTCGGCAGTTCGCACCAAGCGCTGGGCTATTACTCATGGTATTATGATGGTGGGCTTTACGGTAACCACGAGGCGAATAAAGCAGGGAGGATAGAGCCGCCTTCGGGCCACCCGGTGCGGCGAACGATGGAATTGTTTGATGCTGCGCACCAGGCCCTCACCCTTCAAGAGCAGAGGAAGATTATTCGGGAAATGCAGGATATCATGGCAGATGAACTTTGGGCAATTGGCATCTCTACAGTGTTTCCAAAGCTAGCGATCATAAAGAAGGATTTCAAAAACGTGCCACGTAAACTTTTATATGGGGGTTGGTGGGCACCCTCTCCTGGCGGCCCGGAAACTTTCTATTTCGAAAACCCGAAAGATTCGTCTGGGACAATTGCGCAAATTAAAAAAGAAATAGTTGAAATCACACCGCGAGATAATGTTCCGATCGGGGACTCACTTGAACGCCGTAATGGAATTCCTTTTGGCAGGTTTGTTCGTCATCTGATCCTTGGCATATTCGCCCTGGGACTTCTTCTCTCTGGTCTTAGACATCCCTATATCGGTCGACGTTTATTAATTATGCTGCCCACCCTATTTTTCATGTCGATTATTGTCTTTACGATCATTCAATTGCCCCCGAGCAATTTTATTGATATTAAAATTTTAGAGGCGGAAATTTCGGGTGATCAACAACACATTATTGAGGCCGAGCAGCTGCGTGAGTTATTTCCTCTCGATGAACCCATTTTAAACCAGTACATGGATTGGTTAGGTCTGCCCTGGTTTTTATCCTATAAATCTGAGGATCGCGGCTTACTCCAGGGACATCTGGGTTATTCCATGGAGAGTCGAAGACCGGTCAACGCTGTGGTCGGCGATCGTATTCTTCTAACGTTTATGATCGCGTTGAGCTCTATCCTTTTTACCTGGGCGGTCGCCCTGCCCATTGGCATTTATTCAGCCGTACGCCAGTATTCTATCGGCGACTACATTTTCACTTTCCTCGGATTCATCGGAATGTGCGTGCCCAGCTTTCTTCTCGCGCTTTTAATCATGTACTGGAGCAAAGTCTATTTTGGCATTAGTATGACCGGGCTCTTTTCAACCGAAATGGCCGGTCAGCCGGAATGGACACTGGAAAAAGTTATCGATCTTTTACAACACATCTGGGTCCCTATTGTGGTATTGGGTGTTGCCGGTACTGCGGGTATGATCCGTGTGATGCGCGGCAATCTAATCGACGAGTTGCGAAAGCCTTATGTCACGACAGCGATGGCCAAGGGCGTACGTCCCTTCAAGCTGCTTATTAAATACCCGGTTCGTATTGCGATTAATCCATTTATCTCGGGTATAGGTGCGCTCTTCCCGCACCTCGTTTCCGGCGGAGCGATTGTCGCCATGGTGCTCAGCTTACCCACCGTGGGACCATTGATGTTGGAAGCGCTGATGATGGAAGACACTTATCTCGCGGGTTCCATGCTAATGGTTTTGAGTCTCTTGGGCGTAATGGGTACCCTCGTCAGTGATCTCCTGCTCATGTGGCTGGATCCTCGCATACGCTTCGAAGGCGGGTCGCGCTAAAGCGCGGGGTCAAAAGG
>Ga0115002_10007099_pt1 | contig 12705 bp, 8 predicted proteins | sample ArcticOcean_MG_C_8_FD_89576 | JGI IMG/M metagenome (GOLD analysis project Ga0115002, IMG submission 89576) | Marine microbial communities from western Arctic Ocean - ArcticOcean_MG_CB11_86 | ecosystem: Environmental > Aquatic > Marine > Oceanic | place: Arctic Ocean: Canada Basin | collected...
CGCACGCGACCCGAAGAGTCAGCTCAAAGCCAGTCGCACCAGCCCCATCGTCCGAGCAAAACCCTCCTCACTCCGCTCTGAGCCCCAAAATCCCCGAGGAGACAGACCGTCCGGGAATTGCTGCGAGGTTTATGACGTTTTTTTCATAGTAGTAAGATTCTTATCGCGCCTTGCCTGCAAGTCCGCGACGTCCTTCTCGTGCTTCAGATCGGCCGCCAGGTTCGTATACTGGTGCGGGTCGGCCTGCATGTCATACAGCTCGATGTCACCGTTGCCGTACCGAAGCAGCGCCCATCGGTCCGTGCGCAGCAGATGATCGTTACGGCCACGCAGACAGTACACCGAGTCGTGAACGACGTGTAGGGAGTCATCAAGCGACGGAGCCAGACTCTTGCCCTGCACATCTTCCGGTAAGGGCAATCCGCATAAATCGGCGAGTGTTGGGTAGATGTCGATCTGTTGGCCGACTTGCCTGACTTCTTTCCTGGGACATGAATGATCAATGGAATGCGTGTCGATTCTTGTTGCCCGCCTCAGTTGTTTGACCCTACGGGCATCTGGCCGCGTGACTCAGAGTGCGCTCGACGAACTCGAACCGGTGAGTCGTTAGCCACCCAGCTTTAAGCGCTCCGGTCGCGAGCACTGCATGTACGAAGCGAATCGCGGTATTTCATTTTGACCGCGCACTAAGACTTGAATTGGCGTTCAAGTGAATCAAATTGATTAGCCGCGTCGGTGTACGACACCGCTGTTCGATCAATGAATAGATTCGCTCGAATTACTGTCCGTCGAGTAGAGTCATCGTGTTGTCGGAATGGCAAGCCCTAAAGGACTTCAGGCCTTAGCCTATTCTTGTTCGTCGGCTAATTCAGCACTGCCGTCTCGCACGATCAGGCGAGTTCCAGCCCCGGCAGCGTGCCATTACCTGTTGCGAAACGTTCTTCCTCGATGCCAAATCGTTGGAGTATGGATACGTAGAGCCGACACAGGGGTGTATTGTTGACAGCGTCGAAAGCGATGTGCTGGCCGTGCTGGAAACCACCTCCTGCGAGAATTATCGGCAGGTTCTTGCAGTTGTGGCTCGAAGCATTTCCCATGGCCGCTCCGATCAAGGTCGTCGTGCGGTCAAAGACCGTTTCGTCTCCCTCAGGCGTCGAACGGAGATTATTCAGGAATACGCCCAGGGCCTGCATTTGCTGCATCTGTACGACCTTAAGCTGCGTTAACTTCTCTGGGTCTTGCCCGTGGTGCGAGAGTCCGTGGAAACCGATCGAGATTCCGGGGATCGGCTGAACTCGGCTCGATGGGCTGACGTACAGACTGACGAAGCGAGTCGAATCGGTCTGGAAGGCGAGGGACACGAGGTCGAGCATAAGCTTGAATCGGGTCACGTCGTCGTTGGGATCGGCCACGTCATTCGGAGGAGCGTAATCGACAATCGGTTTCGGCTTTCTGGCCCACTCTTGTCCGTTAGCCAAACGCAATTCCACCTCGCGTACGGCAGTAAAATATTGCTCTAGTCGCGGACGATCTGCCGCGCTGGCCTTCGCCAGAAGTCGCTTTGCAGGGGCGAGCACCGTGTCCATGATGCTTCGGCCGTCCTCGAGTCGGCGTACCTGTTCATCGACTTGAGCGGCGTTCCCGTTGATGAATAGCCTCGTAAAGAGTCTTGACGGCTTCGACTCGGAGGGGATCTGCACACCAGCTCGGGTATACGAAATGCTGCCGCTACGAGTGCTAAGCGCCAGGTAGGGGAAACGCGTCGAGGGCTTGAGCTTCTCGACCATAAACTGATCGAGCGAGACCGAGTTACGGAAGCTCGAACCGCCCGGATTGCGAGCGGCGGTCAGAAAGCAGGCATCCGACGCGTGGCCTAGCGTCACTTCGGGGTGCGACGTCCCGCTAACGACGGTGAAGCGGCCGGCGAGACCATTTCCCAACGTTGCGAGATAGGGCGTTGTCTCGAAGCCACGCCCCATCTTCTTTGGAAGAAGGAAGGGAGCATGCAGCCCGTAAGCGAGGCAGATCGCAGCCATCCGCCGAGGCGCTGTGTGGCCAAAGGATGCATGAAGTGTGCCATTGGATTCTAACAGCGGCAAGGCGAGGGAGACGCCGGCCGCCTGTAGAAACTGGCGTCGGGTTTGGAAACGAACAGCCATGGAAGCGGATCCTGTGCGAAAAGCCCTGGGGATTATCTATTTATTTCGGAACGTCTTACTTTGCACGATTGCGTGGATCATCGAGCGAAAACCGTAGCGTCTCCTTTTTACGTCGGCCAATATACGCCCAATTTCCGCACGGTCGGCGAATTCCACTTCGTGGCCGGTGGCATAGACCATGAGCCTTTCGGCAAGGCCGCGCGCGAAACGATCGGGGTCCTCGAGTAACAACAGCTTGAAGCCATCGACATCATTAAACTTGCGTTCCCCTTCGAGTTCATCCGCTGCCTCGACTTTGGCCCCGAAATGCATCCAGGTGGTGTGGCCACGCCCGGTCGGAATCATCTTTCGCGGGCCGCTCCGAGTCGTTCGATATGTCTCCCGCCAGCCGCCGATCACGTCGAAGTTCTCAAGTGCGTTCCCCGGCGGATCGATCCTGGCATGACACGCCGCGCAACTTTCAATTTCCTTGTGTTTGGCCAACTGCTCGCGAATGGTCACCGCCCCGCGAGTATCTGGCTCGATGGCCGGCACGTCCTTGGGCGGCCTCGGTGACGGAGTGCCGAGGATGCGACTGAGCACCCAGGCCCCGCGGGTCACAGGACTGGTACTGGTGCCGTTCGCCGTCACTTTCAGAATCGCCGCCTGTGTCATCACCCCGCCGCGGTGGCTGTCTGTCGGCAACATCACTTTGCGGAAGCCGTTTCCCTGCACGCCGGAAATGCCATAAAGGAATGCCAGCCGTTCGTTGAGCATCGACCAGTCCGAGTGCAAGAATTCGAGTACACTTCGGTCCTCTTTCAGGATTTCCTCAAAGAACAGGTGGGTCTCTCGAAGCATCGAACTTTCGAGCAGGTCATCGAAGTCCGGGTATAGGTTTCTATCCGGTGTGGTCGCCTGCAGGTGCCGCAAACTGAGCCACTGGCCTGTGAAGTTGATGGTGAAAGCAGCGGCCTTCGAGTTGTTAAGCATCCGCTCCACTTGTTGCTTGAGGACCATCGGTTGGCTGAGCTTTCCACGTGCGGCCAGCTCGGCGAGTGTGTCGTCTGGCGTACTGCTCCACAAAAAGTACGAAAGCCGGCTGGCCAGGTCGAAGTCGTCGAGCTTGCCGGGCGCGGCGGCAAGGTACAGAAAGTCGGGGCTGCAGAGCACCGCTTTGAGCGTGACCCGCAACGCAGCCTCGATACTGTAGCCCTTGTCAATGCGGGACTTTAGCAGAGCGAAGTAGGGCGAGAACTCTTCATCCAAGACTGGACGACGGTAAGCACGAGGGACGAACTGGCGAAGAATCGACTGGGCGTCTGTGACGTTTGCTTGCTCCCAATCACGCTTGCCCAATAATCGAGTCGCAGAGGCCGGCGGCCAGACGTCGACAATTGGTCCTTCCATCTCGACTCCATGGACCACGAGCGCCGGTTCCCTGACGTCCGGCGGAATCTTGCCATATTGTTTTACCCTCTCGAATGGGAAAACGCGGATGGACTCTCCAGCCGTCATCGGTATTGTCAACTCGATCGTCGTGCGCCGGTCGTGAACGTCGAACCCACCGACAAGCCGCTTCGCGGGCGCCTTGCTTCCGTAATTGCCCACATAGACGAGCAGCGTCAAACCGCTTTTGGAGTGAATTGTTTGAGCTTCAATGCGAAAGCGATAGCGTCCGTCCACGGGAGTTCGGGTCGCTCGGAAAATGAATGGCATTCCGGGTCCCGGATAGCGCGTGGGGGCGAAGTCGGTGTACCGTTTCTTTCTCTCTGGCTCGGCTTCCTTCACAAAGACTGCGTCGAGAGCCGAATCGGCCGTTTCCAAATATCGTTCCAACAACGTCGACGAAAGGTCGAGCGCTGCATCCACATTATCGAAGCCGCTGGCGATGCCGTCCTCCGGTAGCGTCTCGACATCGACGACGGCCCCTAACAAGTCGCGGATCGTATTTGCGTATTCAACCCGGTTAAGACGCCGGTGACGCGTGCGTCCTTCAGCCGCGGCCTTTGTTGCCTGATGTATCGCCAGGCCGGAAGTTACCCAACTCAGAATCGTCTTTTTCTGTGCTGCGGTGGGCTGCGGTTTATTCTTCGGCGGCATCGTCCCGTCATTCAACCGCTCGTAGACGCTTTTCCAAGCGGCCGTGCTGTTTTCAAAGTCTGGGCTAAGACTCGCCAGGTTTAAATCGCCCTGCGGTTGGTCCCCGCTATGGCACGCAATGCAATATTGTTTCAGCAGTGGCGCAACCGCGTAGAAGGACGGCTCCTTCGCTTGAACCTGGACGAATCCAAATGCCACGATGGCGAACACGCACGTAAGGGTCGAGCGATTCAGGAACGCAGGCATCGTCGGGTGGTCTCCTCTTTGAATTAAACGCGTATCCAGAGCAATTGATAATTGCTAGCCGAAGACGCCGCCTGACGCGAACCGTTTCGTAGTGCGCTGTACAACAATGTGTCGCACCGTGCTTTTTACTTACGCTGTCAACATATAGCCGGGCTTATGGCGGTCGATTCATGTTATCGAGGTGGATCATTTCCCTCTCTCTAACTTCTCAACAGGTTCTTCTCATGTTCTGCTATTTCCGATTCAGGGTCAGGATACCCTGGATCTCGTGCGGGGTCAGCCTGTACGCCACCCACTGAGCGAACTTCGTGTCCGAGTGGTTTGACAGGGCATCACAGTCCCGGACGAAAGGTCATTCTCGGCTGGTGCACCGGACGGCATGCCGTGGAAGAATTGCTTGCAGTAAATGTCACCAGTCGATGCCGGGGTGACGAGAACGAGCAGGAGAAGAACTACTCTGTGTATCAGTGGCACCCGGAATCTGAGGGGACGTTGGGAATACGGCGTTTGGATGGACTGTCCGTACACCACTCCGGAACGGCCAGATCGAGACGTTGCTGAAGAAACTCGGTAAAAAGCGTTTGCTGCTGAGCGACGACCAGCGTCGTGGATCCTGCAGAGCTGGTTGCACCAGATTAAGAGCCAGAATCGGCGAAGAATCAGTAGCGCCCGTTGAGCGAGCCGACGTCCGCCATTGAACTTCATGGTCGGCAGAGTATTTTGACCATACCGCCTGGAGCCGCCACAGTTCGGAGCCACCTTCTATGCCGACTGTCACTGCCACATCCTCGATAGCCTACGCGCATTATACCCTTTTCGAAGCTCTGCCTCGGCAAGCAGCCTGCGGCTTCAAACGCGTCGAAATCGGCAGTTTTGCCAGTTACTGTTATCACTTCAATAACGGCAGCCCGCGACCGACTGAGCTCAAAGCGATGTTCGTCGACTACGGGCTGACACCCATCGCCCTGAACTGGAATGCCGGTATCGGCCGCTCCTGTGAGGATGCCGCGATCGCAGAGTGGCTCGACGGATACAAAGCGAAGATCTCTGACGCTCAAGCCGTGGGCATCCCGATGATGACCATGCACTTCGGACGCCACTGCGCTGGCGGTGATCTGTCCGAAGAGAGGAAAATCTCAACCGATGCCTACGCCCAGCTTGCCGAGTACGCCTCACGACAAAACATGGTGATGCTGCTGGAACTGCCACACATGCATCTGGTCCACCACGACTGCGACTCGGTCACCACCGTGCTGGAGCAACTCGACTTTGCCAACGTCGGTCTGCTCATTGACAGCAGTCACTGGGGCGTGATCGGTTACGACCTGGACGATTTTCTCAACCGCGTCGGCCATCGGCTCCTCCATATCCATCTGCGCGACTCAGTGCCTCGTTCGACTCCGGAACTGGATCGAAAGTTTAAACGTCCCACCCTCTCGCCCAACCCGGTCTACAACCTGACCTTAACGCCAGGTCTGGGCGTCGTGGATTTTGCTCGTTTCGGGAAGGCTCTCGACGAGATCGGCTACAAGGGAGATGTCACAACCGAGTTCGAATACTTTGACATGCCCCTGGACGAGATCGAACGACAATACGACGCCGGTCTATCGCACCTGCAGAAAAGCGGGTGGTCACTGGCGAATGGAATGCACCAATGAAACAGTATTTCTATGCAATCGTCATTGGACTGGCTGCAACCCTGCATTGGCCTGCGACCTGCGCTGCGGAACCGGTCGAGATGGGGTCTCGACGAGAACTGTTTGTGGACAGGCATCTGATCGACCGGCTCGACGGCGCCCGGCTGAAGTTGCACCACCCACGCCGCGCCGGTGTGGCTCTGGCGATGGACCGCCCCTGGGAACCAAAGACCGGTGCGTACATCACGGTGTTTCTGGATCAAGGGAAATACAGAATGTATTACCGCGGTCGACCGCCGCTCATACCAACGCCCGAGTCGCGGGAGGTTGTTTGTTATGCCGAGAGTGACGACGGGGTCACCTGGACGCGGCCCAACCTGAGTTTTTTCGAAGTCTTTGGCACCCGCGAAAACAATGTGGTCCTTGCCAGGGTCGGTCACTGTGCGGTCAACTTTGCGCCCTTTGTCGACACGCGTCCTGACGTGCCTTCGTCGGAGCGTTACAAGGCGATCGGCGGGCTTCCGCCGGCAGGCTTGTTTGCCTTTGTCTCGGCCGACGGCTTGCGTTGGAAGAAGATGAGCGATCGAGCGATCATTACCCGCGGCAAGTTCGATTCACAAAACAACGCCTTCTGGTCCGGCAGCGAACAGTGCTACGTCTGTTACTTCCGCACGTTCAAGAACGGTGTGCGTTGGATCTCACGCACGACCTCGCAGGATTTCCTCCGCTGGGCGCCACCCGTGGAAATGGATTTCGGCGATGCTCCGGCCGAGCATCTCTACACAAATCAAACCGAGCCATACTATCGGGCTCCTCACATCTACCTGGGATTGGCGGCCCGCTTCCTTCCCGGCGGTCGCGCACTAAGCGACGCGCAAGAGAAACAGATCGGCATCCCAAAGCTCGAAAACTACCGTCACCTGCGTGGCGCGATTTCCGACTGCGTACTGCTGAGCAGTCGTGGTGGCAATCGCTACGAGAGAACGTTTATGGAATCGTTGCTGCGTCCGGGCGGGGACAAGCAGGATTGGGTCGCCCGCTCAAATTATCTGGCGCGTGGGATTGTGCCGACCGGCGATCGCGAAATGTCTGTCTATGTCAAACGGCACTTCGGCCAGCCGACCGCTTATATTGAGCGGCTCACCTTGCGGATCGATGGCTTCGCGTCGGTCACGGCGCCCTACCGTGGCGGCCAAATGCTCACCAGGCCGCTGACCTTCTCTGGCCGACAGTTGGTGATCAACTATGCGACGTCCGCCGCCGGTGACATCCGTGTTGAGATTCAGGACGCAGCCGGCAAAGTGATTCCGGGCTTCGGGGTGAATGACTGTCTCCGGATCATCGGGGACGAAATCGAACGGTCAGTTTCGTGGCGCAGTGGCAGCGACGTCAGCAGGTTGGCCGGCAAGACCCTGCGTCTACGCTTTGTTATGAAAGACGCCGATCTGTATTCGATTCAGTTTGAGTAACAACGTCAGCCCCGTCGCCCGGCCACCTGCCGTCAATGCGAGGGCGTGTGAGAACAACTCTCTGGCGTGGGCCAAAAACAACGACCGACGCGTAAGATCCCACCGTCGCGTGGGTTACGAGCGTGTAGGGTCGAAAAACTCAGCGGAACTCGAAGTCGTACTCAGCACTGCAGTTGCGGCGGGATGGATTCCGGCCCAAGGTCCTCTGCGTCTCTGCGAACTCCGCGTTTCAAATCAAGTGTTTCTTCTGTGGACTGCGTTAGAGGGACAATCCCTCGCAAAGACTCAGAGAGCGATAGCGAGTGACAACAGCGGCCGAAGCGTCCTAGACTGTCTTCACTCTCCCCTCCGTCGTTCAACCAAGTGATCCCGCCACAATGTGCTGCCGCATTCTCGTAATACTGATCTTTGCTGCTGGCGTCGTGCCGGCTGCGGATACTCCGGAATTCGCCGCCGCCGATCTGGATTTCTTTGAGAAAAAGATCCGGCCGATTCTGATTAAGCACTGCTATGAATGTCATGGCGAGGAATCGTTGGTCGCGAAAAAGTTACGTGGCGGATTGCGTGTCGACTTTCGCAATGGGTTGCTGGCTGGAGGAGAGAGCGGGCCGTCGATCGTTCCAGGTAAGGCCAGTGAGAGTCTTCTGATTGAAGCATTGAAGTTCGAATCGTTCGAAATGCCGCCGGCTGGAAAACTGCCGGACGCTGTGATCGCTGATTTCGAAACGTGGATTAACCGTGGAGCTGCTGACCCGCGCGAGGGCGGCATTGCGAAGGCTGCCGACGGGGTTGATCTTGAGGAAGGTCGAAGGCACTGGGCATATCGTCCGTTGAATGTGCCGGAGAACGCTTCAATCGATGCACTGATTCAGAATCGTCTGGACGAGGAAGGATTATCTGGAAACGAGCCGGCATCACGCGAAGTTCTGATTCGCCGCCTGTACTTCGATTTGACTGGCCTGCCGCCGACGGTTGATCAGATTGATGCGTTTGTGACCAGCGAATCTCCGACGGCGACGGAAGAAGTGGTCGACGAATTGCTGGCGAGTCCCGCGTTTGGTGAACGCTGGGGCCGTCACTGGCTGGATGTGGCTCGATATGCGGATTCCATCACTCTGCGAGGGTTCATCCTTCCCGAGGCGTGGCGGTATCGCGATTACGTGATTGATTCGTTTAATCAGGACCGGTCCTTTGCGAAGTTCGTCGTTGAACAACTGGCTGGCGATTTGCTTTCGGCGGAGTCTCGTGACGAAGAGATTCGACAGCGGATCGCGACGGGGTTTCTCGCGCTGGGTAATTCGAATCTGGAAGACCAGGACAAAGCCAAACTGCGCATGGATGTTGTGGACGAACAGCTCGACACCATCGGTCGGGCGTTTCTGGCTCAGACAATCGGGTGTGCTCGCTGTCACGATCACAAATTCGATCCCATTCCTACTGCCGACTACTACGCGCTGGCGGGAATTCTTCGCAGCACGAAGACGTTAAATCATTCGAACGTTTCGCAGTGGATCGAATTACCGTTGCCTGCCGGACCCGATTTGCAGAAACGGCTTGACGAACACACCGCCGAGGTGACGCGGCTGCAGGCTCGGATTGGTGCATTGAAAGCGGAAATCGGCCCCAGTCAGAAGACAGCTTCGAGTCGTAATTCCATTCCGGTGTCGTCACTACCCGGCGTTGTTGTAGACGATACACAGGCGGAACAGTCGGGCGACTGGGTGAAATCGACTTATTCAAAACCCTACGTGGCGGACGGGTACCGGCACGACAGCGGACGGCCGAAGGGGGCGTGCAGGATTCTGTTTCGTCCCGACCTGTCCGAAGAGGCGGAATATGAGGTGCGACTGGCGTACTCACACTCGGCTGGTCGTTGCCGGAACGTGCCCGTGCGAATCGTCAGCATTGATGAGGCGAAAACGGTCTCTGTCGATCAGACAAAGCGACCTGAAGTGGACGGCACGTTTACGTCGCTTGGGCAGTTCCATTTCGACAAGGATGCAACCGGTTATGTGTCGATTTCCAATGAGGGAACGACGGGCGTTATTACGGTTGATGCGGTTCAGTTCATTCCCATAGGTCAGTTGAAACCCGATTCAGGCGCGATCGCGAAGTCTGACATAGCGGACAAGACTCCGGCGGAAAAGAAAGTGCTGGTCGATCAACTGGCAACGCTTACGAAGGAGATGGGCGAACTTCAGAAGCAGAAGCCGGTTCAGCCGAAATATCTTTCGATCCAGGAAGAATCGAAGATTGAAGATACGAAGATTCACATTCGCGGAAACGTCCACAATCTCGGCGAGACAGCGCCTCGAGGATTTCTGCAGGTGGCCTCCGGTTCGCCTTCGTTTGAACTGCCCGGCAAGCAGAGCGGACGGAAAGAACTCGGCGATTGGATCGTGCGAGCGAACAATCCTTTGACAGCTCGAGTGATGGTCAACCGAATCTGGCACTGGTTGTTCGGCAGCGGAATTGTTCGAACCACTGACAACTTCGGGACGACGGGCGAGACGCCCTCCCACCCGGAGTTGCTGGATTATCTGGCTCGTCGGTTTGTTGAACAGAACTGGTCGGTAAAAAAACTGATTGGCGAAATTGCATTGTCACAGACTTATCAACAGTCGTCGGCCAGCAGTGACGATGGTCTTTCAATTGACCCGGACAATCGTCTGTTGTGGAGAGCAAATCGGCGACGGCTTGACGCGGAATGTCTGCTCGATGCGATGTTGATGATCAGCGGGCAGTTGGATTCGGCAACGGGCGGTTCAACCATACGGGAACGCACGGGCAACGATTACAACTATCGTCATGAGTCGAATCGTCGCGCGGTGTACTGGCCGGTGTTTCGAAATTCGCTGCCGGACATTTTCGATGCGTTCGATTTTGCGAACCCTAGTTTCACGAAGGGGAAACGTGACGTCAGCAGCGTGGCTCCGCAGGCGTTGTTCATGATGAATAACCCATTCGTTCTGATTCAGGCGGAGGAGACTGCGCGACGGTTGGTCAAAATGGAAGCCGACGACGATCAGCGATTGAAGTTTGCGTTTCGATCGATACTCGGGCGAATTCCGACTGCGGGTGAACTGGAATCGACGCAGGAGTTTCTTCACGACGGCGATGGAAACGCATCGAAACGCTGGGCGCAAGTTGTTCAGGTTTTGCTTGCGTCCGTGGATTTTCGATACGTTTATTGACGAAGTCTGGCAGCTGATTTTCGTTTCATTGACTGTGCGAGAGAAACCTTGATGATTGTCCCACCGATTTCCCGACGCGAATCTCTGGCGTCTGCAGCATGCGGATTTGGATCCATTGCGCTGGCTGGTTTGGCTCATCGGGCTTCAGCGAAGGAAGTGGGCGGGACGCCTGCTGTTCCGCATCATCTGCCGCGGGCGAAGCGGGTGATCTTCCTCTTCATGCAGGGAGGCCCAAGTCATGTCGATACGTTCGATTACAAGCCGATTCTAAGCGAGAAACACGGGCAAAAGTTCTCTTTCGATGATGCTCGGGCGCTGGCAAACACCGGGAAACGAGGGACCAGCCAGACGGTGAAGCAGCCGCTGTGGAAGTTCCGTCAGTACGGCGAATGCGGGCTGTGGGCGTCGGACCTGTTTCAGCAGACTGCCGTGCACGCGGACAAATTCTGCATGGTTCATTCCATGCACACCGAAGGCGTCGCTCACGGGCCGGCGACTTTGTTTCTGCATTGCGGGGCGACCAACTTCATTCGGCCGTCGATGGGAGCATGGGTGAATTATGGTCTCGGCAGCGAGAATGAGAATTTGCCGGGATTCGTTTCGATAGCTCCGTCGCCTGGAAACGGTGGAGCCAGAAACTATGGCACGGCATTTCTTCCGCCCAGGTTCCAGGGCACGACGCTGGGTGTTGCAGGACGACCTGCAAAGGATGCGAAGATCCGCGACCTGGTGAATGCGAAGTTTGTGCCAGGAGAACAGTCTCGCCAGTTCGCGTTGCTGCAGTCGTTGAACGCCGAACAATTGAAGCAGCGGGCCGGTGATGCGGAACTTGAAGCGGTCGCGAATTCGTACGAGCTGGCGTGGCGAATGCAGAACAACGCTCCAAATGTCATTGATCTTGCTGAAGAGACTGCGACGACTCAGAAGATGTACGGGATCGGCGAAAAGGACACGAACGATTTCGGGCAGCAGTGCCTGATGGCTCGGCGTTTTGCCGAAGCCGGCGTTCGCTACATTCAAGTGACCTACGGTGATGCGGGCGCGAACCCCGCCTGGGACCAGCATTCCAATCTTCCGAAGCACGAGTTCCATGCAAAGCGAGTCGACAAGCCGATCGCCGGACTCCTTCAGGACCTGAATCGGCGTGGACTGCTGGAAGACACGCTGGTGTGGTGGGGCGGCGAATTCGGTCGAACTCCGTACGCGCAGAACAACGGTACGGGACGCGATCACAATCCAGGCGGGTTCACAATGTGGCTGGCCGGCGGCGGAGTGAAACCTGGTTTCTCGTTCGGAGCGACCGACAAATTCGGTGCGAAGTCGATTGAGAACAAAGTTCACATGCACGACATGCACGCGACCATTCTGCATCTGCTCGGCATGAATCACGAACAATTGACGTATAACTACGCCGGTCGTGATTTTCGTTTGACCGACGTGCATGGCCGGGTTGTGCGTGAGCTTCTGCAGCACGCTTGAACGACCGGCAGGCGAGCGGTGGGCGTGCGTGAGCCTACTGGCGGCTCACATGCAATTCTCGGCCGACACCTGCGTTGACGAGTGGCCTATCAAGGCACATGGTGGAGCCTTCCAGCAATTCTGACCTTGCGTCGTATCCAGTAAACGGAATCTTCATGCGAACATATTCATCAGCCATCCTGTTTCTCATCGCTACAACTGTGTGGGCGCCCAAAGCATCAGCAGCCGACGAAGTCCGTGCCGAGGTGAATGGCCGCTTCAAACAGGCAACTAACCGTACGTTTAAGGCATTTGACCAACAACGCGAACAGACGTGGCAGCAGCAATTCCCGGACGGTCTGTCTCCTCGGGGATTTTGGGGCTCAGAGCGGAGTGAGGAGGGTTTTGCTCGGACGATGGGGCTGGTGCGACTGGCTTTGAGCTGACTCATCGGGTCGCG
>Ga0115002_10007100_pt1 | contig 12705 bp, 12 predicted proteins | sample ArcticOcean_MG_C_8_FD_89576 | JGI IMG/M metagenome (GOLD analysis project Ga0115002, IMG submission 89576) | Marine microbial communities from western Arctic Ocean - ArcticOcean_MG_CB11_86 | ecosystem: Environmental > Aquatic > Marine > Oceanic | place: Arctic Ocean: Canada Basin | collected...
GATGGAATTTAGCACGTTTTCGCTGCAGATACTCACGGTATCGAGACTGTTAGCGACAGAACTCGGAGTTTTCGAACGCAATCCTAACGTTCCATGAGGTAGACGAGGCACGCTGGTCCCGCAATCGCAAACATCACAGAGCGGCGCGAATTACCCGCTCAATAGCGGCTTCGGACCATTCACCCTGGTGGGTCGTCAACACCCGGCCGTCTTTGCTGATAAGCGCCGAAAAAGGTAACGCGCCGATGGTATTGCCGAGGGAACGCATATACTCGGTGACGTCGTCCTCCCCAATTAACAACGGGTAATTAATCTGTAATTCGCCAGCGTACGCACGCACTGGGTCGGTGTCGTCAAAAGCGATTCCTATGAATTGCACTGGTTTATCGCGCAAGCGCTCTTGCACCGCCATGAACCCCGGTATTTCTCGACGACATGGCGCGCACCACGTGGCCCAAAAATTAACCACCAACAACTCCCCAGCCCATTCGCTCATATGCCGCTGTTGGCCGTCGAGATCACTAAACGACCAATACGCTAACGAATGTTCGTTCGGCCCGACCACCTCGATCGGTGCCAACGGATCAGGCACCTCCGCGCGCTCGCCTCCGACCCTGTAGCCGACGTAGCCAGCCCCAGCACACAGGCTGATCAACAGGGCTATCGGTGGCCACGGCTTCAACGCTCAGCCGATCCCAAAAACTGCGCGAGGTGCCCAGAAAAATTCACCGGCCCAACGAAACCAAGCACCCGCATCGTACGCTTCTCGATCCCTGTCGCATCAAAAAATAGCACTGCTGGTGGCCCGAATAATTCAAACTTCTTTAACAGAGCCTGGTCCGCTGCATCATTTAGCGTGACGTCGGCACGCAGCAACAACACCTTGGACAGGGCCGCCTTGACCGTGTCATCGGAAAACGTGTCACGCTCAAGGTACTTACACTCGACGCACCAATCAGCATAGAAATCGAGCACCACTGGTCGGCCTTGCGCACGCGCGCGCTCGAGCCCCGCGTTCAACCCGGCAAGCCCCTTGATCGGCGTGAACTCAGATGCGTGCGACTCACCCCCGCCAACTAACGGCTTTAATGGACGAAAAGGATCCGCCGCACCACTGCCGGCGCCAACGATTAGCACCATCCCATAACACAACATGGCCAAGCCAAGACCTTTAAATAGTCTTCGCCAACCTGACTGCGCGCTCGGAACCTGATCGAATGCTCCAATAAACACGGCCGAGACAATGAGCAGCAATGCCCAAAGCAATAGCACCACTGGCCCGGGAAGAATTCGCTCCATAAACCATATTGCGACCCCTAGTAGCATGACCCCAAAGACACGCTTCACTGCGTCCATCCAGGGCCCCGATCGCGGTAGCAGTTTCCCGGCAGAGGCACCGACCAACAGTAACGGTGTCCCCATGCCTAAGCCCAAGGCGAATAGCGCAACGCCGCCGACGATCGGGCTACCCTGATGGCCCAGGTAGATCAGCGCGCCGGCGAGTGGCGGCGCGACACACGGTCCGACGATGATCGCCGAAAACACGCCCATCACCGCAACACCTAAGAGCTTACCCCCGTCACGCGAACGGCTATACCGGTCGATTCGGTTCTGAATCGCGATCGGCAGTTGCAGTTCGTAGAATCCAAACATCGACAACGCGAGGGCGACGAACACGAGACTAAATCCAATGAGTACGCTCGGCTGTTGAAAGGTCGCTTGCAAATTGTGCCCAAACAAACCGGCCAACAAACCAACACAAGCGTAAGTAACAGCAACGGCAAGCACGTAGATCCCTGATAGCATCAAACCTCGCTTGAGCGACACCGGCTGGGCTTGACCAACAATGATGCCAGATAGAATCGGCACCATCGGAAACACACAGGGCGTGAACGCGAGCAGCAACCCAAACACGAAAAACGTACCCGCGACGACTAATAACGAGCGCGTAGCCAACTGCGCGGCTATTGTGTCGGCCGACATTATCGTCGAGGACGAGTTCGTGAAGGCTGGTTCAGCGGCTACCGCTGCCGGAACCAAGGCATCAAACAAGATCTCTATGTTTTTTTTAATCGGCGGATAGCAGATCCCGTCCTCTGCGCATCCTTGATAGGTAACTTCCAATGGTGCGCTAGGTGCTGCACTAACGCCTTTGACGACCGGGACGACGACGCTAGCGTTGTTTCGGTAGATCGCGACGTCGCCGAAATCCGGGTCTTTTTTCATGACGCCGGGCGGGCGGTCCAAAGTCCCAACGACAACCCCTGTAGCGCTGGTTTTAGCGCCAAATTTATCCCGGTACAAATAGTATCCGTCGGCAATGCCCCAATTAAGGCGGACCGTGCCATCGCGACCAACAACGTGGGTGAATCGGAAAGCATCCTCGGGGTCAAGAAATTCTTGGCCACCGCCAAATGGGTTTTTATCTCCAAGGCGCTCGAGCGAGTCGAGGATACCGGCGCCAACGTTGCCGACGACACACAGCGCCAACACGACGCAGATACTGGTGAGAGACACTGTCCTAAACATTCGATTCTTTAGTTCTAGATCCTGGTTCGGTAGGGACCACGTTGACTACCCAGAGTTCATCGACATGCCCCAGCCGCGTCGAGATCCCGCTCACCATTGTATTCCTACTACATCCCCCCATATAGTGGGCCATGGCTGCGACTCGTATTTCTCCTTTCGCGATTCTGTTCTTTTTGTTGCTCAGCGTTCCCTTACTGGAAATTTACCTGTTGATTTCTGTCGGGCGGATGATCGGTGCAGGCTCTACCGTGTTGGTCGTCATTGTGACCGCTGTACTTGGCACTTGGTTGTTGCGACTACAGGGCTTACAGACCTTCTCGCGGATGCGATCGGCGAGTCAAGCCGGCAAATTGCCTGCCGTAGAATTGGTCGAAGGAGTGATCTTGCTTGCCTGTGGAGTCGCGCTGTTAACACCTGGATTTTTTACCGATGCGATTGGCTTCATCGCGTTGGTGCCAGCTATCCGCCGACGGGCCGCCGAAGGATTACTGCGACACTTTCTGAATCGGCCAGATTTACACGTCAACGTCCACCCTGTTGGGTCGCACTCAAATACCATTGAAGGAACTTATCGCCGCGAAGATTAGACGCCTGCTAGTATGCTGGCCATGGCGGGACGCGGTAAGAATTACCATTGGGAAACGCTAAGTGATGAAGCGTTATTGGATACCCGTTTTTGCGATCTGCGTGTTCGTCTTAAAAACACCCCGCTAGCCGAACGCACGCAACGCCTGATCTGCGAATTAGAACGCCGGCAGATAGTTTTTCGCCCGCATTTCTGGCTATCCGAAGAATGGTTTTCTCCGGATGGGGTGCCCGGGGTCGCGATACCGTTCTACCTCGCCCACCCGCGCTTGATGAAACTCGAATATCAACAAATGTTCGAGGTTGAAGGTGGCACAGAGCGTTGGTGCATGCAGTTGTTGCGGCATGAAACGGGGCACGCCATCGACACGGCCTATCGTCTACATCGGCGTAAAGTTTGGCGTAAATGTTTTGGGCCATTCACACGCAATTACCCACAGTACTACACCCCTCGCCCGCAAAGCCGGAATTACGTGCTACACCTTGATTGGTGGTATGCACAAAGCCACCCAGCCGAAGACTATGCGGAAACGTTCGCCGTGTGGTTGAAACCGAGTTCTAAGTGGCGCAAAGATTACGCTGCCTGGCCGGCACTCAAGAAACTTCAAACCGTCGACGAAATAATGGCCTCAATCGCCGGAGCCGTCGCACCGGTGCGAAGCCGCCGCCAGGTTGACCCCTTGTCAAAAAACACCAAGACCTTGCGCCAACATTACACCGAAAAACGCCAACACTATGGCATCGAAGTTCCCGCTATCTACGACGGCGATCTTCAGCGGGTGTTCCGCCCCAAACCAACGCGCGGCAAAAAACGTCGCACGGCCGCAGCGTTCCTACGCCACGCCAGAGTTGTGCCAGCTATGCGCCCATGGCACTGGCGAGCCGCCGTACATGATCGAACAACTGATCCAGGAAATGGTGCAGCGCTGTCGAGAAATGAAGTTGTACGTCGATGCGCCAGAGCGTCAGCTTATGCTTGACGTCGCGGTATTGATCACCGTTTTAACGGTCAATTATTTGCATAAAGCGCATCACAAGGTGCCTATATGAAGACGTTAAAAATCCTTGTGCTCGGAGTACGCGCTGATCTGGGGGTGATTCGTGAGGCCTTACTCGAATTTAAACCCGACATCGCTTTTTAACCTGCTGGAAGAATTCCAAGATAACCCACTCTACGACCATCACGTGGCCGGTTACCTTGAGCTAATGCAGCAGTGCTATACGGGCTGCAATCCTCGCGGTCTATTGATCGCCCACGATAAGGCACTGTCGAAAAAGATCCTGTCCTACCACCGCATCCGGGTGCCTAAATTCGCAGTTTTCCCCCGCGGGCGAAAACCGCGCTTGCCGAAGAAGTTACGCTTCCCGCTGATAGTGAAATCACTGGTTGAAGAAGGCTCGTACGGGATATCCCAAGCCTCAATCGTACATAGTGCTGAAAAATGCCTTGAAAGAATCGAGTATTTACACGAAAAGCTGCGAGCTCCGGCGATCGTGGAGGAGTTCGTCGAAGGGCGGGAGCTCTACCTGTCGATCATCGGCAACCAACGAGTCGAAGTATTACCGTTGGTTGAATTAGCGTTTGGAAACCTCCCCGAAGGCACCTACCCGATCGCCACTTCGAAAGTGAAATGGGATTGGAAGTATCAGCAAGAACGGGAAATCGAGCTCAAATTGCCGACCGATTTAGACGAAGCGACTTTACGCAAGCTGAAACGCCTCGGCCGACGCATCTATCGCGTTTTAGATTTAACCGGATACGCGCGTATTGACCTCCGGCTGCACGAAAATGGTGACGTCTACGTGCTCGAAGCAAACGCCAACCCCGACATCGCCTATGGCGAAGAATTATCGGTCGCGGGCGAAGCGGTAGGCATCAGCTATCAGCAGCTCTTACAAAAAATCGTCAACCTTGGATTGCGTTATCACCAAGGCGCTTAATCGACTGCTCGAACTCGGGGTACACGAGCTATTCTCGGATGACCCAGGCGGTGAATGGAAATGCTGATCAATTACAATACATGCGTCCGCTATATCGTTATCCATACACACTTTTGAATGGCCTTCGCCTACCCGCTATGGGACAATCTGGCCCCAATCCCCGATCGCGACGTGTATCTAAAACCCTCGGGGGCCAGAGTGCCACAGTTGACTACTTCCCGATTCATTTTTGAATCTGACGGGCCATGCCATAACTGTACCCGAGTAGCACTCACATCGACACAATGTGCGAGCACCGCCCAAACGCAACGTTGTTAATGCACCCCACAGTTGGAAATTCCACCGCCATCGGCGCATCGAGATACGACTAATTAATCATCACATCCCGTCCGTTTTATCCGAGCACGCTGATCGTTTGGCGGAACGTTTCGTTACCGCCTGCCAGCACACTGCTATCGAATTCAGCGAAGAAGATCATGCGACCGCGCTAGCCGCCTGGATCGTTAGTCCCTTCATCGCCGAGATTGCGATCGCCGATCCACAATGGTTCAGCGATGAAATTTTTACCACCGACGTATTACCTCGACCGCCTTTTTATTATCGAAAGACGCTCACTGACAGTTTTGCAAAGGCTGACGATAACGCGGCCTTTGCTGCAATACGGCGCTTTCGCAATCGCGAACTCGCGCGTATTGCCTGGCGCGATATTGTCTGCGGCGTCGAGGTCATGGCCATTACCGAAGAGTTCAGCGCACTCGCGGACGCCTGCATTGTGAGCGGAACCGACTGGGCGGCTGGGCAACTAGCAGAACGATTCGGACGACCATGTAACGACGACGGTGCATCCGTGTCCATGAACGTCATTGGCATGGGCAAACTCGGCGGTCGGGAACTCAACTTTTCCTCCGATATCGACCTTATCTTTACCTATCCCGCTTCCGGTACGACGCACGGTGGCCGTCGGCAGGTCTCTAACCAGGAATATTTCGATAAGCTTGGGCAACGTTTGATTGCCTTACTCAATGATCAAACCGCTGACGGTTTCGTCTTTCGTGTTGATATGCGCCTGCGTCCGTTCGGGGACAGCGGTCCGTTGACGTCGAACTTTGATGCACTAGAGCATTACTACCAGTTGCATGGTCGAGATTGGGAACGCTACGCGTTTATCAAAGCGCGTATCATTACTGGCGCGAAACACGAACAAGAAAAGCTCCAGTCGCTACTAAAACCCTTCGTCTATCGACGCTACCTTGACTTCGGTGCGCTAGAGGCTGTGCGCGAGATGAAAGCGCTGATCGATGCCGAGGTAGCACGCAAGGACCTCGACGATAATGTGAAACTTGGACCTGGTGGAATCCGCGAAATAGAATTTATCGGTCAGACGTTTCAGTTGATTCGCGGCGGCCGCGAACCGAGCTTACAACGTCGCGAGATATTGCCGATTCTTGCAATATGTGGGGCGCAAAACTTTATCGACTCAGATGACGCCCGCGCGCTCATCGACGCCTACCGTTTCCTTCGCCAAACCGAACACCGATTACAGCAAGTCAACGATCGCCAAACCCATCAACTGCCACACGAAGACCTTGAGCAGCAGCGTCTCGCGTTCGGCATGGGTTATCCGTCCTATAGCGCGTTCGCGCAAGCGCTCAGTCAGCACCGCGACAACGTGCGTCGATGTTTCCGCGAACTATTGAGCCCAGACGCGCCGACCCTCGAACAGTCCAAAGCGGCTCTATCCCCAGCCGCCGCGCTGTGGAGTAAACCCGGACAAGATATAAGTGGCCTCGCGACGCTCGGCTTCGACGACCCGAGCGCGAGCCAAAACGTCATCGAGCAACTTAGGAATCCACGTTTTCTTGCACAATTAAGTCGTGAAGCGCTTACGCGTTTAAACCGGGTGATGCCACGCCTGATCGAGGCGACCGCTGAGCGCGCACACAGCGCAAAGACTTTTGCGCGCCTGGCTGAGCTCATCCAGGCAATCGCACGGCGATCGGTGTACCTGTCGCTGCTTGCTGATCATCCGGCAGCCTTGCAACGTCTGATCGACTTGTACCATCGCAGTCCTTGGATTGCACAGCAAATTACCCAGCGCCCCCTACTGCTCGATGAATTGCTCGACCCTCGAATTTTATTCACGCCGCCCGGGCGCGACAAGCTTGTTGCTCAACTTGAGACCATGCTGGCAGCACATGCGTCGAGCGACATTGAACGCATGATGGATACCTTGCGCGATTTCAAAAACCAACAGGTTTTGCGCGTCGCTGCGAGCGACATGATGGATCAATTTCCGGTCGCCGAGGTCAGCAATCAGCTGTCTTTTATTGCCGCCGCGTTACTGCATCACGCGCTAGTCATCGCCGCGCGGGCCATGACAGAAAAACACGGTAAGCCCCAATGCGTCGTGGATGGCGTTGCGCGAGAAGTGGGGTTCGCGATCGTCGCATATGGCAAACTCGGCGGGCTCGAACTCGGTTATGGATCGGACCTCGATCTGGTCTTCATTCACAACGGTCAGGGCGACGGGCAAGTTACCGATGGTGAACGGTCGATCGATAACGACGTGTATTTCACTCGCTTAACCCAGCAGCTCATCCATTACCTGAACACGCGCACAGCGGCAGGCCGCGCGTATGAGATTGATACCCGCTTGCGGCCAAGTGGAAAATCCGGATTGCTCGTCAGTTCGATCATGGCTTTCGCAGAATATCAACTCAACAGCGCGTGGACGTGGGAACACCAAGCACTGATACGCGCCCGACCGGTAGCCGGCGTGCCCGCGCTAATGGACGAATTCACCCAAGTCCGAAATGAAACCGTGGCGCAGCTGCGGAACGAAAAAAAACTAAAGGACGATATTGTTGAGATGCGCGAGCGCATGCGAAGTGAACTCGATCGCTCCAATGCGACGTCCTTCGACCTCAAACAAGGCGTGGGCGGTATCACTGATATAGAATTTATGGTGCAATACGCCGTCCTGCGTTGGGCTCACGATCATCACGAATTACTCGCGTTTTCCGACAACCTGCGGCTGCTTGAGGTACTCACTCGCCTTGGGTTCCTGACCGCAAAGAACGGTAGGGCGCTGCACGATGCCTACTTTGCTTACCGTGCCGAGATCCACCGATGCGCCTTGCAGGAAATCGATGGCCTAGTCGAGGACACCGCGTTGCAAGAACATCGCACGGCGGTTACAAAAATTTGGCACGATCTATTTGCAACGTACTAGCAGCCTGTCGGACTTAGGCGTACGTAGCGAGGGAAAGTACGATTTGAGTCAATTTTCATGCTCTTTTAAGGCGAATAGTCATTCTATTTAACGAGAAAGAGCATGAAAATTGGCCAAATTCGGCTTTACCACAGGTCGACGAGCTAAGTCCGACAGGCTGCTATTATTGCTACAAGCTGGGTAGCCACAACCAACCCTAGGAGACGACGTAATGAGCTACGCCGATAGAGACGGCGTGATTTGGATGGACGGCAAAATGGTGCCGTGGCGCGATGCCCAAGTTCACGTTTTAACCCACACCCTGCACTACGGGGTCGGCGCCTTCGAAGGGATCCGCGCCTATCAAACGCCGCAGGGCACGGCGATTTTTCGCCTCGACGACCATATACGGCGTTTATTCGAAACAGCACATATCCTGGAAATGGCGATACCTTACAGTCGCGAACAGATCCGCCAATCCTGCGTTGAAAGCGTCATCCAAAACAAGCTCGACACAGCCTACATCCGCCCGCTCGTCTACTATGGCTCTGAAGGGATGGGTCTGCATGCAGAGAATCTTTCGGTCCATGTTAGCGTCGCCGCGTGGGTGTGGGGCGCATACTTAGGGTCCGATGCGCTAACGAAAGGGATCCGGATAAAAACATCGTCTTATACTCGCCATTTAGTCAATAGCGTGATGTGTAAAGCCAAAGCCTGCGGCAACTACACCAATTCAATTCTTGCTCTACAAGAAGCTGCCCGTGATGGTTATGACGAAGCACTGTTGTTAGACAACGACGGCATGGTCGCGGAGGGCAGCGGCGAGAATATTTTTATCGTGCGCAATGGCGTAATTTATACGCCGGAACTCACCTCGGCGCTGGAGGGCATTACCCGCGATACGGTGCTTCAGCTCGCTCAAGCAGAAGACTATGACGTCGTTGAAAAACGCATCACCCGTGATGAAGTCTATATTGCCGATGAAGCTTTCTTTACCGGTACTGCGGCCGAGGTTACTCCGATCCGTGAACTCGATAACCGCACCATCGGCTCCGGTAATCCAGGGCCCGTGACGCAACAACTGCAATCGGCCTATCTCGACCTCGTCGAAGGCCGCCTCGATGGCTACAGCGACTGGTTGACGGTGGTGTAGTGACGCGGCCCCGCTAAAACGGGTCCTACGGCAAATCCATGTTAATGGTATGGCGGTTGTTCGACGGCAAACCCGGGCATGACCGTCAAAGCGTTGGTCTCGTTCAAGCCCTAGGGACTATTACGCCGATTGAATCGATCCCATTTGACGTTCGCCACCAGCACGCCTCCTGCGCTCAATTTTTGACGCGGCAACTCGGCTTCGGCCAAGACGCACCCGATCCGGACTTGATCGTCGGCGCGGGCCGGCGCTGTCAGTGGCCAATGTTGGCGAGCAAACGGGCGCGCGGTGGCAACACGATTTATCTGATGAAACCACAGCTTCCGCGGCGTTGCTTCGACCTGTGTTTAATCCCGCGCCACGACCAAGCGACCACGACGGCCAGGTCAATTATTACCGACGGCGTGCTTAACGACATTTCTCCATCAGAACCGAAAAGTAACCATGGTTTGCTGCTGATCGGCGGGCCATCGGATCACTATGGGTGGGACTTGGACCAGTTGATAAACCAACTGCGAGCAATACTCGACGGCGATGGGACGAAAAAATGGACCATCGCCGATTCACGCCGTACACCGGCCGCGACCAGCGCCGCACTACAAGGTTTAGCGCGGGATAATGTCTCCGTGATTGGGTACCGAGAGTCCGCCCCGGATGTGTTACCGGCCGCACTCGCGCAAGCAGATATCGTGTGGGTAAGTTGCGATAGCGTCTCGATGATCTATGAGGCCATATCGGCCGGTGCAGCCGTTGGTGTGCTCGACGTTCCGGCCCAACGCCGCGACCGCATCACGGCGATAATTGGTGACCTGGTGGCGCGAAACATGGTCACGACTTTTGCCGACTGGCGCAACGGCGGCGAGTTACACACAGGTGAATTACTCGCCGAAGCAACCCGTTGCGCAAGAATGATCCTAGCGCGCTGGGATCCGAGTTCGCGCCGACTACGATCCGAGCCAGTCCCGTGAACAAACTATTTTTACATCGTAACTTTAGCCGTCGTAAAGCACTCGGGTGCCAACCCCCATGCCGCTAACGGTAATGCAGTTACTGCCCGCACTGGACGTCGGTGGCGTCGAGCGGGGAACGCTTGAAATCGCCGCCGCCTTGGTCGCAAACAAGCACCGCGCGATCGTTGTTTCAAGCGGTGGTCGTTTGGTCGAAGAACTCAAAGCGATCGGCGCGACACACATAGAATGCCCCATCGGCAAAAAAAGCCTGCGTACGCTTAGGTGTATCAAACGCCTGCGGCAGTTCATATTGCAAGAAAACGTCGATATCGTGCATGCCCGATCGCGGCTCCCGGCATGGATCGGGTACCGCGCGCTGGCTGGCATCGCCGAACAGCGTCGACCCCACTGGGTGACGACGATTCACGGCCCGTATACGGTCAATGCCTATAGCCGGATCATGGTGAGTGGCGGCCGGGTTATCGCAATTTCAGGGTTCATCGAAGATTACATCAAACAGCATTACCCGCGCGTGCCAACATCCCGGATCCGAGTGATCCCGCGCGGGGTAGACCCATCCAAATACTGGTCGGGTTACGCACCGTCGCCGCAGTGGAAAGCACAATGGTCGGAGCAACATCCAACATTAAACGGCCAACGCCTTCTAGTATTGCCGGGCCGACTCACCCGCTGGAAAGGACAGCAAGATTTCATTGCACTGATTGGCGAGCTCAACGCCCGAGGTCAGCCGGTCCATGGCTTGATCGCCGGCGGGGCGGCACCGCGAGACAACTTCGAACGCGAGCTAAGGGGGCTTGCGGCTGCTAGTGGGCTCGAGCAAAAGATCTCCTTCCTCGGTCGACGCGAAGATCTACGAGCGATCCTAAGCATTGCAGATATTGCCTATTCATTGACTCTCGAACCGGAAGCCTTCGGTCGCACCACAATCGAAGCGCTCAGCCTTGGAACCCCAGTCATTGGCTACGATCACGGCGGCACGGGGGAAATACTACGCCAGCTATTACCCCAGGGATTGGTCGCACCGCGTGATATAGCGGCCGCGGTTGAGACCAGCTGCGCTTTTCTTAAGGTCCCGGTCGAGGTTCCAGTGCAACACCCCTATACCGTTGCGCGTATGCAAGCCGACACGCTTAACGCTTACTTGGAAGTTTGCCCCCAGTATGGTCTCCATCATTCCCACACTGAGTAGTCATAACCAAAAGACGACCGCAGAAAGTTCTCACAGCACGAACTAATAAACTGTCGGTCTGATACGTTATAGGCACTCAATGGTCCTTCTTCGTGTTGATTGATTTCACCCGGCGGTCGCGCCGGATCAGATTGCTCAGCCATCGCCGACTTCGTGGCGGCTAGGACCCCGTGGTCGATATCCGTTGGCGTTAGCGCAATAGAAAAATGCCACGCGATGCGCTCGAGCTCGACTTGAGGTTCCCGACTCAATTGTTCATAGCGAACGACATGACACCGGCTCTCGGCGAGTTCAGCCATCCGTCCCCACGCATTGAGAAAACGGATACACCACCAGATGTCGCTATTGAAACGGCGCCCAGACGGATCGCCGCGTAGATACTCAGAAAACGTAAGCGCGTAACGCGTCTGCCATTTTTTAAAATTCGAAACCAGGCATGCGCGCACATCCCGAATCAAAAGGACGCACGGCGGCAGCTTAATCACGCGCAATGCGACTGCGTTTCGCAATAGTATTGGCGCAATTGTGTGGCTGCTTTGAAGGCGCGGTATCTGGGAATAAGTTACCGGATCCTTGGTCCCGCCGATGATGTCGTTGGCGTGGTTATATTCAGGTGGGGGGATGCCAAAGTGCTCCGCCATCGCACTCGCCAGCATGAATTTCAGCCAATGCGTTCCACCTTGATGCATGCTCACGATGGCGCCGTCCCCATGACGCAAGCGCAGCAATGAATAGTTGCTCAATTCATGTCGTACGCGGTGGAAGTGAAATTGCTTGAACTCGGTGGTCGACATAGATTCCTGGTCGTTGTACGCACCCTGGATCGTAGCGTGAATGCCTGGCGGCGTCGCGCACAGGAGCCGAGTTATAATCATGCGCTTGAATATATTAATCATCAAACTCGGCGCGCTTGGCGATATTGTTATGGCAACATCGTTGATCGCTGCGATCCAACGTGCACACGAAAACGATGACATTCACCTATTAACAACAGCGCCGTTTACATCGATCTTTACCGGTTGGCCGGACCTGCGGGTCACGGCGCACCCTCGACGAGGTTTACGCAACACCTTGCAAACCCTACGTTGGGTTCGACAACTACACTGTGCGCGCATCTACGATCTAC
>Ga0115002_10007101_pt1 | contig 12704 bp, 11 predicted proteins | sample ArcticOcean_MG_C_8_FD_89576 | JGI IMG/M metagenome (GOLD analysis project Ga0115002, IMG submission 89576) | Marine microbial communities from western Arctic Ocean - ArcticOcean_MG_CB11_86 | ecosystem: Environmental > Aquatic > Marine > Oceanic | place: Arctic Ocean: Canada Basin | collected...
ATGCCGGTCATTCTCCCCGCAGCAGCCTCACGATCTCGGGCGGATACTGCGACAAGTATCAGTCCACCCATGCCCGCATCGAGCCCGCGTGCCACAGCCTCGCCAATCACCCCGAAGCCGCCGATAGCAACCTTCAACGCCCCATTTACTGCCATGTCCCGGTCCCAATATTGCCTTTATTGAATAATAGCATCGCATACTACGCCATCCGCGCGCCAATCGGCATGGGATTGAACTGCAACAGTAACCTTCCGATATAATCAGCGACGCATCCACGGGGATTTCACATGAAACGCCATCTCGCCGCCAGCCTGATCGCCATCGCAACACTCGCGGCAGCACCCAGTTTCGCCACAGCTGACAGTCAGAAAGACCCTGAAGCGCTTGCAAGCGAAGGAATCCAACCCTTACTGCAAGCCATGGAACTGAAGTTGATGGCCATTCCACAATACGAAGCACCGTTCATCAACGAAAACGGCGACATCATTATTCGGCGGGAAAACCCAACGAAACAGCCCGAAACCACGCCTGAAGGCGCGCGGTCGGGCAAGGCTATCTAAGCGCTTCGTCAGGTAGGCGGCTACAGATTCTACAGTGTCTATTCCGCCGCCGCACCTGCAGCACGCGGCCAGCGAAGCCGTGCGAAGAGCGTGCCGAAATCGTGTTGTATCCGGATCAGCGCCGGGACGACCAGCAAAACCAGAAACGTCGTTACCATCAAGCCGAACACCATTGTAATTGCCATCGGGATCAAGAACTGCGCTTGCAGGCTCCGCTCGAACATCAACGGCGTCAGCCCGCCCATTGTCGTTGCCGATGTAAGGATTACCGCGCGAAGGCGGTCCCGCGTGCCATCGACGATACCGTTCTCAATTAATTCGCCCCGCGCGAGCCGCTCATCGATCGTACTGACAAGGATAATCGAGTCATTGATCACGATGCCCGATAGCCCAACCAAGGCCATGATGCTCAAGATGGTGAGATCGTAACCGAGCAACCAGTGGCCGACGGTCGCGCCCACAAACCCAAGCGGAATAATCGCCATAACGGCAAACGGCCGAAAATAGCTTGAGAAGACCCACGCCAGGATAATGTAAATTCCCGCCAGTCCGAGCATCGCGCCGGCCCGCATATCGGCGATCGTCCGGGCCTGCTCCTCAGCCTTACCCGCAAAACCAAGCGTGAGACCGTAGCGCGTCGCGATCTCTTGTATGCCGTCGCGGTTCAGCGCTTCGATCACCTTATCCGTCGTGGTGATTCCGGTTTCCGTATCAGCTGTGATCGCGACTTGACGGACACCGTCCTCGCGGCGAATACGGGAGAATCCGCTTTTGTCGGTCGCGGAAACGATCTCATCCAACAGCACCTCCGCACCGCCGGGGCCTCTAAGGTACAAACCATCCAGACTTGCCGTATCGACACTATCTCGCGGGAAGCGGACGCGCACGGTTACTTCTTCATCGTCGCGTGAGAACCGTTTTGCGACCGCGCCATCAAAGGCATTACGGACCTGACGGCCAACGCTTCGCGTGTTGAATCCCAGCGCCCGCCCCGTCGGCGTGACTTCCAGGATCGTCTCTCGTTTGCCATAAGGCAGATTGTCTTCAATGCCTGTAACGCCGGGATACTCAGCCAGAAGCAAACGAACTTCCTTCGCGGCCGCCTTAAGCGAGTCGAGTTCGGCGCCGGACAGACGAATATCGACCTCGCGTCCCGGCGGACCGCCGCGCGCCTGACGGATGGTCAAAAATTCGGTGCCTGCATGAAGTCGAACGTTTTTGCGCCAAGCCTCAATAAGCGTATCGGTACGGATGTCGCGTTCATCCGACGGTGTCAGTTCAACGGCAAGACCGCCAATATGATCGCCGGACCCAGGCAGCGCGGTTTGTCGCCCAACCGGTCCACCAGCCTTGGAAAGGGCCATCCGGACCAGCCCGCCCTTCCCGCCTGTCAATTCCTGCTCGGCGGCGGCAAGACCACGTTCTAGCTCTTCGAGCATGGCGACCGTGCGTTCGCGTGGCGACCCAGCCGTGAACTGCACATTCGCGTAAACACGATCTGCTTCCGGTGACGGAAAGAACACGAAGCCGACACGCCCCCCTATTACGAGGCCAATCGACAAGATCAGGGCTCCAACCGCGACCGCAAGCGTTGCGTAGCGCCACCGCAAAACAAAATAGACGCAGGATTGAAACGGGCCATCGCGGAACGCATCGAACTTGCGATTAAACCATTCCCGAGGCTTGGAACGTCGGCCTGCATTCCAGGACAGCGCACCGCGCATGTGACCCGGCAGGACAAAGAAACACTCGATCAGACTCGCAATAATCACCGCGATAATGACAAGCGGTATCGACCGAATGATCTGTCCAATAATATCGGAGATGACAAGCAGCGGGATGAACGCAGCAATCGTCGTGAGCGACGAGCTAAAAACCGGCGCGGCCATTCGCCTTGCGCCGTTAACCGCGGCATCAAGAGGTGCCTCACCATTGCGCGCACGGAAAGCGGCATGCTCCCCGACAACGATCGCATCATCGACGATAATCCCCAATGCCATGATCAACCCAAACAAGCTGATCATGTTAATCGACTGGCCACTCAACTCCATGACGATCATCGTTGCCATGAGCGATGTGGGGATACCCATCGCGACCCAGAATGCCGTCGGCGTATTGAGAAAAACAAATAGGATCAACAAGACCAGCACCAAACCGCCGCCGCCATTCACAAGCAGCAAATCGATGCGGCCTTCGATCAAGTCTGACTGCTCGTCATAGCGCTCCAAACGCAGGTTCGGCGGCAGTTCGGGCCGAATACGGTCTAGGTAATCGGAGACCTTGGCGGCGACTTTAAGCGCATCCGCATGCACGGCCCGCTGAATATGTAGCTCGACGGCGTTCTCACCGAAACGGCGGGCCGTTTTCCCGCCTTCTTCAAAGCGCTCGGAGACAAGCGCTATGTTACGCAGCAGAACCTTTTCGCCGCTTTCAAGCGCCCGCACCTCGATGCGTCCCATGCTCTGCGCATCCTTGCGCAGTCCGAGGCTGCGAATTTGTCGTTCCGCCAAACCGGTCGTGTCGCCGGACGGCAAATCCTGCGATGTTTCGCCAATGCGCTCAGCGATATCGCCAAGCGTCAGGTCAAACTCACGCAACGTTTCAGGGGCGACTTCAACCCATATTTCCTCATCACGCGCCCCGAACAATCCAACCTTGTCGCTGCCGGCATTGAGCAAGTCATCGCGCAAACGTTTCGCGATAGCCTTAAGCGATGACTCAGGATATGGCCCCGAGATGACAATGCGCGATATCGTGTCATAGCGGACAATCCGCCGAATTTCCGGCGTCTCGCTATCTTCCGGCAAGGTGGTCACCTGGCCAACCGCCGTTTCTATATTGGACAAGGCGGCCTGCATATCGGTCCCCGGATTGAACTCAATAACCAACTGCCCGTTTCCTTCCACCGAAGACGCCTGCACACGGCGCACGTCGTCGAGAAAGCGGACTTCAGGATCAAGGGCCTGAATAATATTAGAATCGATATCTTCCGCGCTTGCGCCTCGCCACTCGACGGAGATGCGGATGATATCCAAGCCAAAATCGGGGAAAAATTGAGTATTGACCTGGCGCAGCGCAAAGAGCCCGACCAGGATCATCGAAACCATCAACAGGTTCGACGCCGTGCGATGGCTCGCAAACAACCGGATTAGCGAAAAGCCAGCAGTATCGCTTTTCTCGCTCACGGCGACGTCACCCGCACACCGGTTCCTACTTCCGTAAGCCGGGTCACAAGGACGCGTTCGCCGTTCTTAATGCCACCACGCACCAAGATATCCGTACCGTATCGCGCCAGGACTTCGGTCTTCCGGGCGGACAATCGATCCTCCTTTACCACATAGACGGTATTGCCTTCATAGACCGACCTTTCGGGCAGCCGCACCACACCGCGATATGTCTGACCAGGCACTTCGATGCGAACGAATGCTCCCGGCCGGATGGCGGTTTCCGGCCCCAGGTTGCGCAACCGCGCAAACAGGTTCACCCCGCCACTCGCCGTTTCGATCTCGCTGCCTTCACGTTCCAACACGGCCTCAAACGGCGAGCCCGTTTCATCGCCCTGCCAGCGCACCTGGGCAACGCGGCCGACGTAACCTTGATTTGCACGAAGCCGTGCAAACGTCGCATTGCTAACGTGGAACCGCACTTCAAGGCGCCCTGCATCAATCAGATTGGCAACCCGGTCCCCGGTTCCAATCCGCTTGCCGACTTCCGCCTCAACGTTCAGCAGGAACCCGTCGAACGGCGCAACAAGGCGCGTTTCTTCAAGGTCTCGCTGTGCACGCCGCACGGCGACCTCAAAGCCCGCAATCTTCGCTTCCTGCTGCATCCGTTTCGCCGACCAAGTTGCAACAGCACTTTTACGATCAGTCAGGCGTTGCTCATTGTCGATCAAAGCAATTCGCGCATCATCAAGGGACTTAATAGACGACGCCCCACTGCCTCGAAGCTTTTCGCGGCGCGCAACGTCACGGCGGCGAATACTCAGTTGCGCCTCATCATGTTTTAACTGAGCGCGAACGCCCTTAATTTCGACGCTAATTTCGTCAAGGCGAGCCTTCGCCTCGTCGCGTTCCGCTTCCCTTTCCGCGACATCCGCCTCGTAGTCAAAGGGATCAATCGCAACCAGAAGATCGCCTTTCCGGACAACGCCCCCTTCTAAAAAATTCTCTCCAACGTCAACAATACGGCCAGCCACCAGCGGGCGCAGGTCAACTTTGCGCCCCGCGACCACCTCGCCGAACAATTTGAGCGCCGGCGTTTCATCCCCAAACCGAACGTTCATCGTTTCGACGACCCAGGTTTTTTCCGGCGCGGGCCGTCGCACCGGCTCCGGTTTGCTTGCCCAAAGCGTATAAGTGCCAAACGACGCCAATACGAGGATGAGCACAGGCACGGCAATCATGAGTAAACGACGCGTCATTGCAGCATCTCCCCTTCGGGCCGCGTCACCGCTGGCAACCCAAGAGACGCCAGAGTCGCCGGGATGACCGCAGCGGCAATAAAGGCAATTCGGTCGCGGGAATAATCATTCCAGCCAAGCCGAGCACAAACGACCGTCCGGCAAGCGCCAAAGGACATAATTTGGCCAATGAATGCCTGCGCCCGGATCAAAATCTCCGGGTCATCAAGGTCACTACCAAGCGCCGCGGAAAGTAACGTGCCGACCGCGTCGTGCATGGGGCTAATCCGTTCCGCCAGGATCATCGGAAACTCGCTCGACGGCTGATGAAATTCCCGTAACAAAAATGCCATCTGCCAGCGCATCGATTGCTTGCCCAACACATTTGTGAACATGCTCTCGACAAACTCGGCGACACATGCCGACAGCGCATGACGGTTCCCTTTAGCAGCTGCAACATCGTCATTCAGCCGCTCCATGATCGGGCCGAATATCGGACCAACGTCCTCGATAAGTTTCAAAACCGTTTCGTGATAGAGCTGCCCCTTGCCACCGAAATGATAGTTGACCGCACCTAGATTGACCTTTGCCGCACGGGCGAGCTCGCGCATCGAAACGCCGTCATAGCCCCGCTCCGCGAATAGCTTGCCGGCGCTGGAAAGGATACGCGCTCGGCTGTCGTCTCCGCCGGGCCTGCCGCGCGGACGTCCCCCATCCGCAGCGCTAGCTTTTTCCTGCGCCTGCGTATTGCTGCCAGGCAATCCCGTGTTGCCAACGTCTGTCGCCACAATCATCTCCATTGGTGATTTAGTGTAATATTTGGACAAACGTTTGAATAATCAAGAGGCAAAATTGTCGCATTCGAATTTGCGCTTGGTATTCTTCCAATACCTCCCCAAACGTCCGATTGGACCTATCTTTCGGTGCCGGCTAACCTGTATTTTCAACGCTGACCGCATCACTGAATGACAAAGGCAACAGCCATGCGCCCCGCCAACATGATTATCCTGATGTCCGACGAGCACAATCCGAAGACGTTAGGATGCTATGGTCACCCAATGGTTAAGACGCCGAATATCGACCGACTGGCAGCGTCAGGCGTTCGGTTCAATGCGGCCTATACCAACTCACCAATCTGCATTCCCGCGCGCGCAAGCTTCGCAACCGGCCATCACGTCCACGAAATGGATGATTATTGGGACAACGGGCACCCATACGACGGCCGGGTCAAAGGCTGGGGTCACCAGTTACAAGAAACAGGACACAGCGTCGTATCCATCGGCAAACTGCATTACCGCAGTGAAGGTTTGCCGACGGGCTTCGACAAGCAGGTCATCCCAATGCACGTGGTCGACGGTGTAGGCGATATCTCTGGCTGTATCCGCGAACCGCTGCATGTCCGCGTTAAATGCCGCGCCCTGTCAGAAAATATCGGCCCCGGCAATTCGACCTATCTGGACTACGACCGGGACATCACGAGCAACGCTCTTGATTGGCTGGAAAATGAGGCCCCAATTCATACCGACCAGCCATGGGTTCTCTACGTATCCTTCGTATGTCCGCATTTCCCGCTGATTGCGCCACCAGAATTCTATGAGATGTATCCAACCGACGAGATCCCGCTGCCGAAAGGACTCGCCTGCGACGGGTATGTGCTACACCCCTGGGCTGAAGCACTCGCCGGTTGCCAAGTCTATGACGATTACTTCACCGACGAGACGCGGAAAATCGCCATCGCGTCCTATTACGGTATGTGCAGCTTCCTGGACGATAACATTGGCAAAGTGCTGTCGAAGCTTAACGCCGTTGGTCTCAGCGACGACACCCGCGTGATCTACACCAGCGATCACGGCGACAATCTTGGCGCCCGCGGCATGTGGGGCAAATCGAACCAATACGAAGAGTCTGCGGGCGTTCCGACGGTGATGGCTGGCCCCGACATTCCCGTCGGCAAGGTTTGCGCGACGCCGGTGAGCCATATCGACTTCCATCAAACTATCTTGCAAAGCGTCGGTCTAACCAAGGAGGACGACGACCGAACAGGAAAATCCCTACTCGACATCGCCGCTGCGCCAGACGATAGCGAACGTATCGTGCTCAGCCAGTATCACGCCGTCGGTGCACCGACCGGTGCGTTCATGCTGCGGCAAGGCATGTGGAAGTATGTCCATTTTGTTGGCATGCCGCCGGAGCTGTTCGACCTCTCTACAGACCCTGAAGAGATGCACGACCTTGGCCAGGACCCGGCCCAGGCAGACCGCGTCACCGCCTTTGAAAAAGCACTGCGCAGTATCCTCGACCCAGAGGCTGTCGATGCCAGCGCCAAGGCAAGCCAACGAGCCCTCGTCGATAAACACGGCGGCCGCGAAGCCGTGCTCAATAAAGGCGGGTTCGGAGCCACACCAGCGCCGGGCGAAGAACCAGTTTATGAGGCTTCGACAGACTAAAGATTGCGATACAGGAGATCAGATCACTGTGCAGACACTCACCGAAGAACAGCGCATCAAATGGGCGACGGATGGCTACATCCAGCTCGAAGGCGCATTGAACCCCGCCGAGGTTGATTTCTTCAGCACTGAACTCGATGACGTGCGCAAGAAACCGGGCTACGAACCTCGTCCAAATGAATTGCAGCGTGGCCACTACAAGTGGCTGGACCATGCCGACGATCTGGACCCGGAAGGCTTCATGGACCGACGCGATCTGCTGCCCTATCACGACGAATTCATCAATCTTATCGACAAACCCAATGTCTTCGATCTGATCGTCGATATCATGGGCCCCTGGATCCTGTTCAGCATGTCCCAGGCCATCGTGCGCGCCGCGACGGAGACGTTTCCGGGTTACACCCACACCGACGGCGGCGAGGCACTGCGCCGCATTCGGGTAACGGAAACCAGCCGGCCGCTGGCGATGAAGGTGATGTATCTGCTGAACGACATCGATGGAATTGACAGTGGCAACTTCACCGTTTTCCCCGGCAGCCATTTGCGCCCCTTTCCCGAGGACAACGCGCAGCTCAACCCGCACACGCCGGGCGCCGTGCAATTGACCGGCAAGGCTGGCGACGCGTATCTGTTCAGCCACGCGCTGTGGCATGGCCCGGCGCCAAACAACGCCAACCGCGCGCGCAAGACCCTGCTCTACAATTACTGCCAATTGTTCATGCGCTGGTACGATTTCGGCGCGGTTCCCGAAGTTCTGGACCGCTGCACGCCGCGGCAACGACGATTACTGGGCGATCTTGGTTACGACTTCCGGCCTGGCTCCTACTTCTACGCGCCAACGGATCAGGAAGACGTTATCTACAACCGGGCCAGTTAAGGAAGCAGCATGGACCTGAACCTAACCGGCAAAGTGGCTGTCGTTACGGGCGGTAGTAAGGGAATTGGTCTCGCCGCCGCCCACCTGCTCATTCAAGAAGGCGCGCGGGTCGTTATTACGGCGCGAGGCAAACCCGCCCTCGCTGCCGCCGCAGCAGAGATCGAGGCGGGTACGGGCACCAAGCCAGACACCTTTGCAATGGATGTTGCCAAGGTTGCCGACATCGATCGGCTATCAACGTGGTTGAAGGACCGCATTGGCCGCGTCGATGTTCTAGTCAACAACGCCGGGACAGGCACCTACAAGCCGTTCCTAGAGGTCACCGACGACGAGCTTGAATACGGCATGGCGATCAATTTATTCGCCCAGTTCCGATTGTCACAGCGGGTCGTGCCGATGATGATTGCGCAAGGTGGCGGATCGATCGTCAACGTTGCGGGACGCACGGCGTATCAAACCGCACTGCCACCCGGCTCAACCTGCACAGGTCCCGCGAAAGCTGCAGAACTTCGTTTTACCGCCGACCTCGCGGATGAACTGCGCCCCCACAACATACGGGTCAATTGCGTCGTGCCGGGTGTTGTCGTCACACCGGCTCGGTTTGAAAAGTGGGAACGGGAGGCGGCAGGAAACGCCTACAATCCCGATGAGGCGCTAACGCGTCGCGAGCGGATCGTTCGAGAAGATGGTCCTTGGGGTGATGCTTGGCAGGTCGCCGATACAATTCTTTATCTGGCCTCAGAGCGCGCTTCCTACGTAAACGGCGCGTCCCTGTTGGTTGATGGCGCCAACAAGAAATCTTATACGCGGTTGCTGCGCGAACGAGATTAGCGACTTCCGTTTAAGCCGTTTGATGAAACGGCGCCGCCTGCATCCTCCGATAACTCGCGGGAGGAATATCAAAATGCCGCTTGAACACACGACCGAATGCCGCTTCGGAACGGTAGCCGCTTTGCTCGGCAGCTTCGATGATGGGAAGTTCCGAAACTATTAGCAGGCGCCGTGCAAGCTGCATGCGCCACGCCGTCAGATAATTGAGCGGCGTGTGATCAAGAAGCTCGCTGAACCTGTTGGAAAATGACGTACGGGACAAGCCGGCGACACGTGCTAATTCCTCCACGGTCCAGGACTTTGACGGATCGCTATGGATCACCTCAAGCGCGCGGCAAATCCGAGGATCGGAAAAGCCAGCGAGTCCCGGCTGCATGCGTCCATCGGTCATGAGGTATTTTCGGACGGCTTGAGTGAATATTATCTCGGACAACTTCAAGGCAATAAGATCGCCTCCCAGCCGGTCGTTGCCCGCTTCACCGCCAATGATCCTGAGCGTATCGTCCAACCAGTCCGGCGTAGATTTACCGTAGTCCTTGATGAGAAGATAAGACGGCAATGAGGCGAGTAAGATATGCCGCGCCCCAGGGTCGAAGGCAAAATGGCCACAAATGAGTTGAGTTTCATACCCTGCCCCTGCTTCGCCATAAACCAATGCGCCTCGGCCAGAGAACCCTGAGGCTTCCACCACTTGATCAACTGTTTGGACGTCCGCATCGACCGGATCCAAGAGCGTATGCTGTGCGCCACGGGTAACGATGATAAGATCACCCTGTTCAAGCAAAACCGGATCTTCCTCCCCGAGCACGTGCGCGAAGCAGCGGCCACGATGCACATAGTGGAACCGGGAGACGTTCTCGAAACCTGGAACCTGAAGTCCCCATGGCGCGGTAAACGACGTCCGGAAATAAAGCGTTCCGGAAAGCTGCATCATGTTCAGGATATCGCTGAGTAGGTCCATTACGCTCAACTCTTTCGATTGGGTGCAGGGAGTATACCAGCCTTCTAATCAGTCATAAAACTTGTTTGAACGATTGATCAACTAATCTGAACGAACAATCATTCATCATACAAATATGTCTCCCTATCTTCTGTTTCCAGCACATCAGGAACACCGAAGACGGATTCTCCCGATGTGCCCAGACCACAATTGGAGGAGAGCCAAAATGAACATTCAAGCGTTAATCATTGCCGGCATGCTGTCGTTGACCCTTGGGGTCGGAGCCGCAAAAGCGGAATCCCCAGCAGAGCTCAACGATCTTCAAATCGCCCATGTCGCCTATATCGCCGACAATATCGACATTCGTTATGCCCACCTCGCCCTGGCGATTTCCAGCAATCCAGACATCCATACTTTCGCCAAGACGATGATCCGAGACCACAACGCGGTGAACGAACAGGCGCTCGCCTTGCTCAAGAAACTCGGCGCGCAACCACAAGACAACTTTCTCAGCAAGAAACTAAACGTCGGAGCCGAAGCGCTCATCAACGAGATGAGCCAACTGCGCGGTGCAGCTTTCGATAAACGATATGCCGAGAACGAACTGGCTTATCACAAGGCGGTAAATGGCCTTGTTGAAAATTTCTTTATTCCAAACATCGAGAACGCAGAAGTGAAGACGTTGTTCCAAGCCGGCCTGAAGATCTTCAGGGTGCATGAGCACCATGCGGAGATGATGGTCAGCAAGTTGAACTGAAGGTCCCCCCCTTTGCAACGTCGAACACTTCTGAGTGGCATGGCGGCCGTAAGCACGGCCGCCATCATGGGACGCCCCGTGAACAGCGCACAACGTTCAACCCTTCACACGGTCGAGATTGCCAATTTCGAGTTCTCGCCATCAACGCTTCAGGTCAAACCAGGCGACCGGGTCAAGTGGGTTAATCTCGATATCGTCCCGCATACCGCGACCGCAAATAATTCCAGCTGGGATACAGGAGAACTCAAACCAAACGAAAGCGCGGAGATCCTCATCAAGGCGAAGCAGAGCGAGCCGTATTTCTGCGCCTTTCATCCAAACATGAAAGCCACTTTGCAATTGGTCTGATCCTCATCGGAAACCATCAACGCAACCCTTCGAAAGCAAGAGAATACAATGACTGAAACCTATCAATATTTAGCATTAAGCGGCGTCTTGACCGCCCTGTTATGGACGCCCTACATCCTGGCGCGCTTGTTCACTTGGGGCCTTGGCGGATTCCTCAAGAATTACACAGTAAACTTTCCGCAAGACTCCCCCGAACAGCCACTGTGGGCAGCGCGTGCTCAGCGGTCGCCGTAAACACATGGGCTGCCGTATTTTTCTATGCCCGCGTAGCACATGCCATCATCTACCTCACAGGCGTCCCGTATCTCAGAACGCCAGTGTACCTGGTGTCTTGGTTCGCGATCCTGGCAATCGCTTACTTAACGCTCAATCAAGCATGAGCTTTCCCCACGGAGACCGAGGCAAAACCGAACACCACTTGCCCGGTGCGTGACAGAAATGTACCCAGTGTCACATCGACAACGCCATGAAAGATACGGTGTTCACGAAACTCTACGCCATCCTCAATTTATAGCGACGAGCGCAAACCTTAAACGAACATAGCTGGTAGCCTTGGTACATCGTCGCTTTGATGTATCAGGGTTGCCGGCAGCTTTCTTTTGCAGAAGTAGCGCTTGCTCGCTTCAGCGGCTGGAAGAACCACCTCAGGCGTGCAGAAAGCCCCCGTTCCAGAGTTGACCAACCTCTCTTGCGTTCCTTCGTTCCAATTCGTAAATTGTATACAATTGTGCACAATAAGAATTTACGGCTGGGGTCGGTCGTTAGACGGAGGAGCTTTCCATGTCTCAAGATCAATATGACGTCGCCGTTCTAGGCGCCGGAAACGCGGCGTTCTCCGCCGCCCTTGCCGCGCAGGAACATGGCGCAAAAGTCGTGATGATCGAAGCCGCCCCGCTTGACGAAGCTGGCGGCAACAGCCGCTACACCGCAGGCGCGATCCGCTTTGCGCATGATGGATTGGAAGACCTGAAGACAGTCCTCGATTTGACGGACGATGAAATCGCCAATGCCGATTTCGGGACCTACACCAGCGAACAGTTCTATGACGATTTGTTCCGGCTAACCCAGTTCCGCGCCGACCCGGACAAGGCCGAGATGCTGATCACGAAGAGCCTGGAAACCGTCCAGTGGATGAAGAGCCGCGGTATCAAGTTCCAACCCAGCTATGGCCGGCAAGCCTTTAAGGTAGATGGAAAATACAAATTCTGGGGCGGCCTTTGTGTCGAAACCTGGGGCGGCGGCGAAGGCCTGATTGAGCTGGAGACTAAAGCGGCAAAAGAAGCCGGAATTGAGATTCTCTATCAAACAAGAGGCCTCTCCCTGATTTATGACGATGAGAAAGTTACGGGAATAAAGGTCAAACATAAGGGAAAAGTGCGCGAGATCCATGCCAAGGCGGTTGTTCTGGCATCCGGTGGGTTCGAAGCAAACCCGGAAATGCGGACCCGCTATCTCGGGCCGGGCTGGGAATTGGTCAAGGTCCGCGGCACCCGTTTCAACACGGGTGGTGGCATTCAGATGGCGCTCGATATCGGCGCCATG
>Ga0115002_10007102_pt1 | contig 12704 bp, 11 predicted proteins | sample ArcticOcean_MG_C_8_FD_89576 | JGI IMG/M metagenome (GOLD analysis project Ga0115002, IMG submission 89576) | Marine microbial communities from western Arctic Ocean - ArcticOcean_MG_CB11_86 | ecosystem: Environmental > Aquatic > Marine > Oceanic | place: Arctic Ocean: Canada Basin | collected...
CAAGCACCCCCTCTTCCGGCCCATCTGGCTCACACCCCACAAACTGTCCAAACACAACCCCCGACGCCTCATCAAACACCCCCGCCATCCGCAGTTGATTAAGCATCCTATCTATCCTATAAGGTGCCTCGCCAACATCTTCCAAAAAAACAATCGCCCGTGTGCAATCAGGCAAATAAGATGTGCCCACCAACGACGCAAACAAAGACAAACACCCACCGATGAGCGGGCCCGATAGATTGCCAGCCCGAATAGGCACGAGCCCCTCAATGGGTTCAAACGCATGATCACACAATGTGTTCCACACAGACTTTTCTGTCACAGCATCCAGGCCATCGGATGTGATGTCTGAGCACAATGCAAGACCTGAATAAGAGACCAGGCCTGTCTTAGCAAACAAACCCAATTGCAAGGCCGTGGTGTCGCTGAACCCAATAAGTGGTTTGGGGTTTTGCCCAATAACCTCCCAATCCAAATGGTCCAAAATACGTGCCGAACCATATCCACCCCGCGACACAAAAATAGCCTGCACATTTGGGTTGGCAAACATCGCATTGAGATCATTTGCACGTTCTGCATCTGTACCTGCAAGATAACGATTTTGTGCGTAAAGGAATTGCCCTTCACAAATTTGAAAACCCTTAGCACGCAGATAGGCAAGTGCAGGTTGTAAGCGCTCGGTTGAAAAAGAACCTGATGGTGAGACAATACCGATGGTGCTCTGTTGCTGGAGCCTGGGAGGCATTATTGGATGCACGCCAAAATACCTCGCGCAAAATCTGTGAGGGTATCGTCTCGCGCGCCCATAATCACAATACGGTCCCCTTCACGCGCTTCTTCTGTCAGGCGTTGCCCAATGGCCTCTCGGGTGGGTATGAATTCTGCCTTGCGGTCTTGTTGGGCAATGGCGTCAATGAGATGTGCAGATGAGATGTCTTTTTGTGCGGTGCCACCGGCATAGAATATTTCGGGCATTATCAGAAGGTCTTTTGTATCCAGGCCGTTAATAAACGCTTGGATAAGGCCGTCTTTGAGCATGCGCGTGGGTGCAAACCCGTGGGGTTGAAAGACTGTCAATAGGCGACCGGGTTGCGCCTTGAGCGCGGCAAGTGAAGCGGCGATTTTGTCGGGGTTGTGCGCAAAGTCATCAATAACGGTGATGCCGTTTTTTTGGCCGATGACTTGCAGGCGTCGGCCAATGCCTTTGAACGAGGCCAAAGCCTCTACCGCATCTTGAATAGAAACGCCCATGGCCAAACACGCTGTGATCGCGGCCATGGCATTGGCAATGTTGTGGCGCCCAGGCATATAGAGCCGACACGGCACACCTTGGGCTTGAAAAGCTGCACCGTCGGGTAACAGTTGAATATGGGTGGCATTGCAGTCGGCATGTGGGTTTTCAACACCAAAGGTGGTGCGCTTGTGCAAGCGGTGCGTGAGATCTGCCGAGCGTTTGCAATCTAAGTTGACAACGGCTGCATCTTTGGCGCGGTGACAAAAGTCGCCAAAGAGTTTTTCCAATTCTTCTATCGATTTGTGGTCGAGTGAGATGTTGGTCAATACGGCCACTTTGGGGTCATACAGCGCAATGGTGCCATCACTTTCGTCGGCTTCCACCACGGGCAAGTTGGGGTTCCCACAAATCGCATTGCCCAAATGAGGGGGATGAACCGCATTGAGCATAATGCCCCCATTAATCACAGTTGGTTTGTAGTTGTTTTGGTGGAGAATGTGTCCAATCATACCTGTGACGGTGGTTTTGCCACTGGTGCCTCCTACGGCAATGCCTTCGCCTTGGTTAAACAACCAAGCGAGAATTGCCGCGCGTTTTTGAATAGGCAAGTCAAGCTCAAGCGCGGCTTTCACATCGGGAATGCTGGGTTCTACAGCACTGGATACAACGAGGGTGTTGACCGTGTTATCAATGCCAGATCCATCTTGTGGGTAAAGTGCAACACCCAAAGCGGCCAAGTTTTGATACAGCGCCAAGTTGTTGCCCTGATCATAACTTCGGTCAGAACCTCGAACGGTGTGGCCAGTGTGCAAAAGCACCTGTGCAATGGCACTCATACCCGAGCCACCAATGCCGCAAAAGAAGAATGTTTTTGTCATTTTATTCCAGTGGGTCACGGCCTTTGGCCACCTCATCGCCGTCAGACATACCATCACCATCGGTGTCTGCTTTGAGTGGGTCGGTTTGATACGTAATCACTTCTTGGCCATCTGTGAGGCCGTCACCATCTGTGTCTGCAATGTGTGGATTGGTCTTATAAGCGCGCACTTCTTCACTGTCTATGAGACCATCTGCATCACTGTCTAACACATTGGGGTTGGTGAAGTATTGGCGCAATTCTTCATAGTCTGTGAGGCCGTCCATATCGGTGTCACGTTGATCGGGGTTGGTACGATAAATGGTGAGTTCATCAAGGTCGGTAAGGCCGTCTTTGTCGCCATCGGGTGATTCCGATACGGGTATGGGGTGTGGTTTTGGTTTTGATTTGGAAGGCCTGGGTTTGATGTAATACCCAAATGTGACACCGACCGTCCAATGAAAAAAACCATCATTGCCTTTTCTGAGAATGGTGCCTTCAAGATCATCCCGATACGTATATGTATACCCCGTCAAGAGTTCTATCCGAATGGTGTTGGTGATGGGGATTTGAAACCCAAATCCACCCGGAATGATGGGTGTCCACCCTGTTTTTTTTGTATTGGATGTGGCTTGGGGTGGAGACAGTTTGTTGTTATGCCAGACCAGCCCGGTGCCAAAATAAAATAACGGTTGAACGTGCCGCAACCCTCGCCAAGGTTGAAAGACGGCTTTGAGTTCGCCTAACCAAACATCTGTGCTGTAACCCACACCCTCATATTGACCATATCCCGCGCCCATTTCAAATAGAATGTATCGCTTGATACCTCCTCGAACAAAGGCATAGGCGTTTATGCCAGGATGATCTTGTAACTCTGTGTCTGAAAAGAGTTGCCCCACACGCATACCCCCATGCCAAACTTCGCTGTTTTGTGCGTGTATAGGGGTAGATAGATAAGCAGACGATATTGCAAGACAGATGATAAATATACGAAAGCCCAATGCTGTTTCTCCGGCCAAATGTTTTATTAAAAGAAGACATTGTTCTAAAAATAGGGTTAAAGTTCGTTTTAGACAAAAAAATAGACGTTCTCATATGTGAGAACGTCTATTTGTATCTTACGCAAAAGGGGCGCGTTAGAAGGTTAGAACGTTATTTATATATCTGGTGGCAGCGTGTCGGTTCGGTCTGCAAATTCCTGTGATGAGAGCAAAACGTGCCACCCCGTTGCTTTTACCCCACCATATCTACCAAGCTGCCTTGTCCACTGGCTGAAGAAGTGTCGGGCGATTGCAAGTTTTGCGCCAGCGCAACTTTTGCCATTTTCATGGCCAGATCGGTCTGTTTATTTTGGGCTTGCCCAACAACCGATTGAATGAGGTTGCTTGCCATTTGGGTCTGTACTTGATCCATTTTCATAATTATACCTCCACAGTGGTTTCAGGCGGTGTATCACTGCCCGATTCTGGTGCGGATTGTTGTGTCAGCTGTAATTCGTCTAAATATTTATTGGTGAGTTCAAATGTTTGATCGATGTTTTGTTCAATGGTGTCACTTAGTGTGGTGATGCCTTTGAGAAAGTCACGTGCGTGTTGAAACCCTTCTACAATGGCATTGCGGGTGAGCGACATAAATCCTTGAATTTGAACCTCACTGCTTTCACCTACGTGGTTTTCACGAAATGAATCCAGAAAACCCGTGGCAAAGTCTACAATTCTGCGTGCAGTGCCTTCGGGAGAGGTGTCAATTTTGCCTGTTTGACCGTCTTCAACTTTGAGGTCAATACCCGCCTCTTGTAAAGCTTTGTTGATTTGATCGGTCACAGAAGTGAACATGATGCCGTTCGCGGCCTCAGTCGTTAAATTGGCCGAGATAGAAAGTTCCACACTGTCTTTGGTTTGGTGCGTTGTTTGGGTACTTTTATTGTCCGAAGTTTCACGCGACTCACGTGATGTGGTGCGCTGCGCTTGGTATTGTGCCAATAAGGCTTCGGTATTTAGGTCATTGTGAATGGGCATTGTCTTAGGTCTCTCAAATACAATGTGGTTCGCTTTTTTCCTCATTCTTCATGATCGGCAATTGACTTGAGAATATTTAGGATCAGCGATTAAATAACTTCGCCATTTTTCGACGATAGACGATGGCTTTGTTTTATCCATTGTCCATCGGCCATTTATTTTTGCTGACGCAGGGTTGTTTTGGGTTTATTATTCATTTTCAAAACATGCGCTATCACATACCCCTAAGGTCTTGTTGACCCCTGACCTCTTGCATTCCCAATAGGAGATTTCCCATGGCTTTCATGAACATTGCCCACCGAGGTTTTTCGTCGCAGTACCCTGAAAATACGATACTTGCTTTCCAAAAAGCATTGGATATAGGCATTGATTGGATGGAGTTTGATCTTCGGGTTACAGCAGATCATCATGTGGTGGTCATGCACGACAAAACGGTGGATCGCACGACCAATGGCAATGGGCGGGTGTCTGATTTGACATTGGCACAGGTTAAAGAATTGGATGCAGGTTCTCATTTAGACCCCAAATTTTCGGGTGAAAGGGTGCCTACATTTGAAGCGGTGGTGGATTTGTTGGCGGGCAAAGCAAAAATGGCCGTGGAGTTGAAGTTTGAGGGGTTGGATCCGATTGGGCTGGTGCTTGATATTTTGCAAGCGCGTAATTTGATTGATCAGGTGTCCATTTCGTCTTTTGATTTGGTAAAACTGCCCGAAGTGAAGCGGCTGTGCCCAGCCTGTTCGACCACGGCACTGGTGAAACCTGGGGCAGATTTGTCGAAGGATTGGGTGGCAGAAGTGCAAAAATATGGTGTCGATGTGTTTGGTCCATTGCATGCAGATACCACAAAGGAGATGGTGGATCAAGCACACGACGAAGGTTTGCTTGTGCGATGCTGGGGTTTGGGCAAAGATCAAGGGCCTGCTTTGGAGCGGATGATTGATTTGGGTATAGAGGGTATGACGACGGATTGTCCCGATGTTTTATTGGCGATATTAAAGCAACGTAATATGTTATGATGCATGAGGTTTAGGATATTTGACTCGGATTGCATCTTCCAGTATATTCTGGCGGTTAAGAAAAATCTGTCGCAAGTAGCAAGTCCACAAGCCGCAGGTTAGAATCCAAAAACTGGACCAAAGCTTTTGCTGTATGCATTTGACCTGTGACCTCATTTTAAAGGATCTCCCAATGGAAGGCATATACCGTTTTGTATTAACTGATGTGGAAAAAGCCCACTGGGTAGATACTTGGGATGTAGATGAAACAACACTGCCTCTTGGGGCTGGCCATACGTGGCGTGTGCAAAAGACAACGCTCAGGGGTGGTTTGCAAGACGGTGTGGATTTGATTGAGGTAGATAATGGGGCCTTGTCCTTTTTTATTGTACCTACGCGCGGTATGGGCATTTGGAAGGGTATTTATCGAGGCATCCCGTTAGGGTGGGAGTCGCCGGTGCGCAATTTGGTGAATCCTGCTTTTATTGAAGCGAATGATCGGGGGGGATTGGGCTGGCTTAAGGGGTTTAATGAGTGGATCGTGCGGTGTGGTTTAGACAGCAATGGTGCACCCGGAACGGACGTGGTCATTGATAACAATGGCAATGAAGCTGAAGTATTTGTGCCCTTACACGGCAAAATCGCCAATACACCCGCCCGTCATGTAGAAGTTCGCATTGACTTGGCCCCCCCACATCGCATAACGGTTGTTGGCATTGTAGATGAGACGATGATGTTTGGCCCTGCTTTGCGTTTGACGACCGAGATTTCAACCGAATTGGGCTCCAATGCCGTGACCATACACGATCAGGTGACCAACTTAAACGCTTCACCTGCCGAAGCCCAATTGTTGTATCACTGCAATTATGGTGCGCCCATATTAGAAGAGGGCGCCTCCTTTGTAGCCCCTATTAAGACGGTGTCACCTCGCGACCTACGTGCCCAAGAAGATATGAAGACATATGACAAATTTAAGGGTCCCGAATTGGGCTATGTTGAGCAGGTCTATTTTTATGAGTTGGCAGGCAAACGCGGCAGTCGCGATACCACGGTGTTGTTAAAGAACGCCGATGGCAGCCTCGGTTCTTCCTTACAGTTTTCCTTAAAACAAATCCCATATTTATCACTGTGGAAAAATACCGCCGCTGTTGAAAATGGCTATGTAACAGGTTTAGAACCCGCAACCAACTATCCCAATCCCAAACGTTTTGAACGGGAGGCCGGGCGCGTTGTCCAACTCAGAGGTGGCGAAACCCAAACGTATGATCTGACCGTAGCCGTACACGACTCTCGCCGCCAAGTTCAAGCGGTTGAGCGCGAGATCAAACAGATTCAGAAAACAGTTAAACCAAAAGTGAGCCCGGATATTATTTCAAGATTGTCGTCGGCTGGCTAAAAAGCACCTTTAAAGAGGATTCCCGTGAGCAATAAACTTAATTTCCAAGACATTATTATGCGCCTAGAACGCTTCTGGGCAGACCGCGGCTGTATCATCTGGCAACCTTATTCCGAAAAAGTCGGTGCCGGTACCATGAACGCCGCCACAGTCTTACGCGTCTTGGGTCCCGAAGCCTGGAACGTGGCCTATGTAGAACCCAGCTATCGCCCAGATGATGGACGCTTTGGCGAAAATCCAAACCGCATGCAGATGCACACCCAATACCAGGTGATTTTAAAACCCGACCCAGGCAACCCACAGGAGTTGTATCTGGATAGTTTGGAAGCTCTGGGTTTAGACCGAAAGCAACACGACATCCGTTTTGTTGAAGACAACTGGGAGTCTCCAGCATTGGGTGCCTGGGGGTTGGGTTGGGAAGTGTGGCTAGATGGTATGGAGATCACACAGTTTACTTATTTCCAGCAAGCCGGTGGCATGCCCATTGATCCTGTTGCTGTTGAAATTACGTATGGACTTGAACGCCTTGCCATGTATTTGCAAGACGTGAATGAAGTGTGGCAATTGCAGTGGAATGATACGGTGACCTATGGCGACATTTTAAAGAAGCAAGAAATTGAATATTGCAATTATGAGTTTTACTGGGCCGATGTTGACCGGCTCAAAACGATGTACGATATTTTTGTGGCCGAAGCCAAAAGCGCCTTAGACCGCGGGCTTGTGATTCCGGCACACGACTATGTGATTCGATGTTCGCATACCTTCAATTTGCTCGACACACGGGGTGCCATTGGCGTGACTGAGCGGGCAAGGTTTTTTGCCGAGATGCGCGATTTGTCGCGTATTGTCGCCGAAACATTTGCCCAACAACGCGAAGATGAAGGCCATCCCATGGCCGTTGCATTGCCACCCATGGAAGCACTTGAAACAAAGGCCGACGATTTACCAGACGTAGATACAGCCGATCTGTTGCTCGAAATTGGCACCGAAGAGTTGCCGCCTCATGATGTGGTGCGGGCCATTGCCCAGCTTGAGACCTCGGTGCCCGAACGACTCAAAGAGGCGCGGTTGACATGTGACGCTGTGGAAGTCAGCGGTACACCGCGTCGACTGTATGTGTTGGTAAAGAATTTGTTGGGACGCCAACCCGATGAAACGAAACAGGCACGTGGCCCAGCCATTCGGGTGGCGTTTGATGAAGACGGTAACCCAACCAAGGCATTGCAAGGTTTTTGCCGAGGGCAAGGTGTTGATCCTGCCCTTGTAGAACAACGCGATGATTATGTTTGGGCAACGGTGACATCTATTGGGCAGAAGACCCAGGTTATTTTAGCAGACTTATTGCCCGATCTGATTGGCAAGCTCAATTTTGGAAAAACCATGCGCTGGCATTCCGATGGCGTGGCTTTTCCAAGACCTTTGCGTTGGATTGTGGCTCTGTTGGGTGATCAGGTGATTCCTTTTACGTATGCACGCGCGGTGTCTGGGCGGGTGAGTCGGGGGTTGCGACCTGATAAGTCGCCCGAGATTGAAATTGCATCTGCTTCAGATTATCATGCACAAATGGAGACTGCCGGCATTTTGGTGGACCGTGAAAAGCGGCGAGAGGCCATTCGAGTGATGGTTGCCGAGCAGGCCGATGATGCAGGCGGTGTGGTTAAAGACGATCCCGATTTGCTTGATGAAGTGACCGATTTGGTTGAAGCCCCCCATGCATTGGGCGGTGCTTTTGACAAAAAGCATCTGTCACTACCCAGTGAGGTGTTGATTGGGGTGATGAAAAAACACCAACGGTATTTTCCAATCTTTGATACAGATGGCAAGTTGATGCCGTATTTTATTACGGTGTCCAATGGCAAACCCAGTGACCCTGCGCTTGTGATCCGGGGCAATGAAGGTGTGGTTCGTGCCCGATATGCCGATGCCGAGTTTTTCTTTAAAGAAGATACCCAAAAGAAATTGGAAGATTACTTGCCTCGGTTAGACACGTTGATATTTCAGGAGAAGTTGGGGTCGATGCGGGATAAGTCACGGCGTGTTGAAAAGTTGGTGGCCGATTTGGCTGATGACTTGGGTTTGACGGGTGATGATTTAGATGCTTCGGTGCGTGCAGCTACCTTATGCAAGGCCGATTTGGCCACGGGTATGGTTGTTGAAATGACGTCTTTGCAAGGGGTTATCGGGCGATACTACGCACTTGCCTCAGGAGAATCTGAAGCGGTTGCCAAAGCCATTGAAGGTCATTATCACCCGCGTTTTCCCGGTGATTCGGTGCCCGATACGTTGCCTGGGTTGGCGATTTCGGTGGCTGACCGATTGGATAGTTTGGCGGGCCTTTTTTGTGTGGGCATCAAACCGAGGTCTATGTCTGACCCTTATGGGTTGCGACGAGACGCATTGGGTTTGTTGGCCAATTTGGTCGGGCAAGGGGTGCATTTTTCACTGCGGCGGGGGTTGCAAGCAGCGGCTCAGCATTTGCCTGTGGTGGCCAAAGATGACGCATTGGACGAAGCTTTTGAGTTTGTGATTCGCCGTTTTGAAGTTAATTTGCGCGATGAAGGTTTGCGCCACGATGCGATTTCAGCCGCCATTGCCGCAGGGTTGGATGATCCCTATGAGATTCGGCGTATTGCCGAAGCGTTTACAAAGCAGATTGGCACAGAGACATGGTTAGATATTTTACATGCTCATTCACGTTGCAAACGCATTGTGCGTGATTTGGATGAAACGTTTGACTTGAATCCAGATGTCGATCCTGATGCGTCTTCTAAAGCGTTGCATGAAGCCACAGAGGCTGCGTGGCATAAAATGGATGCTGCAGAGGATAAATTGACCACGCTACTTGATGTGATGGCTGAGTTGCGCGAACCCATCAATGTCTTTTTTGACGTGGTGATGGTGATGGCTAAGGAACCCGAGTTGAAAGCCGCACGGTTGGCGTTGGTGCAACGCATTGCTGCTCTACCAAGTGGTATCGTTGATTTGAGTCAGTTTGAAGGGTTTTAGAGTGTTGCTTGTGTATAGGATGAGATAACCGTATGAACTTTAGAGTGAGCCTGTCCAACTTAGATAGGCTCACTTTTGTTATAGGTGTCTGTGCATGTTGCAAGTGATTTGGAAGAAAATAGAAAAAGTCGACTTCAATAGTTCAGATGTGTGGGCACGTGCATTTGGGGTATTGTTGTTTGTGTACTTTGTTGTGATTGTAACGACGCTTTCTGATTATGGCATCACAAGTGATGAACATGGACATGTTGCATATGGCGAAGCGATTGTCAATTGGTATGTGAGTGGGTTTCAAGATCAAACGATTTTTGAAAGCAAAAATACGTGGCTTTATGGTGGATTGTTTGATTTTGGTGTGGCCCTGGTGTCCAGGGTTTTGCCATTAGATACCTATGATGCACGACACTTTTGCAATGCCATGGTGGGTATGCTGGGACTTGTTGCAGCGTATCGTATTGGGACCTTGTTCGGTGGTGCACGCGCTGGATTTTTGGCCGCACTTTTCTTGGTGTTGATGCCGCGTTATTATGGTCATGCGTTTAATAACCCCAAAGATATACCGGTAGCGGTGACGTATCTTTGGGGTTATTATTATGTGCGCAGGTGTGTTAGAGCCTATCCTTTTCTACCGCGGGATTTGATTGTAAAAACAGGCCTGGCAATTGGGGCTGCGTTGTCTATTCGTGTGGGTGGATTGCTTCTCGTTTTTTATTTAAGTGTATACTTGTTGTTGCTTTGGGTGCGGTATTGGAAAACAAACACTACTGATGGCAAAGGCTTTTCCAAAGGCTTCCGTTGTCGGATTTGATATTTCTAAGAAATCGGTTGCCATTGCACGCGAAAAATTTACTCATGTTGACAATCTTCAGTTTGATGATCAGCTTCCTGCGCAGGGATGTTATGATGTGATTTTGGTTGCGAATGTTTTTCACCACATTCCCCTCGAAGATCGTCTTGAAATATTGGTTGATTTAAAGCATCGACTCAAGCCCGATGGCAGGATTGTGGTTTTTGAGCATAATCCGTTAAATCCGCTGACAAGATACACAGTCAATGCCTGTCCGTTTGATGCCGATGCTGTTCTGGTTTGGCCCAACGCATTTATCAGGCTTGCACGAAGGGTTGGAATCGAAGTAGACCAAAAGCGCTATATTGTTTTTTTCCCCGGATTTCTCAAGATATTCCGGCGAATAGAGTCTCACCTTGGGTGGTTGCCCATTGGGGCACAGTATATGCTCACCCTCAAGAAGATGTAAACCTGCATCCTAAGTGCATTGGTAAATGACGAGCATGGAATTAACATACGCACAGCAATATCGTGATCTTTATGAAAATCACTGGTGGTGGCGTGCCAGAGAGCATTATGTGCTTGATATTATTTCTGGCTTTGAGTTGCCACACCAGGCAGATATTTTAGATGTTGGATGTGGCGATGGATTGTTTTTCGAGGCTCTGAGCAAGTTCGGTAAACCCTTTGGTGTAGAGCCAGATGAAGCCTTGTTATCTAACGCCAAATGGCGAGATAATATCTACAATGTATCTTTTGATGAAAATTTTCAAACGGATCGACAATTTGATCTGATATTAATGCTCGATGTTTTAGAGCATTTGGATATGGATTCGGCTGCATTGCAGAAGTCTGTGAATTTGTTGAAACCCAATGGGAAAATTCTGGCAACCGTACCGGCGTTGATGTCTGCTTGGACTGCGCATGACGATGTAAACCATCATCGCCGCCGATACAAACGTTCGGAATTTGAGGCAATATTTAGATCTGCGGGACTAACGGTTACATTTTGTAGATATTATTTTGTTTGGACGTATTTTCCAAAGTTTATCCTAGGCTTGAAAGAGCGTGTGCTCGGCGTGTCTACATCGGAGGTACAAACCCATATCCCACCCAAAAGGGTTAATGCATTGATCACAAGTTTGAGCTATTTTGAGCATCGTTTCTTTCACCGGTTGCCGATACCTTTTGGTACTTCTTTGATTGCTGTGGGAGAACGAAAGTAATGGACCTGTCTGTTGTGATTCCTGTTTTTAATGAGGCAGAAGGTTTACCCGAACTTCGTCGAAGGCTTACCGATGTGTTGGAAAAGGCTCAAATTTCTTTTGAGGTGATTCTGATAGATGATGGCAGTCAAGACAATTCGCGATATGTGATGGCAGAATTTCATCAACAAGATGAGCGGTTTCGCGCATTGTGTTTGAGCCGAAACTTTGGACATCAAATAGCCATTACGGCAGGGCTTATGCATGCAAGAGGGGATGTTGTTGCGATTATGGATGCCGACCTACAAGACCCGCCAGAGGTGCTTTCTGTATTTTGGACAAAGTTGCAAGAAGGATATGATGTGGTTTATGGGGTGAGGCGTAAGCGTAAGGAGAGTGTCTTTAAAAGAATGGCATACTATGTGTTTTATCGACTTCTCAGCAAGTTGTCAGACTTTTCGATGCCATTGGATTCCGGCGATTTCTGTCTGATGACGAGACGCATTGTTAATCATTTAAACAAGATGCCCGAAAGCCATCGATATTTGAGGGGGCTACGGGCCTGGTCTGGATTTCGACAAACGGGAATAGAATATGAGCGCGAAAGCCGGTATACGGGCACCTCAAAATATACTCTTACGAAGCTGTTTAATTTGGCACTTGATGGATTGATTTCTTTTTCTGCCATTCCGGTACGTTTTATTATTCAATTTGGTTTTTTAACGGCAGTGACGTCTTTTTTTACCGGTTTGGCATATATGATACTCAAGTTGCTCAACGTTGGTACCTGGCCATCTGGTTTTGCCTCTTTATTTTTATTGATTGCTTTTTTGGGCGGCATACAGCTGATTACAATAGGCATGATTGGTGAATATGTCGCACGTGTGCATATGGAAGTGAAGGGGCGGCCTTTGTTTTTGGTTGATGAATATATCGGGATTGAGTCTCTTGAAAAACACGATTCCTATTCTAAATAAATGACGAACGAACGAACCGTTAAATTTCTTAATTATTCCTTGAACGTGTATCAGTTGCTGTTCTTTGGTGTTGTTTTATGCTATGTCATAACACTATTGATTACGTTTCGAGATTATGGTATAACAATAGATGAACCGCCCCATGCCTATTATGGGAAGCATATTGTGCATTGGTATTTGTCTGGTTTTGAAGAAGACGATTTTCTCAATGCAGGGAATATGCTTTTTTA
>Ga0115002_10007103_pt1 | contig 12703 bp, 12 predicted proteins | sample ArcticOcean_MG_C_8_FD_89576 | JGI IMG/M metagenome (GOLD analysis project Ga0115002, IMG submission 89576) | Marine microbial communities from western Arctic Ocean - ArcticOcean_MG_CB11_86 | ecosystem: Environmental > Aquatic > Marine > Oceanic | place: Arctic Ocean: Canada Basin | collected...
ACTGATGCCGGAATGGATGCAAACGGTTGCGAAGGCTAATCCGGTCAACTGGGCCGTGAGTGCGGCGCGCCATGCTGTCTTAGAAACTAACGCGAGTGCCGTGTGGGTGAACAGCAGTTTGCTGTTCGTATTCACGCTTGTAATGGTGTTTCTTGCGACTGGTGCGTTCAGAGTTTACCGACGTACGACGTAGTCGGCTGGGAAACGTACCGCCGGACGCGCGCAACTCTAGCTGCGGCGTTCGTATTGTTTGTTGCCGAAGTAGCTTTCTAGGTGTTCTTTGCTCGGGTCGTCGCGTTTGTCTAATCCGCTGAGCCACGTCATGCCGCGCTGGACCGCTTCGCGTTCACCCACCGTAGTCAACCAGCGCTCGACGTGCGGGTATTCTGAAATGTCGATGTCGCGACGGCTGTAGGTTGTTGCCCACGGGAAGGTCGCCACATCGGCGATGGTGTATTCGTCTCCCGCAAGGTATTCAGCCTCTTTGAGTCGGAAGTTGATGACGTCGAGCAGGCGCAGTACTTCTTTTGTGTAACGCTCAATCGCGTAGGGAACGTTCACGGGAGCGTAATGCGTAAAGTGCCCCTGCTGGCCCCACATCGGTCCAAAGTTGCCCATCTGGAACATCACCCATTGGCGCGTAATCCACATTTCTCGGGCACTTTTGGGCATCAACTTGCCGGACTTTCCGGCGAGGTATTCCAAAATGGTACCTGACTCAAATAGCGCCAGCGGCTGATTATTCGGTCCCTCACTGTCGACAATAGCAGGAATTTTGTTGTTCGGGCTGACCTCGAGAAACTTGGATTCGAACTGTTCACCCTTGGTGATGTCGAGCGGGATCAGGTTATGCGCGAGGCCCGTCTCTTCTATCATGATGGAGATCTTGCGACCGTTCGGGGTCGGCCAGTAGTATAGGTCGATCATGAAGGGGTTTCCTTGCAATATGATGTTTGGCTTGCCGCACCCTACTCCCGCCCTCGCTCAAGGGGGAATAGTTTAAGCCCCTAAGATCCGTGGGTTTATTGTGAAGTGCGGTTCTCGGGTAGCGGCCCCACCTCGAGCGCCGTCGATTTGCCTTCTTCTTCGAGAATTTTGTCGACTTCTTCGGCTATCCGCGCGCGCTCCACGAAGCGGTCTATAACTGCATCTTGGGTGATACCCCAACGGTAGAGAATAACAATTACCGTCATTACGCCGAGGGCAAGAAGCACAACGGTCGCGGCGGGTTGCACCGCGGCCCAACTGCCAAACCGAGCCCCCAGCAGCAGTGCAATCCAAAATGCGGCAAGGATGCCAAGAACAGTGCGGCTGCGGAGAAAACGCGCCATGGCTATGCCCTCTTAAACCGGTGGGAAATGCCGGTGCCAGTCGGTTTCTTGCTGATAGGCATGGCCGACGCGACACAGTAACTCTTCCTCAAGATGTCGCGACACTAGTTGCAGGCCAAGCGGCATACCTGCTGCGTTGAATCCCGAAGGGATCGATAGCGTCGGGCTGCCGGTAAGATTATACGGACCGGTAAAGCGCAAAAGATTGCCTTGGTCCTCGATGTCGCCCAACGCGTTCTCGGTGATTTCGACAGCCGGCGTCGGCCAGGATGGGCACAAGATCAGGTCGACCTCTTCAAACAAGGCACGCAGCCGACCGGCGAACTCTAATCCTGCAATCTTCAACGTGGCGTAGTGGCGCCCGCTGAGCGTGCTGCCACGTTCGAGCACCTCGCGGTAGACCGGACCGAGTTTGTCTTTGAGCGGCAATAGCGTATCCGCATGCGCGACCGCCGCCTCGATGGAGACGAGATCAGAAAAATTGGGTACGAAGTCATTCATCGGCGGCATGTCGATGCGTTTGACCTCGACACCCAGTTTTTGGAAAACCACTAGGGAGCCGAGAACCGAGTCGCGCAGCTCGGGGTCCACCCCGTCGCCGCAATAAGCCTCGTCGACTCCGATACGTACACCTTTGACCATGCGTTCAAGCTGCGCGACATAATCCGGCGCTCGATCCACAAGCGATGTGGGGTCGTTCAGATCGTGCCCGGCGATCGCGTTGAGCATCGCGGCCGCGTCGGCCACAGAACGGGTCATAGTGCCAACATGATCCAGGGTATCAGCCAGGGTCAAGACACCGTGGCGGCTAACTCGGCCCCAAGTTGGCTTGAGGCCGGTGATGCCGCATAACGCTGAGGGGAATCGAATCGATCCGCCCGTGTCTGAACCGAGCGAGCCATAGGCCAGACCGGCCGCCATCGCGACCCCCGGACCAGACGATGAAAGCCCGGTCATACACGCCGGGTTCCAAGGGTTGACTGGAGTAGGCATTCCCGGCGCATGTTCAATGAAGGCACCCTCTGTCATGGCAAGCTTGCCCAACAGAACTGTGCCCGCGTTAGCAAGACGGCTGACGACGGTGGCGTCGTGCTCGGGCACTCGGTCTTGCAGAGCCACCGAACCACCAGTCGTCGCAATACCCCTGGTGTCGTATAGGTCTTTAAGGGCAATGGGGACACCATGGAGTGGCCCACGAAAATTGCCGGCGTTGATTTCGACTTCGGCGCGGCGGGCCTGACGCAACGCTGTTTCTTCGGTGACCTTGATGAACGCTTTGAGTTTGGGATCGAGCGCGGCAATGCGCTCGAGCGCGGCTTGCGTAACCTCAACAGGTGAATAAGTCCCCTTGCGATAGGCCTCTTGCAATTCAGTAATGGAGAGATAGTGAAGCGATGTCATGCGGCAAATAAACCTGTGAGATGAGAAACGTCGGTATCATGGGAGAGTCCCCGGACCAGTGCATCAACCTGCGCTACGGGGAAGTCAGGCTTGGCGCCCGTGACAAGACCTGTGAACTTTTTTAATAGCGCGGCTGTATCCATCGGATTGGCTGGCGTCCCGTAGGAATCCATCACCTCTTTTTGTCGAGTCTCGCCACCTTTGAAGGTGACTTCGACCCAACTACCGAAATGCGCGGGGAAAGCCTTCTCTAACTTGTCGTCGACAACCGCGCTGACCCGATCGCTAATCGCGAGTACATCCGTGTCGCCCAGGTTCCCATCTGCAAAAACCTGCTCGGAATACGGCCCCGCAATGAGCGCCGCGCCAAGAACGAAGGGCAGACTGTATTGCGCTGCCATCATCGAGGCTGGGCGATACATCATGTGTTGAGTCTCAAACACCGCCGGTCCACCAACAACAATTTTTTTGATGTCATCATTTGCCAAAGAGAAACCGTCGGTCACCTCGCGCAACGCGTCAATCGTCGAATGAAAGAGGCGACATGATGGGTAAGGTTTGAAGCTGATCCTGTGAATCTCATAAGGCGCATCGGCGGTCCGCGTCAAGCGATCCGGATCGGGCGAACCGGAGAACAAGTTGCACAGACCGTAGTTACCGTCGAACGCTTGCGATGGGCCTGCAATGCCGAGCGCGGCGAGTTGGGCGGCCATGGTGCCGTTGTGCGCGCCGTAACCGCCGTGAAGTCGCTTGACCACAGTCCCGTGTGGATCTTGCGAAAACTGCATTGATCCCCCTGCCATCGACAACATGAGACCCCACGTCTCAACGATCGATTGTGCCGTCAATTTGAACAGCTTAGCCGCCGTGGTCGCGGCGCCGAAGCCACCAAAAAGCGCCGTCGGGTGAAACCCGTGATGCATGATGTCGGGCCCACATGCCATGCCGGCGCGGGCCATCACTTCGTACCCCGCGACAATGGCCGGGTGGACCTCACGTCCCGACAGGCCTTTTTCGCTCGCTATCGCCAGCGCAACCGCAATGACTATGGCACCAGGGTGGCTCATCCCTTCGTCGTGGGTGTCGTCGTGTTCAAGCCCATGCGCACACGTCGCGTTAACCAAAGCCGCTACTGCAGGAATGACTTTGAGATTGCTGCCGAACACCACGGCGCTGCCTGTGCCTGCGTAGGGATGGGCATAACGCTGCAACGCGCCGCCCCACGGCAAGAAGGTGCCGCGGTAACACACACCGAGGTGGTCAAGAATGAGCTTATCGAGTTGGGCGCGGTCTACGTCAGTTAGGTCCGTCACCGAAAGGCCTGCAACCCAGTCAGCAAGCACCCTCGTTCGGTCTTCTACTATTGCAGTGTTCATAGGCCCCCCACAGAGGCTCATGCTAAGGCGAAGGCACCGCACGGGCAACGCGCCGACCGTGACGAAGATTTGAGCACGCCACCTCGGCATCCTATTTAGAATGACACCATGGGACTATCCACAACGCTAATCCTCCTTGCGGCCGCCGTTGCGGTCTTTGTCGTGGCTCTATACCAGCATCGCCGGCCGCGCGAGCTTGGACATGTCAGCTTGCTACCGTATGGCGGCATCCAGTTCGCAGCGCTTGTGCTGGCCGTGTTGATGGTCGCTCATTTGATCTCATTATTATCCGGCACGCCGCTGATCGGGCGTTTCAGCGGCAGCCGCTTCTAAAGAGGAAACGATTATGCCTGCGCTTTAGGCGGGCGGTTACTCGCGTGGCGCAATCCACCACGACCTGAAGGCCGAACCGCTGACGATCCATGTGCGCCACTGCACCGAATGCAGGAAGCCACCGTTAAGCGCTTTTTGGATAATGGTGACTGTATTACGAGACTACGTGACTGTCCCGAAGGGGTCGTCCCAAGCCTTCAGCCGACCCGTCAGTGATGTGCACAGTATTGAGTGCACTTAATCAGTCGCGCAGGAATCGCCTCGGCAGCGGATGCCCGCCGCCAGGGTAGCACCCTTGCCCCAGCGCTCTGGTCAGCGGGTTGAGCGCGCGCGGCGAAAGGTGAGGCGTGATTCAAAATGGCCAGGTTCTTGCCATTGCCCGCGAAGACTTAGCCAGCGGTGTAGTAGTGCACTTGCCTGAGGTCGATGCAGGCGAAATCGCGTTTAATAGTCATGCGTGACCTGCCGTAGCCTCGTTCCGCGTTTTTCTGCGCCGCGTAACATCAGTAACGCGCGTCGGATTTAGGTAGGAAGATAAAGTTAAAGACATAACCCTTTCGGGGATCGCGGTGATGCTGCTCGGGATCAAAACAACTAATTGATCGCAGCGCTTGATTGGTTCGATCAAAAAAGAAACCGTCATAGCCTAGGGCCAAAACCTCGGCTAACGCATCCTCGATCGAAACTTGGGTATGCTTTTCTTCGATCTCGATCATCAGCGTTGGGCGGTCCCGCGCAATGGTCTCGCTCGCACCCTGAAGAACTTCGGACTCGGATCCTTCGACATCGATTTTGATAAAGCCGATATTGTGCAGATCAAGCGCATCCAGGCGGTCGGCTTTGACCGGCATGGCAGCATAATCCTCGTTGACCTTGATCGCGCTGAGCGTGCCACCTTGGTTAGAATAGCTGCCCTTGCCATAGCGCGGGACGCGAAACTCCATGTCACCTGACGCATTAGAAAGTGCCAGCGGCGAGAGGAGGACGTTGCGGCTGGCGGTTCGCTTCAGAATGTCAAACATTTTGGGGTTCGGTTCGAACGCGTAAACTTTTTTCGCAAGCTGACCAAAGACGAACGTGTAGGTACCCTTGTTAGCACCGGCATCGACTACGTTTCGATTGCGATCGACCAGAAAGGAAAGTAGGCGTATCTCAGCCTCTCCCTTGAAGCGCTCCTTGATCACCTTGTAGCGAATGTAAAGCCGTGGCGGGATAAGGAGCGCTTTGACGCGCTCTTCAAACGTGGAGGGTGGCCGCCAAGCTTCGCTTTGCATCGCTGTATTCATCCTGCGCTCGCAGCGTGCCTATACTTAGCGATCATTCGGTTGCGTCACTGAGTGACACGATCAGGTAGTTGGGTGCACGCTCGACTAGATCATAAACGAAAAGCATCTTCGTCATACTGGTGAGGACCGCGTCGACAGTGCCAGATTCGTAAATTTAGCTATCGGAAAAATACCTCGAAAGACAGTCGTGGAGACCCTTGGTGAGTTTATCGTGCATGTTAGGCTGTGAAAGCTGGTTGGCTAGCTCGATCAACGCGCATTCCCTCTCGCCGAAGTAGGGCGCGTGGGGCTTCATGATTCTGTTGATCTTGTCTTGTTCAGCGCCTCGTAAAGAAACGGCGACGACCGAAGCCAAATGGGCGTGAGGCCTGAACGACTTAGCGTCAAATACTAGGCTTGCCTACCGTCGGGGCACAACAGTCAACATCATAACTCGTGTGGTCGCGGTGAGGGAATCGCATTAGGCGCCCCCACTGCGCCCCTGATTTGGCCTTGGTTCGATTGCCACCGGCCAACTATTATTATCCCGAGGTGCTCCATGAGGCGATCAAACCGCTCATCGCCCTTTATCGCTCACACCGCGAACACGCTCCAACGACGCTCTGTCTGCGGTGGTGCCAAGTGCTAGCATCGAATGAAATCGTGCCCGTCGTGCGCGTCTGCGGAGGATGAGAACAGTGAAGTATTCCTATACCCATCACATGCCTTACACCGGCATAAAACGCTCAGGGCAAGACTGGCCGGTCCCCAACAAGCAATTCGATCCGAAGCACGGCGTTGACCTATTCAATCGGTACATCGAGGACAAAGTTTACGCAGAACAGACCGGGTTCGACTGGATAGGCTGCAACGAACATCACATGAGTCCATACGGTCTGATGCCCAATCCGAATCTTGTCGGTGCGGTTATCGCGAATCGAACAAAAACGGCTGGAATTCTGCAGACGGGAAATATCGTACCGATCCTGAACCCGATCCGTGTTGCGGAAGAATACGCAATGCTGGATGTCATGAGCGGCGGTCGACTAGTCGCCGGGTTCATGCGTGGCATCCCGCACGAATATGTTGCCTACAACGTGTCGCCTGATGAATCCTATGCGCGTATGGAAGAGGCCATGGCGTTGATCAAGAAAGCTTGGTCAGAACCCGAACCGTTTGGCTGGGAGGGAGAATTCTATCAATACCGTGCAGTATCAATCTGGCCAAAGCCGGTGCAAAAACCATTCCCAACAATGGTCATGTCTGCCACAAGCGAACGCTCCACACGCCTCGCCGCAAAGCACCGTGCAGTCGCTGGAATCTTAGCGCTCACTGACATGGATGATGGGCGCGCCAATATTACACGCTTCAAGCAGTACGCACGCGAAGAGGGTTGGGAGCCAACGAACGATCACATCCTAGTCGGGGCTAATTGTTGCATCGCACCCACATATGACGAAGCAAAACAGATTCTTGAAAAGGGCCAAGAATATTTTTTCGGCGTTCTTGGCGGTGGTATTCGGACTGCGCAAAACCTCGTCGTTCAGAAGACCCGTTTTTACGGCACCTCGGAAGAGGCGGAAAAGCTCAAGAACAAGTTTGTTAATATGAAAATGGGCATGAAGAAACTCTCGTTCGATGAGCGCGTTGAGATGGGTCTAATGATTTGTGGCACGCCTGATATGGCTGTGGAACAGATCACTAGGATGCATAAAGAGCTCGGTAATAACCGGCTTGGGCTATCTATAAAAATCGGCGACATATCAGATGATCATGTGACCCGGACGCAAGACTATTTGCGCGACATTGTTTTCCCAGCGACTCGGCACCTAGGCGAAATCTTAAACCCAGCTCAAGCAGCAGAGTAGGGTTGCCGTCTAGGTCCAAGAGGAAGCATGCGGTTCTCCTACACGCACCACATGCCCTATACGGGCGTCTCAAATGCCGGCCAAGATTGGCCGGTATCAAACAAACAATTTGACCCCCAGTTGGGGGTCAAATTGTTTGAACGCTACATCGCAGACAAGATTTATGCTGAACAGGCTGGATTTGATTGGATCGGATCGAACGAGCATCACTTTAGCCCTTATGGCATGATGCCCAATCCAAACCTCGTAGGCGCAGTTGTCGCCAACAGAACGACCCGCGCGGGGATCCTCCAGTCAGGCAACATCGTGCCCATCAGCAACCCTATTCGGATCGCCGAAGAATACGCCATGCTAGACGTGATGAGCGGCGGGCGTCTTGTTGCCGGGTTTATGCGCGGAATCCCCCACGAGTATGTGGCCTACAACGTAGCGCCTGATGAGAGTTATGGGCGGATGCATGAGGCAATCGAACTTATTAAGAAAGCCTGGTCGTCTCCCGAGCCGTTCGGCTGGGAAGGCGAGTTCTACCAGTTTCGCGCCGTGTCTATTTGGCCACGTCCCGTTCAGCAACCCTACCCGCGCATCCTCATGTCGGCGTCCAGCGACGCATCAGCAATGCTCGCCGCTGAGGTTGGCGCGTCTGCAGGATTCTTGCGGATCGTCGACTTCGAATCAACGCGTCACCAAATCCAGGTTTATCGTGACCGCGCCAAGGCGTGGGGATGGATTCCGACCGCGGACGACGTAATGATAGGCTTGAACTGCTGCATCGCGCCAACCTATGAAGAAGCGAAAGAGATACTCGAGAGCGGCCAGAAGTATTTCTTTGGCGTGCTCGGCGGCGGCATTCGGACGGCACAAAAACTCGTGATTCAGAAGACGCGCTATTTCAAAGATGCCGGCGCAGCCGACAAATTCAAAAAGAAAACCGCGATCCAGCGCGAGGTTTCGTTCGATGAACGCGTAGAGCGTGGCCTTCTCGTTTGCGGAACGCCCGAAATGGCGATCGATCAAATCAGGCGGGTGCACCGCGAACTCGGCAATGGCCGCATGAACTTAAGCATCAAGATCGGCAACATTGCTGATCACCATGTGACGCGAACACTCGACTATCTACGCGACATCGTATTTCCGGCCGTTCGTTCGTTGGGTGAGTATACCGATCCCGCGCAGGCCGCAGAATGAGACCCAACCGGGAGGAACCATGTTCAAAGAGAAAACCAGCAAACTCACCAAGGGATCGATTGCTTACTTCACAGGCGGCAGTGGCCGTCCACTGATCCACTTGCATGGCGCAAGTGGCGTTCGGCCGAACGCGGGCCTTGAGGCGCTTGCCGAAAGCGTAACCCTCTATATGCCCGTCTTACCTGGCTTTGACGGCACGTCGGGGATTGACGGCGTCGCCTCGATGGAAACGCTTGCCGATTTGGTCGCTGATTTCATCGACAAAGAAATCGGTGAGGCCGTCGATGTCCTCGGCCTTTCTTTCGGTGGCTGGCTTGGTGCATGGCTTGCCGTGCGTCACCCAAGCAAGGTCGGGCAACTTTGCCTAGAGAACCCTGCCGGATTTCGCCCCGACTCGATGGCGGCGCCAAGTTCAGACCCCGAACTCCGCAAGCAGCAAATGTATGCCTATCCCGATCGCTTGCCCCCAGAAACAAAGTCTGAAGATGTCCTGGCCAAAAACCGCGCCATGCTCGGCCACTATCATGGCAAGACCAGTTTTGATGCAGATCTTGCCGCACAACTGAGCAAGATTGAGTGCCTAACATTGATTATGCACGGCACCCGAGATGGGCGCGTCCCAGAGGAAGCGGTGCAACTATTGAAGCGAGATATCCCTCGTTCCCATCTGATTTATATCTATGACGCCGCGCACAGCCTTGAAACAGACCAGCCCGCACGTTTTGCACACCTAGTTTCTGATTTCATGGAACGTGCAGAGGCATTCTTGGTGAACCAAGGTCCCGCGGGCGACCGCCCCCAGCAGGTTCTTTAGCGCTCGGATCGGCGTCCAGCAGCAGTTGGGCGTCAAGTCACTCTCGATTGTCGCCGCAAACCACTGTCCCGCCTCGAGCACACCCAATTGTGCCGCCGTTGCTGCAGCGACGGCCCCATACCCATTCGACGTGCGCTCCAGCGTGTGATTGTGGATGACAACAGGAACATCATCTGCGGTTAGCTGCAGATCGACTTCAATCCACCAACATCCCAGCGTGCGGCCCTCGATCGCCGCTGCGCGTGTGTTTTTTGGCGTAGTCCCGCTGGCGCCTCGGTGGGTGATGGCGAATGGTAGGTCGAGCCCTATACCAACAATGGGAATGGTGGGTCTATCGCTGAGAGAGTGTGACGCTAGTTAGGCGGACATGAGATAGGAGAAATTTGCCTAACTGCGCATGACTTGACCCCGCTCTATCTCAGTCTTCGGGCGACAGGCAGCCCTAACTCGCAGAAAAACTGAGAGGTTTGCTTGTATGACTCTGGACAGGGATTTGCATGGGATGCACAAGAATTACGTGATGCGCCCAAACCAGTGGGTAGGGATTTAACTCTATGGCGATGCTGGACGACGAAGACGAACCTGATGTTCCTGGTGGCACAACCGCCAGACAAGCACGCGCGCCTAAAGAGGCAAAAAATAAGGACAAGGACAAGGACAAGGCCGAGGCGCAGCTTGCGCTAAGCGGCATGGGCGGGCCGCAAAAGGCTGCCATCATCTTGATGGCAGTCGGCGAGCAACGTGCTGGCACCCTATTTACTAAGATGGATGACGATGAGATCAAGGAAATCTCCTCAGCGATGGCCACACTGGGCAGCGTTGGCGCGCCAGTAGTCGAAGAATTATTCCGTGAGTTCGTCAATGCCTTCTCAGGGGGCGGCTCTCTCGTCGGCAGTTACGAAGGTACCGAACGGCTGTTGTCCAAGTTCCTCGATAGCGAACGCTTGGGAAACGTCATGGAAGACATTCGTGGTCCTGCGGGTCGCACGATGTGGGAAAAACTCGCCAACGTAAACGAGCAAACACTGGCGACATACCTGAAGAACGAATACCCGCAGACGATTGCGGTGGTGATAAGCAAGATCACGCCCGATCACGCCGCCCGGGTGCTGGGCGAACTACCGGAAGAGCTCTCGACCGAGGTGGTGACGCGTATCCTCACCGCTGAACCGGTGAAGAAAGAGATTCTAACCAAGATCGAAGAAACGTTGCGGCATGAGTTCATGGCGAACTTGGCGATTTCCACCAAGCGCGACAGCCACGAGATAATGGCGGAGATCTTCAACAACTTTGATCGCTCAACTGAGGACCGCTTCATGTCGGCGCTGGAAGGGCGCAACCGCGAGAGTGCCGATAAGGTCAAATCCTTGATGTTCACGTTTGAGGACTTGGTACGGTTGGATCCGAACGGCGTTCAGGTCTTGCTGCGCACGGTCGACAAGGGCGAACTGGCGTCGGCGCTGAAGGGTGCCACGGACTCGCTCAGGGATTTGTTCCTAAGCAACATGTCCGAACGGGCCGGCAAGATCTTGAGCGAAGACATGGAGCAGATGGGCCCAATCCGTCAGCGCGACGTCAGCGAGGCGCAAGGCAAGATCGTGAACCTAACCAAAGAACTCGCTGATAAGGGCGAGCTTATGATCGCCGACGAAAACGGTACCGACGAACTCGTCTACTAGTTGCGCAATCTTTCCTTAGCCCAAGCTTGCCACTTCTTACGGTTTGGCCAGGCATCGACCATGTCCTGGAACAACGGCTCCAAAGTTTCGATCTGACTTGCGGCAGCCAATGTCCCGGGCTCAGCGTTGAAGCCAAACGTCGTCATGTCGGTCATCCGCATGGGATAAAGCAGCCCGTCGAGATGATCGACCTCATGCTGGAGCACCGCAGCATGAGAGCCATCGGCCTCCCGTTCGACCGCCTTGCCCTCAAGGTCCTGAAAGCGAATGGTGATATTGGCGTAGCGGGGAACCTGGCCATGTAGACCCGGTAGAGAAAGGCATCTTTCCCACGTCATGAAAGTCTTGTCGGTTTGCGGTGTAATCACCGGGTTGACCATCACCGTCCAAGGAACGGTTTGCCATCCCGAACCTGCCGGTATCTTCGACGGCGTAATGCGGTAAACCACAAGACGGATCGGGACGTATACCTGCGGCGCAGCGACACCATTTGCCGTAATATGCTCAAGCGTTTCCTGCATATCGGCAGCCAGCCGATGCACTGCCGGATCATCCAAATCTGTTACCAGCTCGGCTGGATAACGTAAAACAGGATGCCCCATGTGGGCGACACGAAGAATGGCCATTGATACTCCTAGTTGCTGGAATACTAGCTGTGTTTGCATATGGCCGTCGAACCGCGCACTACTATTCTAGAATTGTTTTGGGAATGTTGCGGAGTTGAAAGCCGGTGTCTGAACTAATCTTGTTTATTGGACTTATCGGTCTCTGGGTCTGGATTGCTTGGTACATATTTAAACGTTTTGGATTTTTCGGGGCGCAAAAGTCGCCTCGATTCTCGGTCGCCAAAGATGGCCGCACGTTTGATAGCGCTTCGTCCACCTATCTCGTCAACGGGATTTCGGGGGGACGGCACTTGGTGTTCATTTATCAGACACCCGACGGGACACCGTTCGTCTATTATTCTCGCGACAAAGACATCCAAATTTTGGATGACGCCGCGGCGCTCGACGCTTACGTGCGAGACCATTGCGGCGGTGAAAAGGGAATGAAAATGCTGCGCGATGCCCAGTCACGGGCTGTCACGCCGTGATCGTTGACATCGCAGGAGGTGCTGTCTGGTTGTGACGACCTCGGCAATTCCTCACACCCCGCTGTGATCCTCACAGGTGGATTGGCAACGCAACGCACGGTGTGGCCGAATTCACTCTGTACGGCACTAGTCGACTCAGGATATCGGGTCATTCGTTTCGACAACCGTGATACGGGCGAGTCAACTTGGAGCAAAGCACCATCCGGCGCGGATCTCCTCCGGATGGTTCAATCAGGTTTTGGCCTCAACGATCAAGTTTCCTACACGATTGACGATCTCGCTGACGATGTCGTCGCGCTTATGGATGCATTGAAGATCGAGCGGGCGCGCGTTGTTGGCATGTCCTTGGGTGGTCGTA
>Ga0115002_10007105_pt1 | contig 12699 bp, 10 predicted proteins | sample ArcticOcean_MG_C_8_FD_89576 | JGI IMG/M metagenome (GOLD analysis project Ga0115002, IMG submission 89576) | Marine microbial communities from western Arctic Ocean - ArcticOcean_MG_CB11_86 | ecosystem: Environmental > Aquatic > Marine > Oceanic | place: Arctic Ocean: Canada Basin | collected...
TAATCATTTTCGTATTAGAAGAGGATTCCCAATATTTTACAGATATATTTAAAAACACTTCTGTAATAGTAGAGTCTGTACATTACAAAGAATTATTCAGTAATCTAAGAAAAAACCGTATAAGAAATTTTTTAAACCTACTGAGAGTTCTTACATATGGTCGACAAAGTACGCTAATAAATACCAACATATCAATATACAAACTTAACTACAAAAAACAATTTTTACACGGATTTGGTATTTTTATTTATAAACTAATTACTATAAGCAGTTTCATAACTTGTAATTCAATCTTGGCTAGAAAAGTACTTTCATTTTTATTATCTATATCTTTTAAAGGTAGAATTTATGATAAATACTTTGAAAAATACAATCCTGAAACATTAATAATATCTTCATTAGGTTACGGAATAGATCTTCATATGATGCATGCAGCAAAACGCCACAAATGCCGAATTATATCCATACCTCATAGCTGGGATAATCCGACCACCAAAGGATATCGCGGGCCTAAGCCTGATTTAGTGTTCGCATGGACCAATCGCATGGCTACAGAAATTGCAGCTTTCCACGATCTTCCTAAAAATATTATTAAAGTGTCCGGAATTGCGCACTGGGATGATTACTTTAACGGAACATTGATTCTAAATAACAAGGACTCATTCATTATAAAGCACAACCTAGACCCGAATAAAAAAGTCTTATTTTACGCTCTAAGCGGCCCAGCAAATTTTGAAAAACGGCTTCAAGTAATCGAAGGAATATTAGACATTATTAAAAACCTGACAAGTAATTATAATCTACAATTACTTGTCAGGTTTCATCCTTTACACATCCAAAGGCATCCATCAGGAGCAACATGGATGGAGCTACATGAAAATGATATAAGAGCTCTAAAAATGAAATATGGAAACCTAGTTACATTCTGGGTCCCTACGGAACCTCACAAAAATCAAATAAACCAATTAGGAATGTCCGATATGCATGATATGGCGTCAGCTATTCATTATTCAGATATTTTAATTCAAGAATACTCAACCTTAATACTAGAATCTACAATATTTGATAAACCAACCATAAATATCAGCATGTTCCCTTACCGTCAAACTTATCATTCGAATATATTAGCTACTTTGATACATTTACAATATATATTGAAGTATGACACGTCAACAACTATACAAACTTTCGAGGAACTAAAAACAACAATTTTTAAATATTTAGACAATCCAGAAATTAAGCAAAATGAACGTAGAAAATTGTTTAATAACGAACTTAATATTAATACAGGAAGCGCCGGGGACTTCATTGGAAACAGCATTTTAAAGTACATGGACGATCTAACCCTGGACAAACCAACCTTGCCAAACCTTAATATTAGTAACCAAGAATTATAATGACTATTTTTATACATGCCTACAGATCGTTCAGCATGCGATACATAACAGGAACTGATATTTTAGCAGCACTCAAAGATTCCGGAGAGCAGATTGTATTATTTGTACATGATAATGAAGTAACTCACTTCCAAAAATTATTCCCTGAAAAACAAATTACAATAGAACCAGTATTGTATAACCAATCGGTCCAAAATATACGTCAGAATACTTTAATCAGAAGCCTAAACCTAATTCGTATAATGACTTCCGGTAGTACTGCCAACATGTTTAACCATACAATCAACTTACGTAAGATACAATACAAACCGGAATTCACGCGTTTACGCGGGAAACTAGTATTTAAGGGTATTAAACTTATATCCTGGTTAACTTGTCATTCTTATTTTATTAGAAAAACCTTAATATTTTTCATTTCTTTAATATTGTCTGGAAAAATGTACGACACTTATTTCACTCAATACAAACCAAATTTACTGCTTATATCTTCACTAGGATATGGTATTGATATCGCATTTATGAACAGCGCAAAAAGACATGGTTGTAAAATAATATCTATACCGCATAGTTGGGACAACTCAAGTACAAAAGGCTACCGTGGTTGCCTACCCGACAAAGTCATTACCTGGAACGATCGCATGTCGAAAGAAATAGAAGCATTCCACGATATCAATAAGGACACTATATATAGTGGAGGTATAGCCCATTGGGATAACTACCTAAACAAACATTTTTTGCCGAGCAGTAAACAAGATTTCTTCAAAAGACGATCTTTAAACAACAACAAAAAGCTAATATTTTATGGCCTGAGTGGCCCAAGGCATTTCGAACGCAGGTTTGATGTAATCGAAGGAATTCTTGAGGCCATGCTCATGAATAAGATAAAACCTCTATCCCAACTGCTTGTCCGATTTCATCCTCAACATATAAGAGTTCGTGCCGATGGAAGTTCCGCTCTGAGCCAGTACGTACCTTTGATCAACTCAATGAGAGAAAAATATGGTGACCTAGTACATTTCTGGGAACCTAAGCAACCTCACTTAAACGAGCAAACATCTTTAGAAATGACTGATATGTATGAAATGGCCGAAGCCATAATTAACTGTGATGTCGTAGTTCAAGAATACTCCACTTTAATAATGGAATCCTCGTTATTCAATAAACCAACAATTAATATCAGTATGTACAATTGGGATCAAGGATTGCCCTCTGACGCCATAGAAGGATTTACACATCTAAAGCATATACTTAGTTACAAGTCTGTACGTACAGTAAGAACATTTGAAGAATTCACCCAAATAGCAAATATGTATTTAAATGAACCTGAAGTAGATGCGGTAAATCGTCAATTATTATTTGATAATGAAATTGGCGTTAATCGTGGACTCGCAGGACAATCTATTGGACAGTACATCATCAATTACATGAACGACATAAAAAATATCAAAACTGCAGAAATGTATTAACCATGTGTGGTATATCTGGAATAGCCGGAGAAGATTGGAATGCTAATCTACTCTACTCAATGACAAAAATTCAAAGCCACCGAGGCCCTGATAACGAAGGCCACTTTATAAATACAAACCAAACGATCGGGTTAGGACACACACGACTTAGTATTATCGATTTAACAGATTCAGCTAATTGCCCAATGTCAGACGAGAACGGAAACATCACAGTTGTATTTAATGGAGAGATCTACAATTATCTAGAATTAAAGCAGCAACTAAATCATTACTCTTTCCAAACTACAAGTGACACAGAAGTGATATTGGCTTCCTATATCAAATGGGGTGAGAAATGTGTTGATAAATTTATTGGCATGTTCTCGTTCGCAATCTGGGACGAATCCAAAAACATACTGTTTTGCTCTAGAGATAGACTTGGAATCAAACCGTTTTATTACCATTTAAATAATAATACTTTATATTTCGCTTCAGAAATAAAAGCTCTCTTAGCATGTGGTATTCCATCCAAACCCAATTGGAAACAATGGTCAACATACCTTACTACCGGATATTACGACCATTCAGAAGACACTTTTTTTGAGAATATCCAAACATTGCCAGGTGGCCATAACCTTATTTTTAAGAACAAACAAGTTCAAATATATCCATACTGGCAGCTACAAGAATCTATCGAAGGAGGTTCAGAATCTTCTTTAACTGACTATTGTGAAGAATTGAAATATTTAGTATCAGATTCTATAAAATTACATATGAGAAGTGATGTGCCAATAAGTGTAAATTTGTCAGGCGGTCTAGATTCTGGAATTTTAGCCACAATGATTGACGCACTACATATGACTCAACCAATGACTACTTTTACTAGTGCATTTGCGGACCACAGATACGATGAATCTAACTCGATACCTAACCTTGGTCTCACAAATTTCAATCATGTCAAGCACATAACACATGCTTCATCTATCCCAAGGTTAACTGAGGAACTCTTATGGTTCCAAGAGGCTCCTTTTGGAGGAATTCCAACTTTAGCGTACTATGACTTACATAAAACCATTCATAAATATTCAAATAAAGTTTCCATGGAAGGGCAAGGATTCGATGAATTATTCGCAGGATACAGATACGTTCAACCCTATCATTATGCTGATATAGTTACCGAACACGGATGGAATGAATTAGAAAAAAGAGTACCGCCACAATGCTTATCCGATATTACAAAAATGCAAATCAGATCAATACTCAAAAATGACTGGCAACCGCAAAGCCAAGATTCAACAGAACATTTACAAACCAAATGTCTTTCAAAAGAAATATCACAATTTGATAATCAATTCTCAGGATTTAATCGGCCTTTTACCAAATTCTTAGACAACATCCTATACCAAGACCTTATACATACCAAACTCCCACGGGTACTTAGAATGAACGACAAGCTATCGATGGCGTCTGGGATAGAATTACGAGTACCTTTCCTAGATCATCGCATTGTAGAGTTTGCCTTTAGACTTCCTAACCATTTAAAAATCCGGAATGGACAAGGAAAATTCATTCTACGACACATGGCGCAACCTTTACTGCCTAAAACTTTAACCGCACAAGAGAAAATATCTGTAGTAACCCCTCAAACCTCTTGGTTAAAAAAGGAACTAAAATCTTGGGTTCTAGATATTATCAATTCGTCATCATTCAAAACACGTGGGTTATTTGATCATAAAATGACCGAATCCGCTTATACTCAATTTCAAAATATTGAGCAAGATAATTCATTTTTCGTTTGGCAATGGATAAACACAGAGCTTTGGTTTCAAAAATTTATCGATGGGAATCCATTTCAAGTAGTTTAACAAAGAATATGTACATATTAGAAAAAATTAAAAACAGATTGGTTAAGCTACTACTTCCTCAAAACTACTTAAATACATACAGTATGAGGGCGAGGCTTTATAGAAAGTTTTTGTTAGAGCAGCGGGACTTCAACATTGTAAAAAACCTAATTGAATCCAACGCATTTTTCAAACCTAACGATATAACCGTTAAAATGACACCTGATGCTTCAAATATTCTTATATTTTCTCCCCATCAGGACGATGACATTATCGGGTGTGGAGGAACTATTCTAAATTCCTTAAAGACGAATGCAAATATCCAAGTGGTATATGTAATGGATGGGGTATCCCCAAAACTGCACGGCACAGAACGTTCAGATATGGTCGAGGTCAGGAAACATGAAGCAAAGACTGTATGGGCAAGACTTAATGATAATATCCCCATTTTCCTAGGGATACCTACTCGCGGATCATCCATAAACATCAATGATTCAGTGCAACAAATCACAAACATTATCACGGCATTTAGCCCAGATTGTATCTTTGTACCATATTTCTTAGAGTCTCCCTTAGATCATAGGAGAGCCACATTCCTGATATGGAAGAGTTTGAGACAAATCAATACTAAAAACATAAAAGAAATATGGTCCTACCAAGTTAACACTATGATTTCCCCAAATATCGCCATTGATATCACAGAATCAGAACCTCAAAAATTTGAACTCATGGGGTTATGGAAATCTCAGAACAGTTCTTTCAATTACCAGCATAGAGCCCGAGGTATAAACGCAGCTAATTCAGTCTATGCGGTGCATAATAAAGAACATGCTGAACCATATATAGAATTATTCCACACAACGGCTCCCAAAGATTTTCTGAAATTACTTGAGCCTTATTACCAACACTCAGACTTATTCTAAAGGACTAATATGATTAAAATACCTGAAATAAAACTCTTTATATCAGACGTAGATGGCACATTAACAGATGGCGGAATGTATTACACTGCTGAGGGTGAAATAATGAAAAAATTTAACACTCGGGATGCTGTTGGCCTCCGTTTATTACAAGAACGTAACATTGCAGTTGCTTTAATTACAGGAGAAGACTCGGACATAGTACGGACCCGAGCAAACAAACTCAATATCGAACACGTATATAGCGGCATAACCGACAAAGTAACAGTACTAAAGCAATTATGTACTGAACTCAATATAAAAGCGCAACAAGTTGCTTATGTAGGGGATGATATTAATGACCTTGAGATTATGCAAAACGTTGGTCTATCATTTGCGGTTTCAGATGCAGAATCCATAATATTAGACACTGCAACCATAAAATTAAGCAAAGCCGGAGGAGCCGGAGGAGTAAGGGAAGCAGCCAACTATGTATTGGAGAATATAGTATGAAACGCAAAATCTGTGTGGTAATCACCGCTAGACCTAGTTATTCGAGAATAAGGTCAGCCTTATATGCTATTCAAGCTCATCCTGATTTAGAACTACAACTAATAATTTCGGGATCAGCTTTACTTCCAAAATATGGTTCAGCCATAGATTTCATTCTAGAAGATGGGTTCACTCCTGATGCCCAAATTTATCACATGGTCGAAGGAGAAACCCTTCTCTCCTCTGCTAAGTCTACAGGGTTAGCCATAATAGAATTATCTTCAGAACTTACCAAATTACAACCCGATGCTGTTATAACTATAGCAGATAGATATGAAACACTTGCTACTGCCATTGCAGCATCCTATCTAAATATCCCTGTGGTTCACATTCAGGGGGGAGAAGTAACCGGGTCGATTGACGAAAAAGTCAGACATGCGGTAACAAAACTTGCAGACGTACATTTTGTATCAACGGAAAAAGCCTATAAACGTGTAATAGACCTGGGAGAAAACCCTGAATCAGTTTATGTTACTGGATGCCCTTCGATTGATATTGCAAAACAAATTGCCTCCAATTCCGTCTTAGACTTCAATCCATTCGAAAAGTATGGTGGAGTAGGTGATACTTTCGATACATCCGGCGATTATTTGATAGTTATGCAGCATCCGATAACGACCGAACATTATTTATCCAACAATCAAACTCTTGAGACTTTAGAAGCCGTAACAAAATTAAATATACCTACTTTCTGGTTCTGGCCTAACCCTGATGCGGGTTCTGCGGGCATATCAAAAGAAATACGCATTTTCAGGGAGCACCATGAACATTCTAATATCCATTTTGTGATAAATATGTCTCCAGAAGATTTTCTGAAATTAACAATGTCTAGTTCATGTATTATTGGTAATTCCAGTGTAGCAATCCGAGAATGTTCCTACTTGGGAGTGCCTGCAGTTAACTTAGGTACTAGGCAGTTTGGCAGGGAACGTGGTTCCAATGTAATAGACAGTTCACATGATGCTATTGATATTATCTCTTCTGTTAAAAAACAAATGAGCAGAACAGACATAACTCAAGATCATTTGTATGGTGATGGCACCGCTGGTGAAAAAATCGCTAATATCCTTTCTGAATGCAAATTAAATATAAATAAAACTCTTTTATTGTAATGCTACCAAATACTTCACATACTTCTTCGAATTTGGCAATCATTCCTGCTCGTGCAGCAAGCAAAGGAATTCGTGATAAAAACTTGATGCAAATCTGCAGTAGGAATTTATATATATGTAACTTAGGCGATTACGAAGATCTAGAGCTTGCAAGAATTCTTGTACCAGCATGGGAGAATAACTTGTTGTGATAAATATATTCAATAATGAACCATCAGAATACTCTGGTAATGCCATATCGATATTAGAAACAATTGGGAACTATTATGATATCTATACAGCAGAACCCGTACATGCAATTATAACTCGACTGCAAGAAGTAATAGACAGTAAGTTTCTAGATAAATTCCCTGAACTTAAATTCATACTTACTGCTACTACAGGTTTAGATCATATTGACCTAAAAGAGTGCCAGAGCCGACAAATAGAAATTATATCGTTGAAAGGAGAATATGAATTCTTAGCGTCTATTGCAGCTACTGCTGAGCATACTATGACTTTGATGTTGTCGCTATTAAGAAACATACCAACAGCGATTGAGCACGTTAAAAAAGCGCATTGGAATAGAATGGAACACAAGGGGCATGAACTAAAAGGTAAAACTTTATGTATTCTGGGAATGGGCCGTCTTGGAACTCAGGTAGCTCGGATGGCTACAGCATTCCAAATGAACATCAAATGTTTCGATGATAAAAAAATCAAAAACTATCCTTGTAGCTCAAACCTAATGGAAGCACTTCACGGATCCGATATTATATCCATCCATTTGCCGTATGATAAATCCACATCTGGTCTTATAGGGCAAATCCAAATACTAGAAATGAACCCAAAGAGCTATATTATAAACACATCCCGTGGCCAAATTCTAAACGAACAAGATGTAGTCAATTGCCTTGTAAGTGGACATCTTGCAGGCGTCGCGGTAGACGTATTGGAACAGGAATACAACATACAAAGCAGTCCGTTATGGAACTATGTTCAAAATACAAATTCTAGAAACGTCCTGATCACACCTCATGTTGGCGGCTGCACTTATGAATCTATGGAAGCTACAGAATCATTCATAGCAGAAAAATTCGTTAACTTTTTAATGGAGCAACAATGAACGCCATATTTGTTAGTCAATCAGGCACTATCAAGATGTTTCATGACTTGGCCTTAGACCTACAGCGTAAAATGAAAGTATCCGAAGTTGGCATGGTAGTGTCTCATAGACGATCTGTTAGATCTTTTAGAAAGCAGTATCCAAGCAACCGATTAAATCAGTTTACTATTTTATCAGAATGGAACATCACTAATTCTCATAAGAAAGTTATTGTTAACCCTGAATTGCTTTCAAAATATGAACAAGAATTAAATGTTACAGGATTTAGACATGCTCTAATGGTAGACCGGCGTATCAATAATGGCAAAAAATGCACTTACTATCAAGACTATAAAGCTAGGTTCTCTGAACATGAGCAATTACAAATTCTTCAGCAATCATTGATAGAAGTAGAGCGCTTATTCGACCAAGTAAAACCAGATTTTATTGTATCTTTCATATGCGTAACATTAGTTGAATATCTTTGCAATTTATTCGCAAAGTCTAGAGGAATCAAAATTTTAAATATCAGACCAACTCGAATAGGAAATTACATGGTTTTCGGTAACGATATTACTGAACCTTCGAATTTAATTCGTGACACATATTTATCAATTTCACATGTCGACATAAAAACTCCTTTATATGAAGAGGCAACTAAAATATTCAATGAGTCAAAAGCATCAAACTATGCCTATGAAGGTACAAATATATCTTCACAATTGAACATTTCTACAAAACTTTTTAATACCGTCTTGAAAGCTTTGAAGGCATATAAAATCATTAACATGGCTATTATCGATTTTAGAATCAAATTTGGAGATTTAAGAGACAACCATGACCCGGGAATACTCAAGCCATTGTATTATGAAATCATTTACAAACCTCTTCTTAAATTACAAATACGAAAACAGTTACGTAAAAAATACCTCAAGCTTGCTGACTTGAATGCTTGTAACTACATATTTTTTCCCTTACATACAGAACCTGAAAAAGCACTGTTGGTTGATGCTCCTTTTTTTACTAATCAAATAGAAGTAATTCGTAATATATCTCTAAGCCTACCAGCGAGCACCGTTTTAGTTGTTAAAGATCATCCAAAATCTTTTGGGAAACGTCCTATTAGTTATTACAATAAAATTCTAGACATACCTAACGTAAGAATTGTAGATCCTTTATTACCTACTGCTCAACTAGTAAAACAATCTCGATTAGTAATTACTATAGCTGGGTCAGTTGGCTGGGAGGCCATCTTGCATGAAAAGCCCGTGATTGTTTTAGGGAACACTCCATATGAATTCTTACCAAATAAAATGGTCACCAAAACATCTGACATAATAAACCTACCTAACACAATCAACAATGCTATTAATAATTATGTATTTGACAAAGAATCAGTAATCAAATATCTGATCGCATCACTAAGTGAAGCCGTACCTCTGAACTACTACTCAATCCTGTTATCACGGGCAAACGTTAATACTGGATGGACTCTCAATGCCGATTGGGAATCGGAAATTAAAAAACTCTCCGAATATACTGAAATTTCTTTAGACAAATAATTTGATTTCTAAAAACATAGATATATTGACTACGTTCAGCGGTAGCTCCATAGGAAAATACAAATGGGAAAATAATTGCCTGGTTTGTGAACTCTCGAAAGAGCCTGTTGTTCATGCAGATTACGAAACTCATAATTATAACCTTCATTTCATATTAGGAATCAAAAATAAATCACAAACCACTCAATCCTTTGACATTATCATTAAAACAGATGTTGGCCATCCAAAACCTGACGTCATATTTACTTCTGATTCCTCTGCTAGTATTTCTACACCAAATCTTTCTCTTATAAAACACATAAATGACGGTTATTCATTCAGAATAACATTGGCTCCTCTTTCAGAAACATATTGTTCTAACACTATATGGTCTTCACTTGAACTTGTTGAAAGTGAATTTGTTGAGCTTTGTAACAATAGTGATATAAAAGCAATCGAATATGGGGTAACTTGTAATAATTACCCGTTAACAGCATATCAATTATTCAAAACCCGTCGCAAAGAACTGCCGTTAATTTATATATCATCCGGGAGTCACCCAATGGAAGGAGATACAATAGCAACGAGAGCTATAGCATCATATCTACTAGAAAAAGAATGCACATTACGAGAAAGAGCAGATTTCATGATTATTCCATTGCTAAACCCCGATGGTTTTAAAAATGGGTTAAATGGTTGTAATGGTAAAGGCATCAATTTCTTTTGGGATTTCCAAAATAACAATTTGAAAGATTGCCCCGAAGCATATTACTTTTGGGAATTATTAAAGCAATTTCCTCCAAATATATACATAGACTTTCATTCCTACAGCATACAAGGTACAAATAAAACATTTGGTCCTTATATAAAGCCCTCAGTCTTGTACTCCGGCACTTCAACGAGAGCTTCTGCAATTAAACTGGCAAACAAACTCCAAACAATTCCAGGCAGCCAAGCACAATCCATGTTTGCTCCATCATCTTTACCCTACAAGATAACAAGAGAATTTAACACAATTACATTTGCCAAGTACCATTTACATCAAGATATGGGTGTAAATGGAATGAGGGATACTGCTTTGCTGATGTTGGAAAAAGTAATTTGCTCTTTAAATCCTATGGAATTCCATCACCAGCTCTTGCAGCCATACGGCAACCTTAGAAAACCCATAATGGATAGAATAAAACAATATTTATTTATGAATAGGTATTACTTTCCCAAAATGATCAAGAATTTGACTGGTGCCTCGAAATAATGAATTTAATCTTTTGGTCTGATTCCATTATTCCATCCACAGCTGCGAATGCGATACAAGTCATGAAAATGTGCGATGCATTTACTAAGCTCGGCAACAACACAACCCTACACGCCAAAAGGCCTAAATATTCAAAAGAAACTACGATGGCCGATTTTTCAAACATCTACGGAGTAACAACTAACTTCAAAGTAATTTCTCACAGTAGCCATCGCTATATTAGACATCTGGATTATGATGCAACAGTACTAATCAGTGTGCTTAAATCCAAGCCAGATCTCATATATACTCGCAGTTTGCGGGGAGCTTTCTTAGCAAATTTCTTCAAGAAAGATGTTATCTTAGAATTACATTTTCTTCCAACTACTGGTCCAAGCGCTTGGATCTTAAAACAACTTGCTTCCGGTACTTATTTGAAAAAAATAATCGTTATCTCCGAAAAGTTAAAAACCCTCGTATTATCAGAACATCCATACTTATCATCAGTGCCAATTGAAGTGTGCCACGATGCTGTGGATATAGACAGGTTCTCAGTATCTAACATTAACTCAACTGAACAAAAAAATGAGTTAAACATAGACATCCAGAAGAAAATAGTAATGTATGTGGGACACTTGTATGAGGGTAGAGGCATAAACTTGATTGAACGATTAGCTAAATCTTTACCTGATATGAATTTTATAGTAATTGGAGGATTAGAAAAAGATGTTTTATATAGAAAACATAGATTATCCAAATTACAAATTACAAATTTGTATTATTATGGTTTTATACCTAATGCAAACTTACACACTTATTACCAAATAGCAGATATATTGATTATGCCCTATGAAAAAAAAGTTTCTGTATCCGGTGGAGGAGACACATCTGAATGGATGAGCCCTATGAAGACTTATGAATATATGGCAACAGGTAAGCCTATAATTTCAAGTGACCTTCCAGCATTGAGAGAGGTTTTAAATGAATCTAATGCTATCTTAGTTGAACCTGATAATGTAGAAGATTGGAAATACCATATAGAAAATACACTGACAAATACAATTTTAGCAACTAAAATAAGCTTCAATGCTCGGATGTGTGCCGAATCTAATACTTGGAATGATCGGGTTTCAAAAATTCTAGGACATCTATAAACTAATGACTAAAATTGCCAAAGGGCTCAAAACAATAATTTTATCCGGAGGACTGGGTACCCGTCTATCGGAAGAAACTGATGTGAAACCCAAGCCGATGGTAGAAATCGGAGGCTACCCTATAATATGGCACATTATGAATATATATAGCACATATGGCCATAATGAATTCTATGTCGCTTTAGGTTACAAAGGAGAACAAGTAAAACGATATTTTATGGAATATAACCTACTTCAAAATGACCTGAATGTTAATTTACAAACTGGCACTACTACAACTACTGGTAATGCAAAACATCAGAATTGGGACATAAATTTAATAAATACAGGCCAAGACACCCAAACTGGTGGAAGAATTCTTAAGCTTCAAGATTACATTTCTTCAGGCACTTTTATGGCCACCTATGGCGATGGTGTCTCTGATATAAATATTCAAA
>Ga0115002_10007107_pt1 | contig 12697 bp, 9 predicted proteins | sample ArcticOcean_MG_C_8_FD_89576 | JGI IMG/M metagenome (GOLD analysis project Ga0115002, IMG submission 89576) | Marine microbial communities from western Arctic Ocean - ArcticOcean_MG_CB11_86 | ecosystem: Environmental > Aquatic > Marine > Oceanic | place: Arctic Ocean: Canada Basin | collected...
ATCTTCAGGTGGTAATTCAGGACCTTGGTTGTTGATTTCGATTTGGAGGGTTTTACCTGATTGATTGGCCGTGATGGTTATGGTTTTTTGTGTTGAATCTTCTAAATCTTGTTCATGCGCATTTTTAATGAGATGGTGTAAAGTTTTTTGGAGAAGTTCATGATCGGCTACAATCATCAGTTCATTGGGCAAATCGAGCTTTGACGTTGTGGTGTTGGTTTGCAAATCTTCAGTGATTTTTTTGAGCGTTGGGATGAGATCAAAAGTCTCGTTTTGAGTCTGAACATCGCCATTTTCTAAATCTTGTAGTTGTTTGAGTTTGTCGATAAAGTCCAAGAATTTTTGTGTACCTTCATAAATATAACCCACATATTCTGTGTCGGTTTTGTCCAGGCTGTTTTTATATCGCAAAATTTCGGCATACCCTTGAATGGGTGTGAGTAAGTTTTTTATTTCGTGCCTTAAGAACCGTTCGTGCTCACGTTTTAGGCGTGTATTTCATCAATATGATGTTTTAGGTCTTCATATAAAAAGTGGTTTCTCAAATGCGATCGCACACGACTTAAAAGCTCTGTAGATTCAAAAGGATAGGTGACATAATCAACGGCACCAGCTTCAAAACTTTTGATGATGTCTTCTTTTTTATTGCTTGCTGTAATCATGATAATAGGGATTTCTTCGGTATTGCTGTGGGCTTTTAACTGCCGACACGTATCGAAACCATTTTGATTGGGCATTCGGATATCAAGAAGAATAAGATCGATTTTTTGTGTTTGGACAAATTCCAATACTTGAGAGCCATCGTTTACAGAATGTAGCTTGAAGTTTTCACGGTGCAAGAGTTCTTCCAAAATTTGAATGTTTTGGGGCATGTCATCTACAATGAGAATTTGAGCACTTTTCGTTTTCAGGTCCACTTCGGGCTCCAAAGTTTAGATAACGGCGGTTTAAGGTAAAGACATAATGCAGGGTTCATCTTCGTACTCAATGTCGATGGTAATGTGTTCAAAAGATTTGTTGGTGATGATTTGTCGAATTTGTTCTTTGATGTCGCAAACCATTTCCCGGGTGAGTCCAGATTCTACCACCACGTGGGTGGTGAGGACATGATATTCACCATCGAGTGACCACACATGGGTGTGATGGGTTGATATGACATGGGCAATGTGGGTTAGTTCGTGTTCCAATTGGGGTACATCAACAGTGTCGGGTACGGCCTGTAGGAACAATGCAAGGGTTTTTTTGAGGTTTTTGATGACGTTATAAAGAATATAGAGCGTGATGAGCACAGAGAGAATGGGGTCGAGAATATAGAGATCAACAAATAAGAGAACAATACTGACGACCAATACAGCCATCCAGCCCAGTGCATCTTCAAGCAAATGCCAAGTGGCCACACGGGCGTTCATCGATTCGCTGCGGCTTAGGCGCAAGGCGGCAATGCCATTGACCGCAATACCAAGAATGGCAAACAACAGCATGCCTTTTGCATTTGTTGGTTCTGGGTTGAGAATGCGTGGTACGGCCTGGGCAAGAATGATGAGAGAACCTGCAATGAGGATGGTGGTGTTGATGAGCGCACCGAGTAAAGAGAGCCGACGATAACCATAGGTGTAACGATTGGTTGCGCCTTGGTTGGACTTGTTTTCGAGGTACCAAGCCAAACCGAGGGATACGCTGTCGCCCAAGTCGTGTAGGGCATCAGACATAATGGCCAAGCTGTTGGTGAGCGCACCGCCGATGAATTCGAGCAGGGTGAATCCAAAGTTGAGGAAAAAAGCCACACGAATGTTGTCACTGGTGTGGTGATGATGGTGACCGTGGTGGTGATGGTCGTGGTCGTCGTGATGATGATCGTGTGCCATAAAGGACCAAGAAGAGAGAAGTGAGAAAAATGAAGTGAGAAGATGGAAGGCAGCTTGCCCAGCGGTCTATCTAAGCATTTTATGGATTATGGTGATTCGTTTGGTTTTTTTGATTCGCGACGCATTTCGGCAACGCGGACGATGACGTACATGCCAAGTGACAGGATAAAAAAGACGAGCAACATCCAAGCAATGGACTGGAGTGATTCGATGATGGTGCGGTAAATTTCGAGTACCCATCTTTCTGTGGTCAGTTCGAATGGTTTGACAATTTCTGTTCGGCCTTCGAGTTTGGGATAGTGCTGTGGCATGATGTAGCGTTCGAGGGCGTGAATGCGCACGCCGCCTGATATGCCAACAACGTAGATGGCAAATTTCATATACTTTGCCCAAGCACTTGCAATGGTGTCGTCGATGAGGCGATTGAGGATGCTGTTAACGGGTGTGTCAAACGCACGTGCTGCAATGAAGGAGACGAGGGCTGAAACAAGCAGTGTGACGATGAGTAATGTGAAGAACATGGAAAACCTTGGATGAGATAGGAAAAGGTGAAGTCTAAATAACTTGCTGTTTGGTCAAAAGATAGGCCGAGTTGAAGGGTGGGGCAAGTATATAAAAATACCCGATCATCCTTTTTGAGAACTGGGTATTTTAGGGAAATATGAAAGCGTGCCCGATGTTTGCTCAGATAGCATGATTCACTCATGCCTCAAGGTGTCTACAGGATTGGTGTGTGCGGCTTTGATGGCTTGGTAGCTCACTGTGAGAAATGCAATGATGAGGGCTAAGACCCCACTTAAGATGAAGGGCCAAATGTTAAGGGTAATACGATATGCAAACTCATCAAGCCATTTTTGGGTGAAGTAATAGGCAATGGGCCAAGCGATGAGGTTGGATAGAAGAACGAGTTTGAGAAAATTTGTTGACAGGAGCAAAATGATGTTCGTTGTAGATGCACCCAGCACTTTTCGAATGCCCATTTCTTTGGTGCGGCGTTCGGTGGTGAAAGCTGCCAAGCCAAAAAGGCCCAAACATGCGAGTAAGATAGCGAGAATGGAAAATGAGGTGACGAGGTTTTGCAGGTCGCGTTCGGCTTGGTAGAGGGTATTGAGTTCATCATTAAGAAAGGAGAAGGTAAAGGGTTTTTCGGGCGGCATAAAGTGTGTCCAGGTTTTTTCGAGGAAGGGACGTGTGGTGGGAAAATCACTGACGCGTAAGATCAGGTAGTTGTAGAACCATTGGCGGTAGGCAAATGCGGTGGGTGCGATAGGGGTGTGTAACGACGCGGTGTGAAAATCATCTACAATGCCAATGACAATGCCATTGACATCTTCTTCAGATCGGGCACGACCAAAACGGCGACCAACAGCATTTTCAACCGTCCAACCCAATGCATTAACGGCTGTTTTATTGAGTATATAACTGTGGGTGCGATCTCGCTCGTTTTCTGGCGAAAAAGTGCGCCCAGCAAGCAAAGGTGCACCGAGGGCATTGAAGAGGTCTTCATCGGTTTCTTGCACGGGCATACGCCATTCGGTGTTGTCTTGGCCTTCGGGTTTGACAATGCGTGTCATCCATTGATCTTTGCCGGGCAAAAAACGGAAGGCGGAGATGGCATGAATATTGGGGTGTTCTAAGAAGGTTTGTTTAACGGTATTGTAGCGTGCCACCAGCCAAGGGTCGTCATTGGTTTTGATGTCACGATCTGCAACGAAGATGGGCAATACAACAAGCTGGTCTTTGTCAAAGCCGAGGTCTTTGTTTTGGATAAATGTGAGTTGGCGATCAACGACTGTTGTGCCCACGATGAGTACGATGGCAATGGCAAATTGGGTGATAACGAGCATTTGTCGAAAGCGAGCGGATTGTTTTGTGTTGTTGAGGGTTTGAGCTGGGTGAAATGCTGAGAGATAAAATGCGGGGTAAAGACCTGCAATAAGACCTACCATGAGGGTGAGCGCGATGAGGAGGGGGAGAAGTGTGTATATGGTGTGTATATCAAGTGTATATTGGGTTTGCAACAGCGTGTTGAGTTGGGTGAGTACGATGCGTGCAAAAGGCAGGGCAAGGATGAGCGCGAGTAGGGCAAGGAAGGTGGATTCACCAAGGAATTGGTTGATGATTTGACCCCGTTGTGCACCTACGACTTTGCGTAGGGCCACTTCTCGCGCACGGCTTGTGGCTCGGGCTGTTGACAAGTTGACAAAGTTGATGCTGGCGATGGTGAGAATGAGCAGGGCAATGGCTGCAAAGAGGTAGAGCGTGTTGATGTTACCGCCTGTGGGTAGGTTATAATCTTGTAAACTATAAAGGTGTAAACGCAGGAGGGGTTGTAAACGGTAGGTGAGGATTTTACGGACATCTGTGCCCATATGGCGCTCGATGATGTCTGAGATTTTATCTTCAAGCAAGTTGAGATTGGTGCCTGGACGCAAGCGAATATAGGTTTCGATACCCGCTTGTTGCACACGGCCTTGCCACTCTGTCCTGTCGAAGATGGCTTCTGGGGTACGGCCATTGGTTTGGTGAATGAGGTCAAATTGAAGGGTGGATGTTGTGGGCGGGTTTTGGAGGATGGCGCTGATGGTGTAGTCGCCTCCATAATAGCGCTCTTGAATGGTGATGGTTTTGCCAATGGGATCGGTCGTGCCAAAAAGTTGTTTTGCAGCGTGTTGGGTAATGGCTATGTGATAGGGCTGTTTGAGGCTGGTGGCATTGCCTTGGATGAATGGGAAGTTGAAGAGTTTGAAGAAGTTGCCATCTACGTGGCCTTGGTTCAGGAATTGGGTGCGGTTGTCAACGCGTACGTTGACGTTGTAGAATCTATTTTTGGAAGCGTATTCGATCTCGGGAATTTCGTCTTCAATTGTGCGTGCTAAGGCACCTGAGGTGAGCCAACGGACTTGCTTTTGGTCATTGCTGATGCGCTCACGTAAAATGCGGTAGGTATGTTTGGCTTGCGGATGAAATCGATTAAAGTTGTATTCGTGATAAATAATGGAGAGTGCAATAACACAACACGATAACCCAATGGCCAAACCAAAGAGGTTGATGAGGGTGTAGCGTTTTTGCCGCAAGAGGTTGCGTATGGCAATGGTGAGGTAGTTTGAAAACATGATTTCTCTTTGAGGGGGAAAGATTAAGGTGTTTGTGCGCCTGTGGTTTCGACATAAAGTGCGTAGAGGCACATGCCGCCGGTCATGAAGAGGCGGTTTTTCATGCGGCCTCCAAAACAGAGGTTGGAGCAGGGTTCGGGCAGATGGATTTTGCCGATGAGATCGCCTTCGGGCGCAAAAACTTTGACACCGTCGTCTTCGGGTTCACCCCAGCCTGAACTGGACCAGAGGTTGCCGTCTGTGTCGCAGCGAATGCCGTCGGCGAAACCGGGTTTCATGTCGGCAAAAATACGGCCGTTGGACAACATGTCGTTTTGTACGTCGAAGATGCGAATGTGAGCTGGACCTCCTATGCCGTGAGATGCGCCTGTGTCGGTGATGTAGAGTTTGGATTCATCGGGTGAAAAACAGAGGCCGTTGGGGCGAATAAAATCGTTGGCAACAACGGTGGCTTGGCCGGTGTTGGGGTCGAGCCGATAGACGTTGGTGGGGAGTTCGTATTCGGCTCGGAAACCTTCGTAGTTGAGCATGATGCCGTAGCCGGGGTCGGTGAACCAAATGCTGTTGTCGGATTTGACGATGACATCATTGGGGGCATTTAGGGGTTTGCCATTGAATTGGTCGATGAGGACGGTGATGGATCCGTCGTATTCGGTTCGGGTGACGCGGCGGGTGCCGTGTTCGCAGGTGATGAGGCGGCCTTGGCGGTCGCGGGTGTGCCCGTTGCAGAAGTTGGCGGGTTTGCGATAGATGCTCATGGTGTTGTCTTCTTCGTTCCAACGCATGATGCGGTTGTTGGGTATGTCGCTGAAGAGGAGGCATCGGGCATCGCCGAACCAGATGGGGCCTTCACCCCAGCGAAGGCCTGTGTAGAGGCGGTCTACGGCGGCGTTGCCGATGGCGTATTTTAGGAAGCGGGGGTCGATGATTTCGATGGCGGGGTCGGGGTAACGGATGGGGGTGCCGTCCCAGGGGCGGGTTTGCCAGGTAGACATGTATGGGCTCCTTTTTTAGAGGCGCGTTTGATGATTGGATTACTGATATCAAGAGTTGACTTCATTATTTAATATATTTTTTCTTAGTTGCCTTCGGCGACCTACTTTTGCAACGACGCAAAAGTAGGCAAAAAGTCGCCCCTCAGGTGCCGGGGAGGCTGATTTTTCGCAAATTACTTTTGGGGATGCACAATATATTATAGCCTGCAACTTTGGATATTTCTTAAAAGATACAGCACCACGGAATAGGCGCGAAAAATCAAAGGCGCATAATGTTACTACCCAGTGTAATGATCTATCGATGAATCGTTAGGTGCAATTTATAGTGTGCGATGGGGTCTATCAAGTATTTCTGTGACGGCTCATGGTTGTCTTTTGAAACGGTTTGGGTATCATAGGGCAGTGAGAAGACAGACAAGAGAAGAAAGAAGAGAGGATTTGGAGTTTTTATGGATTATGCGTTGACATTTGAAGATGTGTCGAAAGTGTATGAAACTTTTGGTAGTGGGAGTAAATATGCGCTTAAAAATGTGTCTTTTGAGGTGGCCAATGGTCGTAAGGTGGCGGTGATTGGGCGCAGTGGCAGCGGTAAGTCTACCTTATTGCATATGGCAGCGGGTATTGATGTGCCAAGTTCGGGTACTGTGCGGGTGCATGAGCGCGATTTGAATGGGCTGTCGGAAAGTGAGCGTACGCTGATGCGGCGCGATGATGTGGGGCTGATTTTTCAGTTTTTTCATTTGTTGCCACATTTATCGGTGTATGACAATGTGAGTTTGCCTGCGCTGATTTCTGGCGATCGAATGGGTGGTGTGGATGGGCGGGTGATGGATTTGTTGGGTCGCGTTGGTTTGGCAGATCGGGCGCGGGATACGGTGCAAAAGTTGTCGGGTGGCGAGATGCAGCGGGTGGCTATTTGTCGGGCATTGTTGCGCAAACCCCGTTTGTTATTGGCTGATGAACCGACGGGGAATTTGGATGATGAAAATGGTCAGCTTGTGATGGATTTGTTGTTGTCTTTGGTTGCAGATGAGGGGACGACACTTTTGTATGTGACGCACAGCCGTGAGTTTGCGAAATTGGCCGATGAGGTGTGGGAAATTCACAGTGGAGAAATGGCCATTTCGTAAAACCACCTCGCAGTGTAGCGTTTGAAGGGAGATTCATTTGTTTCGGTATTTTTTTAAAGCACTAAGTGCACACATTCGAGCTGGGCGCATGTTATTTGTATTAACGGTGTTTGGTGTGGCTTTGGGCGTGGCGTCTGTGTTGTCGATTCAGATTATTAATCAAAACGCGTTGGCGGCTTTTGAGGGCAGTATGCAAGCGGTAAGTGGCGATGCCGATTTGAGTGTGTTGGGGCGTATGCCAACGATTCCTGAATCTTTGTATGTGGATGTGATAGGTGACGTAGGTGTTGAGGCCGCATGGCCGTTGTATCGGGTGTCGGTGGCGTTGGCCAATCGAGAGCGGTTTTATTTAGAGGTGATTGGGTTTGATTTTTTTGCGCCGGTGCGTGTGCCGTGGGATGGGGGGAGTCCGGGTGATTTTTCACAGGTGTTGGCACGACCGGGGTGGGCAGCGTTTACGCCCACATTGGCTGAGCAAATGGGATGGTCGGTGGGGGATTCTGTGCAGGTGTATAGTGGGTCGCGTGCGGTGTGGTTGCAGATTGGGGCGTTGGTTGACTTTCAAAAGTTGAGCCCTTTGGCCAGCCCAAAGATGGTGGTGATGGATATTGCACAAGCGCAGCATTTATTGGGGCGATCCGGTCAGATACACCAGATTGATGTGATGGTGAAAGATGGGGTGGATGTAAAAGGGGTTCGGGATCGGTTGCAAGAGACGTTGGGTGTGTCGGTGCAGGTGGTGACACCCGAACAGCGGTCGCGACAGACGGAGGGGTTGATTTCTGCGTTTCGGTTGAATTTGACGGCGTTGAGTTTGATCAGTTTGGTTGTGGGTTTGTTTTTGGTTTATAGCAGCACGCAGGCATCGTTGGTGCGACGGCGTGCGGAGTTTGGGATGTTGCGCTCTATTGGTACCACACGTGGGCAGGTGTTTGGGTTGATTGTGGGTGAGGTGGTGGTTATTGGGAGCTTGGGTGTGGTGATTGGGTTGTTGTTGGGGTATTGGGGGGCAAAGGCGAATGTGAGTGTGGTGAGTTCAACGTTGACCAATTTGTATTTGTTGGAAGAGATATCCACATTGCAATTGTCTCCGTGGTTGTTTGCAGTAGCGGGTTTGATTGGGGTTGGGGGTGCCGTTTTGGGTGCTTTATTGCCAGCAATAGATATGAGTCGGCGCGATACGCGCAGTTTGTTGTCGGCTTTTACGTTGCACGAGAAGATGGGGTCGTTTGCGCCTCATTTGAGTTTGATTGGGTTGGGTGTGTTTGTGGTGGTGAGCGTGTGGTATGTTTTGGGCGGATTTCAGTGGCAACATGCGGGGTTTGTACTGGCGGTGGGGTTGTTGATGGGTTTGCCGTTGTTTACGCCGATGGCGATTCGTGTTTTGACGGCGCGCATTCAGATCCGAAACTTTGGGTTGGGTTATAGCTTGAAGAGTGTGGGTGCACGGTTGCAGACAACATCGTTTGCTGTGGCGGCGCTGGCGATAGCAGTGAGCATGTTGGTGGGTATTACGTTGATGATTGGTAGTTTTCGTGAAACGCTGAATGTGTGGATTCACACAACGGTGGTGGCCGATGTTTATGTGACGCCGTCTTCTTGGCGTGGGCAAGGTGATGAGGCATTTTTGGAAGATGATTTGATCCAGGTGATGCGCAATTTTAAAGGGGTTCGCGCAATGGATCAGTTGCGGGGATTTTTGGTGTATAGCAACGATCAACGGCTTGCACTTGCCGGAGTGGATATTGGCATTCCGGGTGGGTCGTCTCGGTTTACGCTTTTGGATGGTGACCCTGAAACAGCGTTTGAACAGGTACATGAAAAAGGGTGGGTATTGGTCGGTGAGACATTGGCGCGCAAACAGAATTTGTGGGTAGGTGATTCGGTGCCGATTTATGTGATGGATGGGGTGCATGATTTTCAAATTTCGGGTGTGTATTATGATTACAATGCACAAGGTGGCGCGGTGGTTTTGGATTTGAAGACGGTTGAGAAATATTGGGGGCCCGGTTCGATTAACAGTGTGGCGTTGTATTTGGAACCAGGGGTGGATACGGGCGTGATGGTGGATGCGTTGAAGGCTGAGTTTGAAACATCGGCAATGGATATTCGCAGCAACAAAAGGTTGCGGGATGAGGCGATGATGATTTTTGATCAGACGTTTGCGGTGACGCGGTTGTTGCAAGGGATTAGTTTGCTGATTGCGGTTTGTGGTATTGCTTTGATGTTGCTTGTGTTGGCGCGTGAGCAAGTGTCTGAGTTGGCTTTGTATCGGGCTATTGGGGCAACGCGTCAGCAGGTTTTCGGTTTGTTTGTGGGCAAAGGTTTGGGTATGGGGTTGTTGGGTTTGGTGATGGGTATTGCGGGTGGTATTGCTTTGGCTATGGTGCTAATTTTTGTGATTAATCGGGCGTATTTTGGATGGACGATTCAGGTGTATTGGCCGTGGGGTGCATTGGTGCAACAGATGGTGACGATTTTGGGTGTGTCGGTGTTGGCGAGTTTGTATCCGGCACTTAAAGCGAGCCGGACACCTGCGACGGAATTGGGGCGTGATGATGTTTAAAACCAGACGACAAACGATGGACGACAGACGACAGGGGTGGTTGAGGTTGTTTACGGTTTATGGGTTTGTGTTTTCTATGATGCTTTCTCTAAATGTATATGCCGATGAGTGGAAGATTGCAGTGCCAGATTATGGGTGGTCATTTCCGCAGGATCATTGGGCGCGGCCGGGATATAAGACGGAGTGGTGGTATTTTACGGGGCATTTGAAGAGTGAAAGTGGGCGCGCGTTTGGGTATCAGTTTACGTTTTTTCGGGTGGGATTGTTGCCCAATAAACCGGACTTAGATTCGGGTTGGGCGGCAAACAATTTGATTATGGGGCACGCGGCGATTGGGGATTTGGAGACGGGGCAGCATTATTTTAGTGAAGTTTTGTATCGGGAAACGGCTTTGTTGGGTGGGTTTGGTACGTATCCTGACACACTGTTGGCGTGGAGTCGGGGGCCTGTGGGTACGCAGGATAAGTGGTCTTTGAAGTGGAATGGTGAGGCGTTTGATTTTAATGCGGTGGATGCCAAAAAGGAGATGGGGTTTGAATTGCGCACACAACCAAAGAAACCGCTGATTTTTCAGGGACCAAATGGATACAGCAAAAAAGGTGCGGGTGAAAGTGCGGCGAGTCAGTATTACAGTTTTACACGCTTGGCAACTGAAGGATCTGTGACGGTGGGTGGTGAAAGGTTTGAGGTTACGGGTGAGAGCTGGATGGATAAAGAATTTGGGTCCAATCAGTTGGATATCAATCAAGCGGGATGGGATTGGTTTAGTTTGCAAATGGATGATGGGCGTGAGGTGATGTTGTATGTGTTAAGAGATAAATCTCAGGCTGTGGATTATGCGCGGGGGACAGTGGTTTCAAAAGAGGGAGAGGCGCAGTATTTGGAGCGTGAAATGTTTGAGATTAAAGTAACGGATCGTTGGACAAGCTCTCAAACAAAGGCTACGTATCCAGCAGGGTGGATTGTTGAAGTGAATGGTGAGACGTTGATTGTTCAGCCAGAAATGAACAATCAAGAGAATCGTGCGAAATTGGTAGGGACGTTGTTTTATTGGGAAGGGGCGGTGCGCGTGTTAAAAGAGGGGAAGAAAATTGGACAAGGGTATGTGGAGTTGACGGGATATGGGGATGGGAGTGTGCCGGGGCTTTAGGAATAAGATCTATATTCATTTGGGCACCCATAGGGGGAGCGAGGACCTACTGGATCTTCGGACCTTTTCGTGATGCACTGATATTACCTGTTGAATAAAAAGTCGCGCTCTTCTGTGCGACTTTTTATTTTGTGATGGTGTTGATTTAACCGTCACTAGACCTGATCGTATTGGTGGTAAAAAAAGGAGATGGATCATGAAATGGATTATTGGCGCGTTTATGCACGAGACAAATACGTTTTCAACGGTGCCGACCGACTTGGATGCGTTTCGGGCACAGACGTATTTGCAGGGTGAGGAGATTGGCCGTGTGCAGGGTGGAACGGAGACCGTGGTGGGTGGGTTTTTGGATGTGATACAGCAGCGGGGCGATGAGGTGGTGTATACGGTGTCTTCTCATGCGACGCCGTCGGGGTTGGTGACGCGTGAGGCATTTGATACGATTGGGGGGCAGATTGTTGAAGGGATTGCGGCGAATCGGGATGTGGATGGTATTCTGTTGGCATTACACGGGGCGATGGTTGTGGCGGGTATTGACGATGGTGAGGGGCATTTGTTGGGGTTGATTCGTGAGGTGGTGGGTGATGAGATGCCTTTGGTGGTGGTGCTGGATTTACATTCGCATATTACTGAAGAATTGGTTGATCGAGCGAGTATGCTCATTGGATATCAAAAGTATCCGCATACCGATATGGGTGATCGGGGGCGTGAAGCGGCTGAGATGATTGTGCGGATTGCAAAGGGTGAGGTTGTGCCTGTTGTGTCGTTGAACAAACCGGCTATGATTCCGGTGTGTGGTACGTGTCATACAGAAGGGGGATTGTATAAAGAACTTTGGGAAGAAGCCTTGAGACCTGATCGGCCTGAGAAGGTTTTATCTACTTCGCTGTTTGCTGGGTTTTCATATGCCGATATACCTCCTATGGGTTGTGCGGTGGTGGTGTATGCCGATGGGGAAGGTGACGTTGCGAAGGCCGAGGCAGATAGGTTGGCGCAAATGGCGTGGGATCGGCGGGCGGAGTTTTTGTATACGTCTACATCTGTGCCCGATGCGATTCGACAAGCCTTGGCGGTGGATGGTCAACCTGTGGTCATTGCTGATATTGCCGATAATCCTGGTGGTGGGGGATCGAACGATGGGGTGGAGATTTTGCGTGAATTGATTGCACAGGGTGTAAACAAGGCAGCGATTGCGACCATTTATGATCCGCAGGTGGTGCAAGAGGCGATAGAAGTGGGTGTGGGCAATGTGTTGACGACGTCATTGGGGGCAAAGACAGATCGCTTGCACGGGCAGGCGATTGATATAACGGGACGGGTGCGATCTGTTTTTGATGGCGATTTTACTTACAAAGGCCCTATGAGCCGAGGGGCAAGTGCGAGCTTAGGGATCAGTGCGGTGCTGGATATAGGGGGTCTTTTGGTGATTGTGAGCAGCAAGCGCATCCAAAGTCGAGATCCTGAGATGTTTCGCGCTGCGGGTATTGATCCGATGGAACAGAAGATTTTGGTGGTGAAGTCGGCAGTACATTTTCGGGCGGGATTTGAGCCGATTGCGGCGGATATTTTGATTGCCGATGCGCCAGGACTGACGGCATTGGATTTGTCACAGTTTGATTTTAAACGTATTCGACGTCCACTTTATCCGATTGATTTGTGAGGCAATTGGCGCAAATAGGGCACTTATTTGCGCCAATGGACCATTGTGCGGCATATGGAATGGGGAAGCTATAACTTAACTTTATGTTTTTCAATCCGACATTGAGCAGACCTATTAACATTTTTTTGGAATACATTTTGCGTCTATGCAATTTGGCCTTCCGAAAGGCTATTTATAATTCATTTTGATAATTTTATTATCCAAAAATTACTTAA
>Ga0115002_10007108_pt1 | contig 12696 bp, 13 predicted proteins | sample ArcticOcean_MG_C_8_FD_89576 | JGI IMG/M metagenome (GOLD analysis project Ga0115002, IMG submission 89576) | Marine microbial communities from western Arctic Ocean - ArcticOcean_MG_CB11_86 | ecosystem: Environmental > Aquatic > Marine > Oceanic | place: Arctic Ocean: Canada Basin | collected...
TGATTACGATTTCGTTTTCGACGCTCGCATGATCCAGACCGGCACGATGCTCTACTACGCCAACCGTCACGACGTGACGGCGGAGTACGTTGCGCGCGTTGACGCGGCGAGCGCGGGCTCCAACTAGGCCAGCGTCCCCGCGAAGCGATCCCGACGCGCCGGTACCGAGATCTACTCGGTGCCGGCGTGTTGCTTTTCCAGCAGCTCACGAACCATGGCCACCGGCACGCCGAGGTTGGCGCCGGCGAACTCGGGCAGGATCGCGGCGTTGACCGCAACGACCTTGCCGTCGAGCGCGAGGACCGGGCCGCCACTTCCGCCGTGAGTCGTCTCGGCGTCGTAGACCACCGCCCCCGCGGTGGCCTGGCCGACGATGCCAAGCGTGGCGAGCGGAGCCATGTAGCCGCCTTCGGAGAGATGACGGGCGAGTTCCCAGAACCCCACCGGTCCGTCGGAGAAGAGCTCGCTAACGAAGTCTGGCTCGGCGCGCGCGAGCAGGGCGCGCATGCCGGTGGGATATCCGAGCACCACCACCTCGTCGCCCAAAGTGACCGGGGTCTCTGCTAGCACCAGGCCGCCGACGTCCGTCAACGGGGTATCTGATTCGAGCACGGCCGCATCAGCCTGCTCGTGCACCTGTGTGGGCTTTACCTCGAAGGGTTCGGCGCGTTCCGGGAGGTAGCCAATGAGGCGCTGCATGACGGGCACGAACCCCTGGTCGATGAGGCGCTTCGCGTTCTCGTCGAACTCCCACGGTTGGGCGACGTGGCGGTTGGTGATGATGTGGATGCCGTCCTCAAGAACAAAGCCCGTGCCGGTGTAGCGGAGCTCCAGCACCGGTCCGTCTCCGTCCAGCGTCAGTGGGCCACGCACGCCCGCGCGGCCTACCCGCAGTGCCCGCCCGGCCGGCGCATCGACGAAACCGTAGGAGCCCTGCAGGAAGACGACGGCGTTTGCCGCGCCGGCGATGACCCGGCCACGGGCCGTGGCGCGGGTCTCGAGGGCTTCGATCCGCGACAAGGTGTCCTCGATGCGGAAGTCCAGCTCGTTGCGTACTTCCTCGAAATCCGCCGCTGTGAAAGCGTCGTTGTCCGACGAGGCCAGCAAGCCGCTGATGCTGTCGATACGTGCGACCTGGCCCTCAAGCTGCTGCCCGAGTCGATTGTTTTGCAGCCAGAGTAGGCCGATGCTGCCGATCAGGGTGAGGACCAGGAGGGCCGCTATGAGGCGTGCCGCGGGTGCCACCTGGGTGGCCATCTCATAGGGCGTCCCACGCAGCATCACTCCCATCCGGTCGACCGGGCCGCTGGCGCCGTGTCGGGCGGTATCGACGCAGTCGGAAAGCGCCTCCCGGACACTCTTGTAGGGCGTGGCGGCACGACGCGGTCGGAACCGCACCAGCGTTCCGCTCTCGCCGAGTTCGAGAAGGTCGCCGTCGCGCAGCGTTCGTTGCCGAACGCGCACACCGTTGACCCAGACCTTCGCCTCAGGCGCAGCCTCGAGTCTCCAACCCTCATCGTCCGGCATCACCACGGCGAAGGCGCCATCGCCCTCGGTGACGTCACCCACGGCCGCGGTGATCGTCCCGTCGTCGGCCAGCGCGAGGGGAGTTACACCCCATATACGCCGCGTCTGTCCGCGCTGAGCGCCGGACAGATGCACGAGTTGAGCTATGCGCGGACGGTCTAGCCGGGCCATGCCGTCAGGTTAGCACTCCGCCATCGTGTGGCATCTGCGCGCACTACTGGCGCAGGCCCGGCAGAACGGCTCGGGCGCGCGACTACAACTGCAGGTTCGGCTTGCTCGCGCGCCAGATCTCGCCCATGCCGCCCACTGCAATGCGTTCCTGGAGCTGGTACTGGCCCATGTTGCGCGCGACCCGTGCCTCGCGACGCAGCGCGTAGATGATCTGAGTGCCTGCCGCGGCGGTCATTGCCGAGATTGCCAGCGCGAGTCCGAGGTCCATGATCGTCTGTCCGGCGACGATCGAGCGCAGGCCCTCGTACGATGCCGTGTCCAGGAAACGGAGCGCGATGAGTCCGAGTACCGGAACGAGGGCCACTACGGCTGCGATGACCGCCGTTCGCTGCCAGACATTGGGTATGAGCATCCCGCAAAAGACGATCAGCGCCCCAACGGCCAGCGTGGTGTTGTACACCTCCGCTAGTGCAAGCAGGCTGGCCCCGGCCGCTGAGATAGGCGTACGCTCCCAGCCGCAGCAGGATGACCGCGAGCAGCGCGATCTCCAGAAGCCGTAACCGCCGACGGGTGTACAGGTGCTTCGACCACAGCGGCGCTGCCATGGCTGCGACAACCACGAGGGCGGCGGCCTGGACGAGCAGGTAGGCCGATCCTTGCACGAAGAACCCGCGAACCAACCAGATAGCCATCGCGGCGAGGACGATGCCTGCGAAGATCCACAGGCGCGTCTGCAAAAGAGCGGAGGTGCCACGCCCGAACGTCGTCTGGGCGGTCTGGACGAGAGTTACCCGCGGACCTGCGAAACGTCCGCCCCCTGAGCTCGTATCGTCCGATGCCATGCGGCACGCCTACCCTTTTCCGGTAGGGCGCGGATCGTGCCCTCCTCGGCTACTCTACCGGGGCTCGTTCGACCCGAGGTCCCATGTCCAGATCCGCCGAAAACGAAGTCTTGGCGCGCACGCTCGGTGTGGTTGGTGCCGGTGCGTTCGTTGTTACCAACATGGTCGGCAGCGGCATCTTCACACTGCCCGCGCTCGTCCGGGTCAATACCGGCAGTGCACTGGCCTCGATGGCCGTCTGGGCGGCGGCGGGCCTGCTCGGGATGTGTGGCGCCCTGTGCTACGCCGAACTCGCCACCCGGATGCCCAACGCCGGGGGGGAGTACCGCTATCTCGAGCGTGCCTTCGGCCCCATGTGGGGATTTCTGAGCGGCTGGATATCCTTCGTGGTCGGCTTCTCGGCCGCGGTCGCTGCCTCGGCGCTGGGGTTTACCGCCTACCTGGATCCGTTACTCCCCGGTTGGGATGCCGGCGCACCGTTCATCAACGGCCTAGGGGTCTCGCAGGGGAGTGTGCTGGCGGCGATGCTCGTTCTCGGGCTGACCGCGGTGCATTCGGTCGGGATCCGGTCGAGCGGTCACTTCCAGAGCATCCTGGCAACCGTCGTGGTTTGCGCCGTGTGGTTGCTGGTCCTGGTCGGCTTCGCGGGTGGGAGCGGCGCGGTGGCGGGACTGGTCGCGCGGGCACCGGCGCAGGGCAGCTGGTGGGCGGCGCTGCTCCCGGTCAGCTATGCCTATGCCGGATGGAACGCCGCCGCCTACATGGGCGGCGAGGTCCGCAATCCGGGCCGCACGCTACCGTGGGCGATTCTCGGCGGGTGCGGTTTCGTGATGCTGATGTATCTGGCGGTCAACGCTTTGTTCTTCTTCGCGATTCCGGAGGCCCAGTGGGAACCCACGATCGCCGTGGGACAGGTGGCGGCGCAGCGGCTCTTTGGTGATGGCGGCGCGCTCGTCATCAGCGCGATCATCGCCCTGGCGATGTTTGGTTCGGTCAGCGCTATGACGGCGGTAGGGCCCCGGATCTACTTCGCGATGGCTCGCGATGGGCTGGCGCCTGCATTGATGGCGCGTCTGTCGGAACGTGGCCGTGTACCGGTTGCCGCGATTGTGGCGCAAGGGGTGCTGGCGTCGTTGCTGGCACTGACGGGGGCCTTCGAGGCGCTGCTGATCTACATCGGCTCTTCGCTATTGCTATTCAACGCGCTGACCATTGCGACGCTGTTCGTTTTTCGACGGCGGCAGGAAACGGTTCCTGCCTTCCTGGCGCCGCTGTTTCCGTTGCCGGCTGTGATCTTCATCGGCATGACGCTGGCAGCCTGGGGTAGTGGCCTGGCGGCGACTCCAGCGCCAACGATCGCGGCGCTCGCCACGGTGGGTAGCGGCGCAGTGTTGTACGCAATCGGCCACCTGGGCGGCTGGTTCCGACCTCCACGCGAGGGGTAAGCGTCGGTCCGGACTTGCGAAGCTCCACTTTGAGACTCTGTTGGATAACAGCTGGGTGGAGCCGTTCTCAGGCCGCTGCAACGGCGGCGGGCGAAGCGGTTTTGGGTTCCTCTCCGCCGTCGCCGACGATATGCGCGCCATCACCGGTGGCTGGACGATTGAGGTCCGGATCGGCAAGAAGAAGGGTGCGATTCCGATCGAGGTGCTGACGAAGCGGCGTAAGCAGCTCAACCGGGCGCCGGTCGATGTGAAGAAAGTGTCCTTTGCCAAGAAGCCCGTGGCCGGGACGGTGCCGCTGTGCAAGCTGAAGAAGTCCCCGCTTGTCGGCGACGACCCTGACTATGACGTGGTGTCTATCGAGTGGACATGGACGGTCAACGGCAAGGTGGTCCGCGAGGTCACGACCGCCGCGCACACGGGTGCTCTTGCAGTCGGTCTGTTCGACAAGGGCGACACCCTGGAGTGCGCCGCCCGTCCTGCCGATGGTGATCTGTTCGGCAACGGCGAGGCCACGAGCGCCAAGGTGAAGTAGTCACAGCGCGGCGGGCTCTGCTTACTCCAGCACTTCCGTGTCTGGATTGTTCAGGCTCCAGTTGTACCAGAAGGTGTCGAAGCCGAGCAGCTCCTCTACTTCGCCGCTGAAGGTCCCGTTGGTCGGGTCGAAACGCGCGCCGGACTCAAGTTCGACCCAGGCGCCGTTGTCCTCGACGAAGCCAGCGCGGGATAGATAGGTGGTGGTCGACTTGAACATCGCGCTGCCAGCGCCGCGGTACAGAAATAGCACCACGCCGTCGGGCAATTCGATGACGCTACCGCCCTCGAACGAAGCGTGTGCGACCGCGAAGCGACCGCCGTCGCGTTCAAAGGCGAAGATCGGTGCCTTGGTCTCTAGGCGGTTGTCGTCTGCCATCTGTCCGCGGAAACCATCGGATTGCTTCCAGTAGTTCTCATAGCCGTCGCCGCTGTGCTCGGCCCCGTTCACGGAGAGAACCTTGGTGTCGGGATGCCGCGCAACCCAGTCTGCCCAGCTGGTCTTCTCGCTGACAGGCAACTCCACCAGGGCGGTGCCGTTGAGCTGGCCGGCTGTGGCCGAGCCCTTCATGATCGACCAGTAGGTGTCGGTTTCCTTGTCCTGCATCACTAGCGAGCTGTTGACCAGTCCCCCCGACGCTTCGAAGTTGAGCTCGAGCCCGTCGTAATCTCGGCTGTACACGACAGCCGCATTCGCGAGGGGTCACCAGACTGCCGCGAACGCGGTGTCTCCGATCTTGTCGTTAACCACTTCGTGCGAATTGAGCAGGTTGACGCTATAGGCGATGGCCTGACCTTCGATCACGGCGCCAAGTACCCAGGCATCACCGGGGATCTCGGCCTCGGCGGCCGACACATACTCCGGCGCGTCGACCGAGGCGATCTGGCCGCGAGCGAGCAACTGCTTGTAGCCTTCGGGGCGCTCCTGTTCGGTGGCGACGGCGGGGAGCGCGGCGGCGCCTGCAATGGCGCCGAGGAGAAGAATTTCCGATGCTCGCATGGCATGGCTCCGCGATGAACGATCGTGACCGGTCAGATTGGCTCGGCTAGCCTAGCGCACGCGAGCGCGATGAACATGACCCATTGGATCAGGGTCACGATGCGACGCTGGCGCTCGATGCTGAGGTTCATGGTGCACGGGTCCCGTAAGTCAGAAACACGGAACAAGTGTACGAAAAGGCAGCAAACGTCAGAAGAACAAAATGAAACGCGCAAATGAATACGAAACGATCTCTGTGTCCGCCTACGTCCGTTCCCGGACGGGCGGTTGCGGGGAGCTGTCTCGTGGACGGAGGAGGTCGCCGCCGGCAGGTCGTCAGGGCGTCAAGCTGACACCAAAACCGGGAGCATCCAGTGGTCGCAACAGGCCGTCTTCCAGGATCACGGCGGCAGCTCCGGGGTCGTCGATCAGGTCGAGGTGACCGTCGAGATCGATCCAGGTACATCGCCGTGCTGCCAGCGCGTAGTGCAGGCCGGCCGCGATCGCCAGGGCCGACTCGTCCATGCAGCTGATCATTGTTCGCAGCCCCTGAGCCGCGGCGATCCTGTCGATGTGTTGCGCTGCCACGAGTCCGCCACACTTCATCAGTTTCACCACAACGCCATCGGCTCGGGTGGCCGCGGTTGTAGCTGCCACCTGCTCTGCCGTCACGGCTCCCTCATCCAGCAGCAGCGCCGGGCGGGCGGCGCCCAGCATTGCGAGCTCGGTGGCGACCGCCGCGGTTGCCTCGGTATCGCCGCGGGCACATGGCTGTTCGAACACCGAAAGCACGCACGGCTGGACCGCACGTAGAAACTGCACGGCCGACGCTTCGCCGTATCCCTCGTTGGCGTCGAACCGCAGTTCCATGTCGGGCCCGAGGTCGGCGCGGAGTGCGAGTATCCGCTCGGCATCGAGCAGGGGGTCGGCACCGCCCTTTACCTTGAGTGCCCGGAAGCCTTCGCGGGCGAACCGTTTGCCCTGTTTGCGGGTCTCGCCGAGGGAGCTGATCCCGATCGTGATCGACGTCGGCAGGTGCGACGGGTGGCCACCCAACATCGAGCAGACCGGTAGACCCAGTTCGCGGGCGCGTAGATCGGTGAGGGCCATGTCGACCGCCGCCGCGGCTGCAGGACTCCGCCGGCGCGCGTCGGCGGAACTGGCCGCGGCCGATTCTCCGCGCTCCGTCAGTTCGCCGCACATCCGCTCGAGCGCCTCGGCGCACCCGACGGTCGACTCCCCGGTGACCTCCTCCGCGGGTGCGGCGCAACCGAAGCCCTCGGTGCCGTCAGTAGCCACCAGTCTGACGAAGAAGTTGGTGGCCGCGTCGTAGGTCTCGTAGGCGATCGTATAAGGCTCGCGCAGTTTGAAGTCGGCCCGCCACCACGTGGCGTTGGCTACGCTCACTCTGTCGCGCTCCGGAGCGTCTCGATAACGTCCAGGATGGAATCGATGTTCCCGTGCACGGGATCGACTGCCGGCAGGCTAGTCCGTGCCGCCAGTTGATCGCCCGCCTCGCGCAACGACTCGGCTGTGAGGTGCTCGCTATTGAGCGTGATTCCGATCACTCGCGCCGCCGAGATCATTTCGATAGCCGCGATGTGGCGCTCGACCGCCGGCACGGCATAGCCGGGGAAGCCGTCGTACTCGGCACGGGCCGGTGCGTGCTGCAGGACGACGCCGCGGGGTCGTGCAGCGGCCAGGATCTCGAACCCACCGGGATACGCGGGATGCATCAGGCTGCCCTGGCCCTCGACAATGATCACGTCGGGTCGCGCGTCGTCCCAGGCGCTCCACACGGCGTGTTCCAGTTCGCCAGCAACGAAGTCGTTCACCAGCGAGTCGAGGAGGATGCCGTAGCGAACTCCCTGCAGCCAGGCGGTCTGACCGGTCCCGACGAGCTCGGCCGTCAGACCGCGCCGCTTGAGACCCTCGGCCAGAAGAACCGCGGTCGTTCGCTTGCCGACGCCGGAGTCCGTACCCAGCACTGCCAGTACCAGCGAGCCGACCTCGGCAATCTTGCCGCTGAAGAAGTGGAGCTTCTCGCGTGCCGGCGGGCGCCGAATATCGCGCAGCCGGACGCCAGCGCTGAACGCGGCGGCGCTAAGTTCGTCGTCATCGTTCAGGAAAGAATGCAGTCCGGCGTCCACGTGCAGGCCCGCGTCGATCGCCGCGAGCACCGCGCTGCGCGCAGTGGCGTCTAGCTTGCCGCCGTCGGGGGCCAACCCGATCACGAAGTGCGTCGCGAGCCGCCCACTGGCCTCGATGGCTTCCATGGCGGACCCGAGATCGGCAACCAGCGGCATGTGGCGTTTCTGGCCGTCGAGGTGCTCGCCGGCATCCTTGCCCGCTAGCGTGGAATCGACGACTGCGGCCACTGTGTAGCGCTGGGTGTAGCGCACGAGGCCGTGCGCTGTCTTGCCGTAGGCGTTGCCGAAGCAGCCTTCGCAATAAACGACCGCCACACCTTCGGGCAACTCGGATGCACGCATCGGCCGACTCCGTCAGGGAAAGGGAAACAGGTGTCGGCGATCATACTCGGGCGATAGGCTGTTGGCATGATCGAAGTGAATGGCGAGCTGAGCATTCCGGAGGACGAGCTCATCTTCACCGCCTCCCGCGGTGGCGGTCCAGGGGGGCAGCACGTCAACAAGGTGGCGAGCCGCGTGACGATCCGATTCGATGTGCGTGGTTCGCAGAGCTTGAGCGAGCGACAGCGCGAGACTCTGCTCGAGCGCCTGAGCTCCAAGTTGACCCGCGAAGGTGTACTGCTCATGTCGTCGCACGGTTCGCGATCGCAGTCCGCCAACCGGCAGGAGCTGGTAAACCGCTTCACCGAGTTGGTGCGACAGAGCCTGAAGCGGCCCAAAAAGCGGCATGCGACTCGACCCACAAGGGGGTCAAAGGAGCGCCGACTGGACTCGAAGCGCCAACGCTCCGGGGTGAAGCAGACCAGGGGCAGGGTGCGGCGCAGCGACGACGGCTGACGAATAGCCGAACAGAAAACGAAACCTAGAACGCGATCTCGGCGTTGTAGGAGGAGAACGTCTCTTCCGGCCCGCAACCTCCCCTCGAGCGCCTCATGTCGAATTTTCTGCACGATCTTCGTTACGGCTTCCGCATGGTCGTGAAACAGCCGACGGTCTCGGTCATCGCGATTCTCGCTCTGGCGCTGGGGATCGGCCTCACGACCACGATGTACTCGATCGTCCACGGTGCGTTGGGCGACCTGCCGTTCGACGAGGCCTACGAACTGCTCGATATCGAACAGACGAATCCGTCGCAGGATATCGATGAGATGTCGCTCGACGCCTATGACTACATCGACTGGCGCGAGCAGCAGACCTCATTCGAGGATCTAGCGGCGTTCTATCAGGGCACGGTGAACGTCGCGGGGACGGAGCGCCCGATTCGTTACGAGGGCGCCTTCATGAGGGGTGAGGTCTTCACCCTGCTGGGGGCCGAGGCGCAGCTGGGCCGCGTGTTTGGGCCCGCTGATTCCGTGCCGGGCTCCGAACGGGTGCTGCTGATCGGGCACGACGTCTGGCACAACAATTACGACGACGATCCGGGAGTGATTGGGACGGAGGTTCGGATCAATGGTCAGCCCGGGACGATCATTGGTGTGATGCCGGAGGGCTTCGCGTTCCCGATGGCCGAGGAGGCTTGGACGCAGCTCATCATCGACACCACCACGGCGGAGCGAGGCGCCAATCGTCAGTTGAGCGTGCTCGGCCGCCTCAAGGACGGCGTCGAGGCTGAAACTGCGCTCGCCGAGCGGCAAGGTATTTCTGAGCGACTCGAGGCTGAGTATCCCGACCTGAACGAAGGCGTCCGCGCTACGCTCGAGCCGTACGTTCGCGACTACATCGATGCGCAGACCATCGCGATGCTGTGGACGATGCAAGGCGCGGTGTTCATGGTTCTTCTCATCGCCTGCGCCAACGTGGCAAATCTTTTGCTGTCGCGAGCGCTCTACCGATCTCGGGAGATCGCGGTTCGAACAGCGCTGGGCGCGAGCCGCGCGCGAATGATGAGCCAGATGCTCACCGAGGCACTGGTGTTGTCGGCCATCGGCGGCGTGCTCGGAATGGGTATCGCCTACGTTGGGGTCACGTGGTTCAAGGGTGCGCTGGCTGGCATCCAGGTTCCGTTCTGGGTGAGCGTCTCGCTTGACTGGCCCGTCATGCTCTTCGCGGGCGCGGCAGTTGCCGCCTCGGCTATTATCGCCGGCGTGATGCCTGCCTGGCAGATCACTGGTGCCAACCTGAATGACATCCTGAAAGACGAGACGCGCGGCTCTTCGAGTTTCCGCATGGGGCGTATCAGTAAGGTGGTCGTCGTCGCCGAGGTCGCGTTTTCCTGCGGCTTGCTGGTCGGCGCTGGTCTGATGATCAAGAGCGTCACCCAGCTACAGACGCTCGATCCGGGGTTCCCGACGGACGTCTTTTCCGCCCGCCTGGGACTCTTCGAGGCCGACTACCCAGAGGTTGAGCAGCGGCGTCAGTTCTTCGAGGAGCTACGCCGCAGGATCGCCGCCGAGCCCGATATCACCTCCGTCACGCTGACCGACGCGATGCCGGGCCCCTTCCTGGCGTCGATGACTCGGATCACCGTCGAGGGTGAGTCGTACCCGGCACGTGAGGATCACCCGCTGGCGAACTTCGCCACGGCGACTCCCGGATTGTTCGAGACCTTCGAGGTCCAGCTACTTCAGGGCCGTGATTTCGGCGCCGATGACCGCGCGGAAGGTCTCGAGGTGGCGATCGCCAACGCGAGCTTCGTCGACCGCTACTACGCCGGCACGAACCCGTTGGGGCAGCGTTTCAAGATGGGTACCGAGGACGACGACGGTAATCCGTGGCTCACCGTGGTCGGCGTGGCACCCGATATGTATCTCGAAGGCATTGGCAACCCCGGAGACTGCCACCGCAGGGCTTCTACATGCCGATGGCACAGTCCGATCGACGCTTCATGAGCATCGCGGCGCGCGGCGACCGAGATCCGATGGAACTGGTGGCGTCGGTTCGGCAGGCCGTAGCGAGTGCCGACGCGAACATCCCGCTCTACTGGGTCCGAACTCTGCAGCCCGAGATCAACGAGAACACCTGGTTCTTCAATGTCTTCGGTGCGTTGTTCATGGTCTTTGGTGCCGTCGCGTTGTTTCTTGCGGCGATCGGCCTGTACGGGGTCATGTCCTTCGCGGTCGGACGTCGCGAACAGGAGGTTGGCATCCGCATGGCGTTGGGTGCTCGGGCTGGCGACGTAATGCGACTGGTCGTCAAGCAGGGCCTCTGGCAGGTGGGCGCTGGGCTCGTGATTGGCCTCGGGCTGGCGATCCTGGCCGCTGGCGGTCTCGAGTTGGTGCTCTTCGAGGTGGATCCGCGCGACGCGACCGTTTACGGCCTCGTTTTGGCGGCATTGGGAACCACCGGGCTGCTGGCCTGTCTCATTCCGGCCGCGCGCGCTGCTCGCATCGCTCCGATCGAAGCGCTGCGCAGCTAGGGCCATCTGGCGGAAGTCGCGGCGCATCGGTAGGCTAGGGCGCTCCATCCAGCGACCCGGGACTATCGTGCGCCGAACTCCCCGCTTCTTTTCCAGCAAGCTGAGCACCACCGAGCGGCGCGTCTACGGCGCCGCGACGGCGTGGTTCGTGCTGGCGGCAGCCGCCATGTTGTGGCCGCTCTATCCGCCCTTCGCTCGCGTGCGACCGCTGGTCTTCGGCATGCCGTTCGCGTTGTTCTGGCTGACGCTGATCCTCGTGATCTCGTTTCTTGTCGGCGTCGCGCTGTTCCGTTGGGAGTCGCGGCGCTGATGCCTGCCTGGATCGTCGTCACCGGCGTGACTGTCGGCTATCTGATGGTGTCGCTCGCGGTGGGCCTCTATTCGGGGCGCAGTGCGACGAAGGGGCCCGAAGGCTTTATCGCTGGCGACCGAACGCTCGGCTTCCTGATCCTGTACTTCGTGATGGGCGCCTCGATCTTCTCGGCCTTCGCCTTTCTTGGTGGGCCGGGATGGGCCTACTCGCGTGGTGCGGCCGCGTTCTACATCCTCTCCTACGGCACCATCGGGCTGATTCCCTGGTACGCGTACGCTCCCCGAGTAGCCGCCCTCGGTCGACGGTTTGGCTACGTGACCCAGGCGGAGCTCCTGGCGCATCGCTTCAAGTCGCGCTCGCTGTCGGCGGTGCTGGCGGTCATCACGCTGGTCGCATTCATTCCGTACCTGACGCTGCAGATGCAGGGGGCCGGCTACGTGTTCAACGTGGTCACCGAGGGGCGCGTGCCGCACTGGCTTGGCGCCGCGATCGCCTATGGCGTCGTGCTCATCTACGTGTATGCGTCGGGCGTGATGGGTGTGGGCTGGACGAATACCTTCCAGGGCATCTTCATGATGGGCCTGGCGTGGGGCCTGGGGCTCTATCTGCCGTTCAAGCTCTACGGCGGCGTCGGCGCGATGTTCGAGGAGCTCGCGCTGGCTGTGCCCGAGATGCTGGCGCCGCCAGGTCTCGATGCCGCCGGCGCGCCCTGGAGCTGGGGTGGCTACGGCAGCGCGATCGCCATCTCCGCCATTGGCTTCTCGATCTGGCCGCACTACTTCATGAAGATCTACACCGCCAAGAGCGAGGCGGTATTGAAGAAGACGATCATCTTCTACCCGACCTTCCAGATCTTCCTGTTGCCGATCATGTTCATCGGCTTCGCCGGGATTCTGCGCTACCCGGGCGTCACGCCCGCCGATTCGATCCTGCCGACGATCCTGATGTCGATGGACTTGCCGGCGTTCGTGGTCGGGCTCTTCTGTGCCGGCGCGCTGGCGGCCTCGATGTCGACCGGCGACGCTCTCCTTCACGCGGCGGGCTCGATCATGGTCCGCGACTTCTTCTGTGTTCTCTCTCCGCGCAAACTCACCGATGACGAACAGACGCGCCTGATCCGGTTCTTGCTACTGATCATCTCCGCGGTGGCATATTTCTTCGCGGTCATGTCGAACGTCTCGATTGTCGAACTTCTCCTCCTGTCATATGGGTTCATCGCCCAGATCGCACCGGTTCTCATCGCTGCGCTCTACTGGGGCCGGGCGACGCCGCAGGGAGTGCTGGCCGGTCTGGCGGTAGGATGCGCCACGGTCATTGCCTTCCAGTACAACCCGGCCTGGCAGTGGCAGCAGATTCATCCTGGGATCTTTGGCGTGCTCGCCA
>Ga0115002_10007110_pt1 | contig 12694 bp, 6 predicted proteins | sample ArcticOcean_MG_C_8_FD_89576 | JGI IMG/M metagenome (GOLD analysis project Ga0115002, IMG submission 89576) | Marine microbial communities from western Arctic Ocean - ArcticOcean_MG_CB11_86 | ecosystem: Environmental > Aquatic > Marine > Oceanic | place: Arctic Ocean: Canada Basin | collected...
AATTTTTCTTTCTGTTATTTGGTTAAAATTACTTCCACTTAGTTCAGTTGTAAATATTTTATTTCCATTTTTTGCAAATGGCTCAATAATTCGTATTCCTAGGGATCCTCTTTTGTTTTTGAAATCTTTTTTAATTCCAAAACTCATCATTGAGAAGCTTGTTGAAGACCCTTGTAGTGTTTGAGATGGAGAGCGCATAAATCCAAAGCCTTCAGCTTTCCAATTATTCTTCATATTTAGAGTTACTCCAAAATTATAATTATATAAAATAACAGATCTTTCGTTAGTAGAGAATCTACTGTCTTCAGCATTATATAAATATAAATTAAATCCAGTTCTTAGTGTCAATTTATTGAATTTAATTGATCCATAATAGTTGAGGCCATATTTTGTGCTCTTTCCAATATTTTCATATGTTGTTTTAGAGGTGTCATTTTCAACATACAGATATGATTCAATTAGATCAGAACTTTCTTTATAATAGATGTAATAACTTCCTTGATATTTTCTACCAAAACTATTGTAACCTAATTCTAATTGTTTTGTAGTGGCTGGTGTTAATTTTGGGTTACCAATGGTAATATTTTTATTGTTAGTTAGATTAGTGTTTGTATTTATATATTGGCTACTAGGTCTTGATATTCTACTGTTATAACTTAGTTTTAAGCTCTTGCCTACATCTAATTTTTTAGATATAGTTAGATTGGGAAGTATATCATCATAATCTTCTGAAAAAGGTGTTTTGGTGGAATCAAAAGGTACATGTAAATTATCTCCCCCCCAATCACCATTAATCTTAGTTAATTCATACCTAGTTCCAATAAGTAAACCATAATCATTGGGAAGTTGGATATTTGTTGAGATGTAAAATGCACCAACTATTTGAGTATAGTTAAATATCTCTTCTGAAAATTCAAACAATGAGCTATCAGATTCTGTTCCATAATTCATTTTTTGATTTCTATGAATAAGTTTTCCTCCAACCTCAATTTTATGATCATTTATGGGATGTGTATAATCAATTTGAAATGTTTGTTCAAGATTTTCTTCATCGTTGATATTTACTAAATTTACTAGATTATCATTCTCACTGATATCAGTGTTTTTATTTTTAATTCTATTTCCTAACTGGTATGATAAGTTTAACTCTCTTTCTTCATTATCTTCAAAAGTTTTGGTATAATCTGTATTCCAACTTACATTATTAGTTTGGCTTGTTGAATTTACATATGATGAGTAGTTGTAGTTATAGGTTGTGTCTGAAGCAATATAATTTAGAGTAGTAACATTATCAGATGGATTACTTCTTCCTCTAAAGTTTATATCAGAAGAGATGGAATTATATGCATTTATATCATAATACATATTTATTCCTCCTCCATATCCAGTCCATTGACTTTTACTTATACCATCATTTGTTAAAATATTAGTATTTCCAAGACTATCCCAATCTTCTCTTCTATAAGTTGTTGTTCCTTCTCTTGGCCAACTATATCTTACATTTCCTCTAGCTGATAAGCTGAATCTTCCTTTTCCTAGTGTTAAGTTAAACCCATTTTTGTTACTTCTTGTACCAATAGACCCATCTAATGACGCTTTATATCCATCAATTATCTTTTTTTGAGTAATAATATTTACAATGCCCGCATCACCTTCACCATCATATTTAGCTCCTGGACTAGTAATTATCTCTACACTCTTTATCTCATCAGCAGGAATCATTTGAAGAGCTGAGGCTACATCACCTGTTAGAAATGAAGATGCTCTTCCATTTAGCAAGAATTTTATTTGTTTTGATCCTCTAAGCTCTACATTTCCATCAAAATCTACAGAAAGCAGTGGTGCTTTTCTTAAGACATCAGTGGCATCATCAGATCCTCCATTGTTGTCATTCTCAGCATTATATATTATTTTATCAATTTTAGATTCATAAATAGGCTTCTGTTCATCAATTGTAATTTCAGATAACATTTCTGAGCTAATTTCTAATTTTATATCCTTTAAGCTTATATCAGGGTCTTTCTTTGTTAGTTTAAATTCAACTTCTTGTTTTTTATATCCTAAGTAATTGACAGTAAGTATATAATCTCCGGTTAAAATACCTGTCATTGAGAATTTACCATTAATGTCAGAGATTGTTCCTTCAACTATTTTATTCCATTTTGCATTGATAACACTGATATTAGCAAATTCTAGACCTCTTCCAGTCTCCGAATCACTAATTTTTCCACTGACATTTCCTCTAAAGTATGAAGATTTATTTTTTTTATTAAAACCAGAGAAATCTCCTCTAGATCCATGACCTCTTTGTGCTGTTGATAAAAGTGGAATCAATAGGATTATTAATAATATTTTTTTCATAATAGAGTTTAATCTTAAAAGGTGCTATTTAATTTTACAGCTCATTCCAAATAAGGATTTTTCCTTAATCATTTTAGATACACCATCAGGAACCATATGTTCCCAAGTACCTATTTCGCATGATTTTATTTTTTCAAGAACATCTCTGGAAAAGATATTTAGAATTTCAGAGTTAAAATCTAGATCCTCAATTCTTTTATTATTAAAGAAGTGCTGGTAAATAGATTTTCCTCTTGGATGAATAGATATATTCTTACTGTTTAGTAATTTTTCTTTTTTATTTGCCTGGTATGGATATAAATATATTTTAACATCTCTATTAACTATAATACCGAATGCTTCCATTATTCCGCCGTTTAGATTCCTATAGTATTTTTCATTAAACATTTCCATCATGTTATCAACTCCTATTATAAAACCCATTCTGGCAGTTGTGTATCTTGAAAGATACTCACAAAGTTTATAATATTTCTTATAATTTGAGATCATTACCGTATACCCAAGAGAGCATAAGATATCTGCTCTATCTAAGAAATCTCTTTCATTTACCTCTCCATTAGACATAAGATTTGATAGTGTTATTTCTAGTAAAAGTTGGATATTGTTCTCATTAACTCTCTTATTTTCTTTAAATTTATTTAAACCTTCAGTTAGCATATCAATATTAACCTTTGTGACAGGTCTAAAACTCCCTCTTAATGTTAATATATTCTTTTTGTGAAGGATATCAGAAGGGTATTTGTTTTTACCTTCAGGAGTAAAGATTACAGCATTAGTCATCCTTTCTTTAACTAATGTCAAACTTAATAATCTGTTGTCAATTTCTTTAAAATCAGGTCCAATTGCCTCAACCATATCTATCTCGAAATTACTCCTTGATAGATTGTCATATAGTCTCATTAGGATAATTTTAGGATCTACTTCTGAAAAACATGCATGCATTAGATTGGTTCCGATTACACCTATAGTTTTTTGTTGAATCTTTGCCTCTTGATCATTTAATCTAACGTGAATAAGGAAATCATTAGGTTTTTTATTTGGGTCTTTTTGGAATCTTAGGCCCATCCATCCATGACCATTTTTAGTCTTATCGTAATTGATTGTCGTTACAGTATCAGCAAAAGCAAAGTATCGTGTCTTTTTATGATCTTGTCTATTTAGTCTTTCCTCAAGTAATAGATATTCTTTCTCAAGCATTTTCCTTAATCTAGATTTACATACATATCTACCATCATCTTCTTTTCCATATATAGCATCAGAAAAATTTCTATCATAGGCAGACATTGTTTTCGCTATAGTTCCAGATGCGTTACCAACTCTAAAAAATTGTCTTGCAACTTCTTGACCTGCTCCTATTTCAATAAAAGACCCGTAAATTGTATTGTCTAAATTTACCTCTAGTGCTTTTTGTTCTGGGGTTAGTGTAATTTCATTCTTCATATTTAAATGATTTTTTCTAAATTATAAACAAAATTAACTAGTTATTTTAATTTATAATTATTTATTATATATAATTTTACATTTATATTAATTTTTTATGCAAATAACTTTATTAGGAACAGGAACTTCTCAGGGCGTACCAGTTATTGCATGTGAATGTGAGGTCTGTATTTCAACTAATTCTAATGATAAAAGACTTAGATCATCTGTTTTAATTGAAGTTGATGGTTCTACTATTGTTATTGATACAGGTCCTGATTTTCGTCAACAAATGCTTAGAGAAAACGTAAGTAATCTTGATGCTGTTTTATATACTCATTCTCATAAAGATCATGTTGCTGGTTTAGATGATGTTAGATCATTTAATTTCAAATCAAAGAAGGCGATGGATGTTTTTTGCACTGAAGATGTTTTGTTATCTCTGAAAAATGAATTTAGTTATATATTTTCTGAATCTAAGTACCCAGGGATTCCAAGAATAGATGTTACACTAATTAATAACTCTACATTTTATGTTAATAGAACTAAGATAATTCCTATCAAAGCTTTACATTATAAGTTACCAATTTTAGGATTCAGAATAAAAAACTTTATCTACCTTACAGATATAAGCGAAATATCTGAAGCTGAAAAACAAAAAATGTTAGATGCCGACCTTATTATTCTTGATTCTTTAAGAAAAGAACCTCATATATCTCATCTCTGTCTTGAAGAATCATTACTTCTTTTACAAGAGTTAAAACCTAAAAAAGCATATTTAACTCATATCAGTCATTTGATGGGCTTACATGATATAGTTAATAAAGAACTACCTATAAATATTGAGCTTGCATATGATGGTTTGAAAATAAAACTTTCCTGACTTTCTACTTTCCATAATATTTTTCTATAAAAGCTTTATATTCTAGATTATCGTTAATATATTTGTTATTAATTATATCCTTGTTAATATTAAAAGAATCCTAATATGAAAAATTTTTTTCTTCTACTGTCATTGCTTTTATTTTTTAATTATTCTTATGCTACAAAACATACTCATCATGATGAGTATGAGATAAGGTACATTAGTTCTGATATGGAATTAAATAATCAGACTCAGGATTATTTACGTAATCAACAAGCTTGGCAAAGTTTTATCTCTTTAAACCCTAATTGGTATACATATTTTAATGAATATAATTATAAGCCTCATAGAGCTTTTGGAACTCCCATTGATTTAAATAATGGTAATTCATTAGATGAACGTTTATTAAATTTTATTTATTCTGAGCTAAGTGTTTTTAATATTCCTCAGGATCTTGTATTAGAAAGAAAGACTGAGAATGAAAAATATATTAATTATGATTTTGTGCAGTTCTATAATAATATTGAGGTAATTGATAGTAGATTGTACGCAAAATTAAACTTAAGTAATCAGCTAGTTGCTTTTGGTCTAGATGTTTTTTCTAATATATCTATTGATATCAACCCATCAATTTCAACAACTCAGGCTATCCAATCAGCTAGTCAGAATATTTCTTCTGCTATTTCAAGTAGTTCTTTAGAAGATGCATTAAAAATATTACCGATTCCAGTCAATGGAAAGTATGAATTTCATCTTGTATATTTAGTAAATATTTCTACACAATTAACTCATGGACCTGCAAATTATCTATGCTATGTAGATGCTCATAATGGAAATCTTCTTATGAGAAAAAATACCGTTATGTATGAAGCTCCGCAATTAGTTAATATCCATGTTGATGGAGAGCTTTATACTACACACCCCTTTAATCCAGCATCAATTGAAGATCTTATTAATTTAAGAGTTCAACACGGTGGAATCAATTACTATACAGATTCAACTGGAAAAGTAACTATTCTTGGCAATGGTAATGCAATATATTCATTAGAAGGTTTATTTACTGAAGTCCAAACAAATGGTAATGTGCCTAGTTTTACATCACCATTATCTAATACTAGTGTAAGTTTTCATGGTGGCAACTCTACTATTCAGGAAAGAACTGCTTTTTATGCTGTTAATATGATTCATAATCATTTAAAATCTATTTTCCCAACATTTACTGGTTTAGACTATGCTATTGGAACTCATGTAGATGTTGCAGGAAGTTGTAATGCATATTATGATGGGGAGATTAATTTCTTTGCTGAAGGAAATGGTTGCAATGCTACTGCTAAGATACCTGATGTTGTGTACCATGAATATGGTCATGCTATTAATTCCCAAAGGTATGGTTCTGGAATGCAGAATGGTGGTTTAAATGAAGGTTTTGCCGATTTATGGGCTTTATCTTTAACCCAAACACCAGTACTTGGTTTTGGTTGGGATGCTCAAGATCCAACAGTATTTGTAAGAAGATACGATCAAGATAGAAAAGTTTATCCTCAGGATTTAAGTGGTGAAGTTCATGCTGATGGAGAAATTATTGCTGGAGCATTCTGGGATACATATTTAAATTTAGGTGATATGCAGCAAATGCTTGATTTATTCAAATATACATATGATTCTGCTCCTGATGGACCTAATGGAACTGAAGGTATAATATATACTGATATTTTATTTGAAGTTCTTTTTGCTGATGATAATGATGCTAATTTAACTAATGGTACTCCCAATGATATTGCAATTATACAAGCCTTTGCTTTACATGGGATTACATTATTGTCAAATGCAGTTATTGCACATGCACCAATTTCAACTGCACCTGGAAATATTGATATACCAGTTAATGCCTATATTTCTGCTACTTATTCATGGGCTCTTTCTAGTGCAAATTGTTTCTACAGAGTTAATGATAATACTACTTGGAATTCTTTAACCATGACTGCTAATGGAAATAATTATACTACTACTATTCCTGCCCAGCCTAATGGCTCTGTAGTGGCTTACTATATTTCTTTAACAGATAATTATGGTTTTGAATCTGGTATTACACCTCAGGAAGCAAATGTAATGCCTATTAAAGATGCAAATCTTCCATACTTTATAATGATTGGGTATGAGCTTGTTGATGAAGAAGATTTTGACTTTAGTATTGGTTTCTGGCAGACAAGTGATCCTTCTGATAATGCAACTACAGGAATGTGGGACATAGGGGCTCCTTTAGGATCCTATGATAATCCTTCGAATTTATCAGGAATGGTTCAAACAGATGCTCAACATACTCCTAATGGTTACGCTTGTGCTTTTACTGAAAATGCTTCTTCAATAAATGATGGTATTGGTGCAAATGATGTAGATGATGGTCATACTACATTATTCTCTCCAACTTATAATTTAAGTTCTTATACAGATCCAGCTTTTTCATATTGGAGATGGTATACAAATAATCCTTCTAGTGGTGCAAATCCTGGTGCTGACTGGTGGCAGGTTTTAATTACTGATGATGGTGTTAACTGGCATTATGTCGAGAACACTAAGAGTGCAGATTTAAGTTGGAGGAAATGTGCCTTTAGAATCAAGGATTATGTTAATCTCACATCATCTGTACAATTGAAATTTATTGCATCTGATAGTATTAGACCTGGGCAATATCTTGATGGAGGAAGTTTAATTGAAGCAGCAGTTGATGATTTATATCTTTACGAAAGTATAGATAATGGAACTGGAATAAATCTCTTAGATAATTCTCTTATAAAACCTAAATTAATTAGAGTAACTGATTACCTAGGAAGAGAAATTAATCCAAATCATATCTCTGGAATTAAAAATCTAATCTACTATTTTGATAATGGAACTGTTAAGAAGAGATTAACTTATTACTAAGCTTATAGTTCTAAGAACTGATTATTATTATAGATTGCTAGTGCTTTTCCTTTAAGTTTTTCACCTATAAATGGGCTGTTCTTAGATTTAGAATTTATATTTTCTTCTTTAAACTTCCATTCAATTTTAGGGTCAAACAATGTGATATTTGCGATATTTCCCTCTTCAATACTATGATTTTTTATTCCAAGAATCTTTCTGGGATTAGCTGATATTTTTTCAATTATTTGATTTATGTCTAAATGTTTTTCAAGGTTTTTAATAATTAAACCAAATGCGCTTTCTAAGCCAATGATTCCAAAGGCGGCATTATCAAACTCAATCTTCTTAGTTTCAATCTCATATGGGTTATGATCTGTTGTTATAACATCTATTGTTCCATCTTTAAGGCCTTTGATTATTGCTTTATTATCTTGCTCTGTCCTTAAAGGAGGCAGTACCTTATATCTGGAATCAAAGTTATTTACTTTTTCTTCCGTGAGGAATATATTGTGGATTGCAACATCAGCACTTATATTTACTCCCTTGGCTTTAGCTTCTTTAATTATTTCTATACTCTTTTCAGTGCTTATATAAGATTCATGTATTTTGCTATCAGTATAGGAGCATAGAGTAATATCTCTATCTATCATCATTTCTTCAGCTATATTTGGAATTCCCTTTAACCCTAGCTGAGTACTGATTTTTCCTTCATTTATTACACCTTTATTCTGAATTTTCTTATCATTTGGAAAACTCATTATTAATGATTCTGTATCTTTTATATATAAAAGAGCTATTTTCATCAATTCATTGCTTTGTATTGATTTTTTATCATCAGTAAATGCTATACATCCTGAATTAATCATGTCATGCATTTCAACAATATTTTCACCTTTTTGATCTACAGTAAGATTTCCAGCTACCTGAATAGTTACAATACTATCTTTATTATATCCTTTGATAAATTCAACCATTGTACTATTATCAATAGAGGGCTGTGTATTTGGCATTAGTAGAACTTCTGTAAATCCACCCTGTGCAGCTGACCTTAGTCCATTATTTATAGTTTCTCTTTGTTCAAAACCTGGTTGACCAAAATTAACATGCATATCAAACCATCCTTGAGATAAGTGTAAATTATCTGCTTTAAAGATTTTAGTATCTGAATCTATTTGAATAGACTTTGCTATTTTTTCAATTCTATTATTATTGATTAATACATCAAAAACCTTATTATTATGTTTTGATGAGTTATCAATAATCTTTGTTTTTTTAATAAGTACTTTCATATTTTGATTAATTTTAAAAGAAGAATTTCTATTCCAAAAAACATTAGTGATAATAATAGACATGTCTTCCAATAATGCAGGTCATTTAATTTACTATCAATTAATTGATTTATATCAGATACTTTTGCATTTAATACCATAATATTATTACTGTTAAAATATTTTTTTATTTCACTAGTAGTATAGTATTTGTTATCACTCTCTATAGTATTATAGTTATAGGCAATGTGGTCAATAATTTTCTCATTATTATACAATTGATATTGGCCTGATTTTAATATTTGGTTGTTTGTGTAATATCTTGTTTGTCCATTTATTGTTTTTGTTGTTGGAACTATATCTGAATCTGTATTTTTTAGGTGATAGATTTCATTATTATTTTCTTTTTTTGAAATGAAATAATTATCATTTGCAATGGTATAGTAAATTTTCCCTTGTTTTACTGAGCTAGTAGCAATGTTTAAGAATGTTGGAACAAATAGAGCATGTTTTTTAAAGGTACTCACAGAATCATTTAAAGGTGTATTAAAAAGATAGATATTACCATTATTTATATTGTAATGGCTAAGAAAAACACTGTTATTTTCTAATGTGTATAATGATTTTTTATTTGTTTTTGTAAGATTTGATAGTTTATAATGGTAACTAATTTTTGGGTAACTAATATTCTTTATAGATCCATCAAATACTTTGTGAAATACTGGATGATCTATTTGTGTATGTTTAATATAGTATCCATTTGTGTCAGTATCTAAGAAATAATCAGTTTCTAAAGAAGTTAGTAGTTTTTTATATACTTGATAGTTTATGTTAATAGGAGGGATGATAATGATTGTGCCTCCAGATTTTACGAAATTAATAATAGCGTTGTTTAGTCCTGAACTTATTTTTTCAATTTCATTTAAGATAATAAGGTCTTGTTCTTTTATTTCTTGATAATTAAGGTTATTAATACCTGCATATTGGTATTGGTAGTTAATAGTGTCATTGGAATATAGATTGTTGATATAATCTAATGTTGTGCTTTGTTTAATATTTAAGATTTTTATTCTACTAGTTTTATTAAGATTAAAATGAAGATTATTATCGAAAGTAATAGGATAATCTTCTAAACTTAGTTTGCAAATATTGATAGAGCTGTCTAGGGCTATTTTAAATTCAAATTCTTTTTTACTATTTTCTTTAATTGTTAATAGTTGCTTGATCTTAGTTTTATTATTTAACTGTAGTGAAATTGGTATTTCTTGCTCCTGATTAGAAAAATTGGAGATACTCGTATAAATATTTTGATTATTGCTATTAATCATTACTGGACCATCTATCCAAACACTATCTATACTAATATTAGATTTCATCTTATTAATTGTCGGAATAAAGAAAAAATCATCTTTAGTTTCTTCACTTTCTTCTTGAATATTTAGTGTTTTTTTCTGAAGGTCAGATATTATATATATATGGTCTGAATTATTTGATATAGTTTGTTTTTTATTTATTATTTGAGAAAATGATTTAAAGCCTGGTGATGTTTCAATATTTGATATTGCTTCTATTAAATCTTGTTTATTATATCCTATATTATGCGTTTTCAAGAAGTTATTTGTTATTAAATAGTACTTACATGCAGCTGAATATGAATCTGTTATGCTTATTGCTTTATTCTTTGCAATATCTAGTAATCTTCCTTTTTCTGACATGGCATCCATGCTAAATGAATTATCAATATAGATAAAAATCTTATTTGTAGGAGCTTGGTTTTTTTCTATAGGCACATAAGGTTTAGCGAATGCGAGAACAAGGAAGGTGATGGCAAATATCCTACTTATTAGAATTAATAGGTTTCTAATATTTCTTTTCTTATTGTTTTTTGATTTAATTTCTTCTAAAAAACGAATACTACTAAAGTATATGGTCTTGTGTTTTCTAAAATTAAATAAGTGAATTAAAATAGGTATTGCAATTGCAAATAGTCCAAAGAGAAGCTGTGGGTTTTGATAGGTCATCAAAGTGCAAAGCTACACAATTTGACAATATTGATTCTTTTTTATGAAATAATTTTTCCGTCAACCATTTCCAGTGTTCTGTTAGTCATACTAGCTAGTTCCTTATTATGAGTGACAATGATGAATGTTTGATTTAACTCTTTATTTAATTTTATAAATAATTCATGAAGTTTCTTAGCATTATCTGAATCTAGGTTTCCAGAAGGCTCATCAGCTAATATTATGGATGGTGAATTTATTAATGCTCTAGCGATTGCTACTCTTTGTTGCTCACCTCCTGATAACTCGTTTGGTTTATGGTCTTTTCTTTTAGAAATATCTAGTATTTCTAGTAATTCTAGTGCTCTTTGTTCAACTTCTTTTTTATTTTTCCCAGATATATATCCAGGGATACATATATTCTCTAATGCAGTAAATTCCACCAATAGATTATGAAACTGAAAGATAAACCCAATTTCTAGATTCCTGAATTTTGATAATTGATTTGAGGATAAACTAGTAATTAACTTGCCATTAATTGTGCATTCTCCCTTATCGGCTTTTTCTAATGTTCCTAAAATATGTAGCAGTGTTGTTTTTCCAGCTCCTGAAGCACCAACTATTGAGATTATCTCTCCTTTTTCAATTTGTAAATTAACACCTTTTAAGACATGGACATTGCCATAGGATAAATGTATATTTTCTGCTTTTATCATAACTATATCTTCTTTTTAAGGTAAAGATAATCCAAATAATATACAATCTTTAGCGAAAGACTATTTTCTTGAGCTAGATTAAATGAGTCTTCAATATTATCTAACCACCTGTCTCTTAATATATTCGTTTCATTATCTATACCATTTTTCCATACAATGCTTAACTGACTTCCAGGAGCAAACCACCAGTTTAGTGCAACATCAGAGGTCCATGTAGTATAGTTTATATCATATGATCGTTCTGCTAATGGTACAGATAATGCTGATAGGTATCCGTTATTATCTAGTTCTTGAAACTTAATATTTTCTACTTGATCAAGATGATATCTTAATTTAAAGGAAAAATCAATCTTGTTATTTATAATATATGATCCTGAGAGAACATTAGTTATCATATATGTATTTCTAATAGAAAAAATAGGTTCAGAAATTTCCTCATCATTAATAGAGAAATTATCAACAAAGCCAATATCATTGAATTTATTTCTGATTGATAACACATAATTCATTGAAATTCTATCATTAAACCTGTAACGTGGAGATATTCTCCATCTATATGCATGACTAGAATATAGAGGGTTTATTGATCCTCCAGTTCCAAAATCTAAAGCAAATTTATTTCTATAGTCGCTGGAAATGAATACGCCCAAATTAATTGATTTTGATCTTTTAAGAGGGTGATCAAGATCTTCAGTTCTGGCTTCGTAATAATCTTCTCTTTCATATGGGTTAGCACCCATTCCTACATTAATAAAAAGATAATTTTTTAACATCATATTGGATGATGCTTCAAATTCAAGATTAACAAATTTATTATCAGTAAATAATGTTTCATGTCTAACTTTTATAGTGTGTGATGAGTGAATGAAACTTTTATTTTCATTCATCTGTTCATATCCAATATTAAGTCCATTGGAAATTTCATTATTTGAATATAAAAACCCAAGATCATTTGGATTGTATTTATCATCTTCAAATTCAGTGTATAATTCATATCTGTAATTACCACTTGTTTTCCCTGCTGCTAACATTCCTGAAAAACCAACTATAGAATTATTTTCTTCAAACTCTTGACTCATCTTCAAATTAGCAGCATACATATGGGTATTCTTATTATTACTAATTCTAGCAAATAATCCGGTCACATTTGCATCCTTTGCT
>Ga0115002_10007112_pt1 | contig 12691 bp, 9 predicted proteins | sample ArcticOcean_MG_C_8_FD_89576 | JGI IMG/M metagenome (GOLD analysis project Ga0115002, IMG submission 89576) | Marine microbial communities from western Arctic Ocean - ArcticOcean_MG_CB11_86 | ecosystem: Environmental > Aquatic > Marine > Oceanic | place: Arctic Ocean: Canada Basin | collected...
ACCAAAACCACCGGCTCCTGGTGTTTCGATAACGATTTGGGTTTCAATGGGCACATGAATTTTACCGGGTTTATCATCCAGACGCCGTTCACCGTCAATATCGTGTATCCGAAACTGACCACAAGCACCTGACTTGCCCCCAGCCAGTCCCCATGGTTTGTGCTGAAAACGTTCACCCACTCCATTGAATTCGCAAGTATGACCTACAGGAGTGACCACTCGGCGAAGCCCCATTCCTCCACGATATTGGCCTGCACCACCTGAATCTTCAACTAGGCAGTACTCCTCAACTCGCAGTGGATATTCTTGTTCGATGGATTCAACCGGTAAATTGGATGTATTCGTAATGTGCACTTGCACGCCATCTTTGCCATCTTTACTGGGGCGAGCTCCCATCCCACCGCCAACTGTTTCAAGGTAGAGGTAGGATCGGCCATTGCGAGGATCTATACCAGAGAAGACAGCTGTGACATTGGCTCCGTTGGCAGCAGCAGTCACTCTGCCGGGTAATGCTTCAGCCATTGCACCAAGCACCACATCAATAACACGCATACAAGTTTGAGCACGAGCTGCCACTGGTGCAGGAAAATTAGCATTCAGTATTGTGCCTGGGGCGGCTTCAATATCAGCCATGTCCAGAACACCTTGGTTGGAGGGTACATCTGGATCGAGCACGGCTTTCAGAGCATAACAGACACTCGCAGCAGTCGCGTTCATGGAGACGTTGATGTTGCCGGCCACTTGAGGGCTACTACCAGTGAAATCAAACTTTGCTGAATCCCCATTGACGGTGAGAGCCAGTTTGATCGGAATGTCATAGGTGTTCACTCCGTCGCCGTCCATGACGTCCTCAAAACGATAGGTACCATCGGGAATCTCAGCGATAGCCTTGCGCATGCGCTGCCTAGTACGATCGATAATTCCATCAAATGCCGCTTTTACATTTGGCAATCCGTGGGTTGCAACGACTTCATGGAACCGTCGGACTCCCAGCCGGCAGGAAGCGATCTGAGCGTTGTGGTCTCCACGGCGTTCTTCAGGCACTCGTACGTTCAGGAGCAGTAAATCCATAATGTCGGTTTGCATCTCACCTCGACGAAAAAGCTTGATGACAGGAATTCTCAGACCTTCTTGATAAATTTCAGTCATACCACCCGCCATTGAACCTGGTGCCATCCCACCCACATCGGCGTGATGTGCGATGTTGCAGAGGAAAGCAACCATCTCACCTTTAATAAATATCGGCATTGCGTAATTGATGTCGGGAAGATGGGTGCCACCCGCTGTGTGGGGATCGTTTGCAACGAACAGATCGCCATCCTCAATGTCTTCGCCATATTTCTCCATCAAACAACGAATAAGGCCGCTCATGGAAGCTATATGAATCGGCAAAGCCTCGACCGCTTGAACGATGAGCCTCCCACTAGCATCAATAATGGCAATCGAGTGATCCCGACGCTCCTTTATGTTTGTCGAATAGGCTGAACGCATCAATGCAATAAAACATTCGTCGGCTATTGATCGTAACCCGTTTGCAATGATTTCTAAGCTGATCGGGTCCAGCGCTGTTTTGTCATGGCTCATGTTCATTTCTCCGTTTGTGTCATAATTGTTATAATCAAATGCCCATCGGCCGTCGTTTCGGCACGATCTTCTGGATAGACGGGTGTGGTTGTATCAAGCTGTTCGATAATCGCTGGGCCGGTAATGCAATGACCTGGATACAAATCTGCGCGTGCATAAACCGGAGTCTCAACGGCAACCTCAGCCTTGAAATACACAGGACGAATCTCGCGTGGCTGCGGTTCAAAATGTTGGCCCATCGAAGTTGGGGTCTCAATGTCCTTATGCAGACGAGCATAGACTGAAAGCCGAATATTTACAATTTCAATCGGATCCTCTGCACTGGCATACCCATAGGCTGTTTCGTGAGCTGTACAGAAACTTGCATGCATCTGGGCTGAATCTGGAAGATCATCTAGGCTGAGTGAGGGACCGTTCGCAATAGGCACAAAAAGTTCGAAGTTTTGTCCGACATAACGTGCATCAAAACTCAGCTCCAGACGCCGCCCATCAACGGGTGTTTTCTCATCTTCGAACCATTGTTTGGCACGCATCAGCAAATCAGTGAACGATGTTGCAAGCTCCTCCCTACCGGCATCATCAAGATCGAAGCGACGACTCGCTACAAAATCCTCTTTCAGATCCGAGACAATCAAACCTTGCGCACAAACAATTCCAGGAGCAGCAGGAACTAACATTTCCTGGATGCCGAGGCTAATGGCAACATCTCTGGCGTGCAGTGGTCCAGCACCTCCAAAAGGCATCAGTACAAAATCCCGTGGATCGTGACCACGTTCTACAGAAATAATCCGAATCGTGCGCACCATGTTGGCAACCACAATACCGAGCAATCCGTGAGCTGTCCGTTCTAGTGTGAATCCGAGTTTTTCAGCCAAGGGTTTGTATGCCTCGCGGGAAAGGTCTAAATCCAGTTCCATGCCGCCGTCGAGCAGTCCGCGTGATGACAAACGCCCCAGTAACAGATTCGCATCAGTAACCGTAGGTTGCTTACCGCCAAGTGCATAACACGCAGGGCCTGGATCCGCTCCGGCGCTGATTGGACCAGCCTTGAGCAACTCATCACGATCAAACCAAGCGATGGAGCCTCCGCCGGCACCAACGGTTTCGACATCCACACAAGGCAATCGAATGGGAAATCCAGCAACGTTGCGATCAAATGTCAGATCAACCCGAAAATCACGAATCATTGCGACATCAGCACTGGTGCCTCCCATATCCAAAGTGATGACTTTATTGCGTCCGGATTGTCGCGCTGCGTAGGCAGCACCCACTGCTCCAGCTGCTGGTCCTGAAAGAGCTGTTCGTACCGGTAATTCACGAGCTCGTTGGGGTGACATGAGCCCTCCACTGGATTGATTGATACCCAGGGCTGCACCAGGAGCATGGGCCGCAACACCCTGTTCAAGGGTATGAAGATATTTTCCCATCACCGGTTGGAGATAGGCATTCAAAACGGTTGTCGATAGCCGTTCATACTCACGAAACTCCGGTTGGATTTCTGATGAGAGTGATATGGCGATGTTCGGGGCACGCTCACGCAATACCTCCGCAACCTTTTCTTCGTGATCTGGATTGAGAAATGCGAATAGAAAACCGACTGCGCATGCTTCAGCACCAGAGGCAATCACAGCATCCACTGCTGCAACGATATCATCATTGTTTGGTGCGCGGACAACCTTGCCTGCTGCATCCACCCGTTCATTCAACTCGATACGGTGTTCTCGCTCAACAAGGGCTGGAGGATGATCCATGTAGAGATCGAACATATGAGGGCGAGTTTGGCGGCCGATTTCAAGCAAATCTCTGAAACCACGAGTTGTGATCAAGGCGATGCGACCTCCTATGCGCTGAATCAACGAGTTAGTTCCAACCGTGGTTCCGTGGGAGAGACGTTCTATTGAGGCGATTGGAATGTTGTATTGTTCACACAAGGCAACCAGCCCAGATATAATAGCTTCTGCCGGATTAGCTGGCGTGGATGGTGTCTTGCCAACGTGGACATCACCTGTGGTATCGTTTGCAGCATAAAAATCGGTAAAGGTTCCTCCGACATCCACTCCGACAGTCCAACCCATAAAATTCCTTTCTTCTTTGGATAAATTTTAAATTCAGCTTAAAGTTAGTGAGCACTATGTTATATAATGATTATAAGGCCATCCTTCCTCCATCAACGACCATCGTATGGCCATTGACAAAGGAAGACTTGGGAGAAGATAACCATAAAACCGCATCAGCAAGTTCATCAGGACTTCCAGAACGCCCGACGACATAATCAGAGAGAAAACGTGGATCTGCGTCATGGATGAGTTCTGCATTCTCGTGCTTCATATTGGTTTCTGTTAATCCTGGGCAGACCACATTGATTCGGATTGGAGTTTTCGCATATTCTAAAGCCGCAGATTTCGTGAGGCCGATCACACCATGTTTGCTGGCAGAATAGGCGGCTAGGTTTCTCACTCCATGCAAACCTCCAATGGAGGATGTATTGACAATCACACCAAAATTTTGTTGAGACATTTGTTCCAATTGGTGTTTCATACAATACCAAACTCCATTTAAGTTGGTATTGATGACATTCAACCAATCGTCTAATTCACAATCTTCGGTTTTCTTGAGAGGTTCTGCAATTCCGGCATTGTTGAAGGCACAGGAAATTTCTCCGTATTTCTTGATGATCTGAGAGGTAGTCTTTTCAACTTCTTGATACTGGGAAATGTCAGTACAAATAAATTCAGCCTTGAACCCATTACTAATGAGTGCTTTAGCCTGAGTTTCTCCATTATAGTGATCTCGATCTAAAAGGATGACTTGGGCTCCGTTTTCTGCAAATTTTGTGGAGGTAGCCTTGCCAATCCCATTCGCTGCACCTGTTACAACAACGACTTTTTTATCGAAACATGTATACATGTTAGTCAAATAATCAGTCAAATGGAATACTGAAATTATAATCCTTCAATATGAGGAATGACTTGTTTTCCCATTAGTTCAATACTGCGCATGGTCTGATCATGACCCAAGGTACCAAAATGCATAGTAGCACTCAAATGCCCAATACCCAATTCAGGAATCCTTTTTTTGAAAAATTTTATAACTTGATCGGGACTTCCACAAACAAACATTTGATTTTCCATGAGGGCTTCTATAGTCTGGTATTTTCCCAATGTGGTGGATTTTCGCGCATTAATAAGCCCCTTTAAGGAGGCAACACTGGTATATCCTGCAGGTAATAACCGTTCTACGGGCATTTTTAAAAATTTATTAATAAATGCTTCAATGTGAGGTCTCGCTTCGTTGATGGCATTTTCAGTAGTATCAGAGACATAGACAGGAACTGACCAACCTAATTGATTAGGACTTGCTTCATAACCATAGTCCTTCGCAACAGATTTATACATCCCCAAATATTTATCGATAACCTTTGCTAAGGCAAGGGTTTGATAATAGGTGTATTTTCTACTGGGATGAGCGGCCCACATAATAGTCTCGGTACTGCCTTGAGAAGGGATCCAGATATCAGGATGGGGTTCCTGATAGGGTCTTGGCCAAATATTCACATAACGATGGCTATAATATTTGCCATGAAATTGTGTGGGCCCAGGTTGAGTCCAAGCCTGTAATATCAGATCATGAGCTTCATGGAACCGATCCAATGATTCAGCAGGGTTTACACCAGAAGTGTGATATTCTACTCCAATACCTCGAACGAATCCTGCAATCAACCTGCCTTCTGTGAGATTGTCAATGATGGCATACTCTTCTGCTATCGCTAAGGGGTTTTCTAACAGCGGAAGCCCCCTACCAATGACACCTAATTTGACATTACCGATGTCCCTTTGAGTTAAAGCACCCGCTAAGACACCCGGGGTGGCCATCAATCCAAAAGCTGTTTGGTGGTGTTCATTGACCCCAATGGCATGAAATCCAGACTGAGCGCCATGTACTATTTCATCAAGGTATCTTTTATATAACTTGCTGCCTTCTTTAGGATCATAATTCGAATTGGGATAATCTAACCACAAACATTCATTGTCACCCACTTTCGTCAAATCAAGGGATGCATAGGGCATTAAGTGAAAGCACATTACCTGCATTTTTTTACTCCATTATAAAATTTGTAATCAATTCACAATACTCATCTGTCTTTTCAACATGAGGAAGGTGGCCACAGTTTTCAATAATTTCCAATTGAGACCCTTCAATCTTTTCATTGAATAATTTTGACTGATCTAAAGGGCAAATATTATCATGGCTTCCCGAAATGATGAGGGTAGGAATATTAATTCGGAATAACCATTTTTCCAATTGAGGGCTGTATATTCGAGGCTTCCAAGACAATCTCGCCCCTGTGGTTTTATTTTTTAAAATGAGGTCCATTGTTGCTTCATCCACTTCCTGATTGATCATGCCCTCAGCCAATGTTTGATCATAAAATGCTTTCCTGGTGAATTCATCATCGGTTGAAAGGAAGGGATCCAAACCATATTGTCTTTGTAAGGATAAACCGGCAGGGGCCGCTAAAACTAAAGACTTGATATTGTTTGTGTTCCTGATGCACATTTCAGCAGCAATCCATCCACCAATTGAGGAGCCCACTAGATGAATATTCTGCATTTTTAAATGTTCAATCAATTCTAAATAAAAATAGCCAACGTCTTCCATTTTGTCGAGCCACTCAGGAGTGTCTGATTGACCGTACCCTGGATGTTCTGGGACATATAACTCAAATTTATTTGAGAGTTTCTCCATAAATGGAAGCCAAACCGGAGCGCCTCTGCCACCATGCAGAAATAAAACTTTCTTACCTTTGCCTTTTCTTTTAATACTGATTTCGCAGCCACAAATTTTCTCTCTAAACTCTTCCATTCCTTCACTCATTTGTTAAACTCCATCTCTATTGAATTCAAAATTATTTTCCTTGTAATATACATTATCTTAACTGATAATGTATATCAAAATAAAAAAAATACAATATATTATATTTTTTATTTGACATTCTAAATTTTTTGGATTAAGATTGTTTTTTAATTTTTAAGTTGACACTTTGCCATTGGATATTGAAAAATGACTTGCATGAAAAGATTCCTGTTAAAATCTATTTAAAATAGCAATTTGTTCCCTTAAAAAGAATAAATATCACTCTTGAGAAGGCTTTTAAAAAGAAGTGATACATTTTTAACTGCAAATCGGAGGCATTATGACGAAGAAATCTACGAGACGTTCATTTATTAAGAAAACTGGTGGTACTTTGGCAGCAGCAACAATTGCCACTCCCCTTATCAATTTTTCAGCTAAAGCTCAGTCAAAAAAAGTCATTCGTGGAGCAATGGCATTGGGACAATTTAGCTCGATTGACCCACACACGGCCAACGATCATACGGGCTATTCGGTGGTAGCTTCTATGTTCGGTAGTTTAGTCAGGACCCCTCCAGGAGGATCATCCGCGGACCCGGCTGCTCTGGAAGGGGATTTGGCAGTCAACTGGGAAAGCAATAAAGACTTGACGGAATGGACGTTCAACTTAAGAGAAAATGTTCAGTGGCAAAAAGGATTTGGAGAATTCACAGCAGACGATGTCGCCTTTTCAGTCAATCGGATCAAAAACCCCAAAACAGGATCTGCGTGGAGTAAAAGATTCGATAATGTCGATGTTCAAGTGGTTGACCGTTACACCGTCAAGCTGAGTACTCAAAAACCTGATCCACTTTTTCTCACAAAAGTCTTTGATTGGCAAACGGGGAATATTGCTTGTAAAAAAGCAGTTGAGCAGATGGGAGATAAATACTCAACCAATCCCGTTGGAACCGGACCCTTTGAATTAAAGGAATATCGGCCAGGAGATCGCGTCATTCTGACCCCCTTCAAGGATCATTTCCGCTGGAAAAACGGGGAGGTTGAGATGACGAATGTGGATGCCTTTGAAATCGTCTTGTATGGGGATGCCACTTCAAGAGATGCTGCGATGTGGGGCGGTGAAGCGCATCTGATGCAGGCAACTAGCGGTTTCAAAGCGAGATCTGCTTTAGCAGATAGAGCCGGCTTAAACACATGGAAACAATGGCCAGCCGCACCTTGCATCGTCCGCTGCAACTTTAACATCTCCCCCCTCGATGATATACGGGTCAGAAAAGCGATTGCCCATGCGATAAATCCTCAAGATGCCGCAAAAATACTCTCACAAGGAACCAGTAATATCTTGCCTATGACTGCACCTTATACTGCTGGGGAACCATTTGGGATATATGGTGGCTTGAATTTATCAGAAGCAATCTATCCCTATGATCCGGAAAAATCTGGTAGACTGCTTGCTGAAGCAGGACATTCCAAGGGGATCGATTTAGGTAATGTTCCCTGCGGACCGTGGGGTATTTGGAGTTCTGTGTATGAAGTTTTACAACAACAGCTTGCCCAAGTTAAGATAAAATTTAATATCAATGTTTTAGAAGCCCCTAATTTCTTCAAAGCAGCCAGGGGAGGAAGCAGCCCCCTGCCTATCTATCTGGCCTCTCGTTTTCCTGATGCCAATTATTATCTCGATGAATTTTTGCATTCAAAAAATGCTCCTGGCCAAAACATGGGGGCGTACAAGAATGACAAATTTGATCAATTAGTGGATTCTGCATGGACTGAAACAGATCCAGCAGCTCGGGTTAAAATGTTGAAAGACGCTCAAATGATTGCTCTTGAAGAGGCAGCTGGTATGCCATTTATGGGACTTTTTGGCATGCAGGTCGCCAGTCCTAAAGTCGACTTGGGTTACCCAGGTGGAGATCCTGCAAAAACAGGATTAGCGAGAGTTTGGAACCAATGGCATAAAATATCTGAAAGAGTTCGTTGGGTAGGGTGAACTAATCTCAGAAAGAGGCCCGTATCGTAAAATATTTTATTAGACGATTGTTATGGACCATTGTGGTCATGTTTGGGGCTGTCACCATTGTCTTTATTGTAATGAGGTTTGCAGGGGGGGATCCCACCTATGCTATTTTAGGAGACCACGCCTCCCCTGATGTCCATGAGGCTTTACGTGAAACTCTTGGATTGAACCGCCCCATTTATCAACAATATTTTGAATACATTACGAAATTATTCACTTTCAACTTTGGTGACTCGCTGGTCAAAAAAGTTCCAATTGGAAGTTTGATCTCGCATCATATTCGATTTACTATCGAGTTGGCGATTGCAGGTTTTATGATTGCCGTCTTGATTGGTATCCCCTTGGGGATTATCGCGGCGTATAAAAGAAATACAAAAGTCGATCATTTCATTCGCATAGTCTCATTGTTTTTTCCATCAATGCCGCCCTTTTATGTGGGCATCGTTTTCATTTTGCTGTTTGCCTTGATCTTTCCCATTTTCCCTTCAAGTGGCGGTGGTAATTTGAATGATTTTGCTGATCGTATGTATCGCTTGATCTTGCCCTCCTTATCACTGGGATTATTCCTTTCAGGAACACTGGTCAGAATCACCAGAGCCAGTATGCTCGATACAATCAATAAAGATTATGTCTCCGTCGCAAGATCGAAAGGGTTGGGTCCAATCCGAACGATTCTTAAGCATGTCTTCAGAAATGCATTGATCCCAATTGTGACAACGGCCGGAATGCTGCTGGCAGCAGTATTAGCTGGAACGGTCATGACCGAAATGGTGTTCGGGAGACCTGGGTTAGGTAAATTGTTAGTGATTTCGGTCAATTCTCGTGATTATCCTGTAATCGAGACAATACTCGCTATTTATGCTCTGATTATCGCCCTTTCGAATTTATTGGTGGATATCATCTATGCTTATCTTGATCCAAGAATAAGATACGAATAATTAAGTAAGATGGATAAATCATTAAATTTAGGATCAACACTCATCTTTTTAATGATTTCACTTCCAATCATTGGAATTATATTTTGGCCTTATTCCCCTTATGTACATGATTTTGAACTTTTATTTTTACCTCCAAATGCTGACCACTGGTTTGGCGCAGATGATACTGGTAGAGATTTAGTCGCTCGAGTATCCATTGCAATTGGTATTTCATTTTCAGTCGGAGTCTTATCAGTCATCATTGGAGTTCTGATCGGGTTGCCTTTAGGCTGTTATTCAGCTTTTTATGGGGGAACGGTTGATCTTTTAGTCCAACGAGTCGTTGATATTCTGATGGCCTTTCCCTTATTGATCATGGGCTTGTTAATCATCGCGGCAGTCGGTTCTGGTTTTACCCCTTTAGTGCTTGCAATTGGGATCGCTCAGTCGCCACGATTTGCAAGAATGGCGAGAGCTTGTACCTTATCCGTCAAAGAAAACGAATTTATTGAAGCAGCCTTTTCTTTTGGAGGCAGCAAAATTTACATCATATATAAACATGTCCTCAGAAATATCACAGGACCTTTAATCATCCAATCCGTTTTATTTATATCCGAAGCCATTATGGTAGAGGCAGGATTAAGTTTTTTGGGGCTCGGCATTCAACCTCCGACCCCAACGTTAGGCAATATTATTAGAGGCGGTGTCTATTATTTAGGTTTTTCTCCCTGGATCTGTATAATTCCAGGAGCAATCTTATCTTTAATTGTGATTGGTCTGAACTTAATGGGAGATGGATTGAGAGATAAACTGGCGCCTGAATTTATGTAATCTGGTCAACTTGCAATCGATTTCAATTCTAGTGAATTGGCAAAATGACAAAATGAAAAATGGCCATTGCTCAGATCTACTGAAGGGGGATCTTCATTCTTACAGATTTTTTGTGAGTACTGACATCGGTCTTGAAAACTACAACCTTGAGGAATGTCAATCACATTGGGGATATCACTAATCACAAGTGATTTGTTTTTTTCAATTTTTGGATCAGGAATAGGTACAGATAAGAGAAGGGCTTCGGTATAGGGGTGTTTTGGGGAAAAGATGATATCCTCAGTTTTACCAATTTCAATAATTTTGCCAAGGTACATGACAATAATATTCTCACAGACATGACGAACAACCGATAAATCATGAGAAATAAACAAAAGCGTCAGATGAAACTTATTTTGTAATTCATTCAAGAGGTTAATAATTTGTGCTTTGACGGAGACATCTAAAGCTGAAACAGGCTCGTCTGCAACAATAAAATTAGGATTCAATGCAAGAGCTCGGGCAATGACAATCCGTTGCCGTTGCCCTCCTGAAAATTCATGAGGATAGCGTTCCAGAACGTCAGAGTTGAGGCCGACATCGCTTAATAATAATTTTAAATGAGCATCAATTTCAGCTTGGTTTAACTTGCCATGAATTAATAGAGGTTCGACAATAATACTTTTAATCTTCATCCGAGGATCTAACGAAGAATAAGGATCTTGAAAGATCAGTTGAGCTTGCTTTCTGACCTTCTTCATGTCTGTTTCGGAAATCTTTGGAAGATTAATAATGCGAGATTGCTCAAGCGTTTCGTCATAATAGTCAAAAAGAACATCGCCTGAGGTTGGTTTGATTAATTGTAAGATAGCACGGGCAGTGGTCGTTTTACCACAACCACTTTCTCCAACCAGACCCAGTGTTTCTCCTTTATTTATTGAAAAATTGATGCCATCAACGGCTTTGATATAGTTCGTTGTATTACGCAAAAGTCCTTTACGAACAGGAAAATGAACTTTTAAATTTTTGACTTCAATTAAAGGTGTGTTGTTTAACATAGAACCTTTCAGTTTAATTTCAGACAAGCAGCCACATGATCTTCTTTCATTTTTACCATCTCAGGTGAGGTCTGCTGACATTCTTTTGTTGCGTATTCACAACGACTGTAAAAGACACAGCCTTTAATTTCAATATTTGAAGTAGGCACTTGCCCTTCTATTGTATCCAGTTTTAGTTTTCTGGATCCCAAAATGGAGGGAGTAGATTTTATTAAACCTTTTGTATAAGGATGAGCTGGATTACTAAAAATGTCATCAACAGGGCCATATTCGACAATTTTACCAAGGTACATCACGGCAACAAAATCTGCAATTTTTGCAATGACCCCTAAATCATGGGAAATAAACAACGCTGCCGTTTTATATTGTGCTTTCAATTCATTGAAAAGCTCTAGTATTTGTTCTTGAACGGTTACATCCAGAGCCGTTGTCGGCTCATCAGCAATGAGAAGATTGGGATTACAAGAAAGCGCCATGGCAATCAGTACTCTTTGCCGCATGCCTCCTGAAAATTGATGAGGAAAATTATTGGCTTTTAGGTGAGGGGACGAAATTTTAACGGAATTGAGTAATTCAATGGCTTTCTTTTTGGCGGTCGATTTATCAACTTTTGTATGGATTCTGATGTTTTCAATAATTTGATCACAAATCGTATAAACAGGATTCAAACTGGACATCGGGTCTTGAAAGATCATGGATATTCTGTTTCCACGAATATTTCGGATTTGTTTACCATCTGGATCAATTTTTGATAAAGACACTAGTTCATCATGATCATGATACAAAACTTCACCGGATACAATTTTTCCAGGCGGTGGAATCAGGCGAAGAATGGATTTGGCAGTAACAGATTTTCCACAACCACTTTCGCCGACAAGACCCAGGGTTTTTTCAGGGTAAATATTAAAATTGATCCCATCAACTGCTTTATAAGTCCCACTACGAGTAATAAAATGGATTTTTAAATTTTTTATTTGAAGTAAGGGAGAAGGAAGCATTTAATTTACAGATTGATATGAAAAAAATAGCTTTAATTACAGGTGGTGCCAAAGGAATTGGTCAAGCAATCTCATCCGTTCTCTTAAAAGATACAGCGATGATGATCCTCATTGACAAAGCTGAAAAGGAATTAACTCAAACGGTAGAAGAGTTAAAAAATAAAAATCATAATGTCAAAGGAGTTCACTTAGATCTGAATGATAATAAATATTTAGAAAAAGTGATTAATGAAATACTCGTTGATTATAAGTACGTCAATATATTGGTCAACAACGCTGGAATTGGAAGCGGAGTGAATCCAAAAATGATTCATGAATATGATGATAATTTCTGGGAAATTAGTCTTCATATTAATTTAACAATTCCTTATATATTGAGCAAGCGCTTATTACCAGGAATGATCAAAAAGAAATGGGGGCGGATTATAAATATTTCTTCTGTTGCAGGTAAAG
>Ga0115002_10007113_pt1 | contig 12689 bp, 12 predicted proteins | sample ArcticOcean_MG_C_8_FD_89576 | JGI IMG/M metagenome (GOLD analysis project Ga0115002, IMG submission 89576) | Marine microbial communities from western Arctic Ocean - ArcticOcean_MG_CB11_86 | ecosystem: Environmental > Aquatic > Marine > Oceanic | place: Arctic Ocean: Canada Basin | collected...
CGCTGTAATGCTTTCTTGATTTCAACATACACTCCTCCTCCGTTTGAGGTCTAATCTATAGCTTAATCAAACTGAGGAAAACTCTCTTTCCGTCTGAACTATAACAATGGGAATAATGAAGGAATTGGAAGCGACGATTCGAAGTCAAGTAACGGACACATTTTCGGCTATTTTTTCGTAGAAAAATTCCCAAATAAAAAAAGCGCGGCATCTTAGATGCCGCGCTTTTTTTATTTTTTACCTGCTGCAATTGCTTCTTTATTGCGTTGTTTTAGACGTTTTTTTCGTCTTTGACGTCTACGCCGAAGCTCTCTTTGTCGTTCTGTACCAGCCATATGCCCTCCCTTATTTGATGGATCCTAAAGTAAAACCAAGACTAAATTGAAGTGCGCTGTTCTGCTCATCATCAGCTATTACGAGTTTAAGCTCACCAAACCAACCCAACCCCGTCCCCAACTTACGTTGAAATCCGAGAGGTATATTGAGGGTCACTCTGGTAGAACCCGCTTCGCCTTCAGGCCTCACGAGGTGAGTGCCAATACCAGCACCCGCATACCCACGCCCCCTGGCATTCTGATGAAAAAAATACACAAAATCGGTATTGACAATATAGATCTTTACGGTCTTGTCAACACTAATCGCGCTCCCTGTGCTTCCAGGAATGATCACATTGGTGTTCGCAATAGCAAAATCGACCCCTGGCATAAAATGAAGCGCGGGCAACACAACAGATCCAAGATCCAAATTGGTTCCCCCCACCCACTGGTGCGAATCAAACTCACCCCCAATGCCCTGGAGTTGATTAAAGGATTGTTGGCGTGTTAAATTTACGCCTGCCTTGATATTTGCACCCGACAATCCAATGGCCTCGCCACTTTGGGGGAACAACATCGTAACGGTGAGCAGAGTGCAAACCAAGAATGTTAATTGCTGTAATTGTTTCATGAGACCCTCCAGTGTTTGGACCTGCGCCCACCCCGACCATTGGACTGAAGCAACACAGTTGAGAATATACAAGATATTGCTGGTCAGGTCAAAAAATACACATCGAAAGCAAACGCCCCGACACATGATATAAGTGTTTTCTTTGGTTTTCCGATCGCATCTAAGCTTGATTTGGCTATTTTCTTGTGATTCAGAAATTAAAAAATCAAAGTATATCTTAACAATTCCACTCTTTGGCTTACGTCTCAACAAAACAATAGTTTCACACTTTGAACAGAAATTCGATAATATCACCGTCTTTTACAACATAATCGCGACCTTCTGTGCGTAGTTTGCCAGCATTCCTTACTCTTTCATATGTGCCTTCAGCGACCAGATCATCATAGGCAACGACCTCTGCCCTAATAAACCCTCTTGCCATATCCGTGTGTATTTTCCCTGCGGCTTGAGGTGCAAGAGTGCCAGCAACAAGCTGCCAAGCTTGCAGTTTACCCTTGACTAAAGTATAAAATGTAATAAAATCCAGCAGGCCATAACTTGCTAAAATAATACGACTTAACCCCGTCTCAGACAGCCCCAAATCTTCGAGAAAGACCAGTCGATCTTCGGGTTCTAAATCCAACAATTCCGCTTCGATCTTCCCCGAAACTGCCAAAACGCTATCTGGTCCAAACTTTTCACGCAGTTGATCAACCGCCTCGCCCCCACTTGGCAGGGCATCTTCACCGACATTGGCCAAGTAAATCATCGGTTTGGCTGTCAAGAAACGATAAGAAGCTACTTTCTCAAAATCTTCACCCGCCAGATCTTGGCCTGAAATCGGAACGCCCTCATGCAAGCCTTCAATAGCTCGTTTCAATAGCCCAAAAGCGCCTTGGTCAATAGCCCGCATATCTGACCGAGCTGCTTTCTCAATCTTGGCAAAGGCCAGCTCAGCGGTGTCCAAATCGGCCAACATCAACTCGGTCTCAATAGTCTCTATATCAGCATGGGGATCCACGCGACCATCAACATGGGTAATCCCATCATCCTTGAAGCAGCGAACCACGTGAACCAAGGCATCAGCTTGGCGAATATGCCCTAAGAATTGATTGCCAAGCCCTTCACCTTTACTCGCTCCCCGAACCAATCCTGCGATATCAACAAAACGAATATAGGTGGGTGTACACGTTTGGGGGCTCAGCAGAGCATTGAGCCTTGCAAGTCGTTCATCGGGTACTTCAACCATACCAACATTGGGTTCAACTGTACAAAATGGATAGTTTGATGCTTCTACATGGGCACGGGTCAAGGTGTTAAAAAGTGTTGACTTGCCCACATTTGGAAGACCGATAATTCCAACAAAGAGTGCCATAATACCTACAAAAACAGCCAGTGACACCACATGTCACTGGCTGATGAAAAACAGAAATCTACAATTATGCTTTTTTCCAAAGCGCTTCCAATACACGACCAGGTGACATGGGCAAATCAAACAATCTTACCCCAACCGCATCGTAGATGGCGTTTGCAACAGCGGCTGGTGGAGGCACGATAGGTACTTCACCAACACCACGCACACCATAGGGGTGCCCAGGATTGGGCACTTCTACAATATGTGTCTCAATCATAGGCAAATCCAAGCACGTTGGCATCCGATAATCGAGCAAACTGCCGTTGGCAAGGGTGCCATCTTCTTTATAAGCATACTCTTCATTCAAGGCCCAACCAATACCTTGGGCCACACCGCCCTGCATTTGGCCTTCAACATAACTTGGGTGAATGGCCTTACCGACATCCTGAACAATGCTGGCGCGCAAGATTTCTACTTTGCCGGTGTCGGTGTCCACTTCGACATCCACGATCACAATGGCAAATGCCCCTCCGACGCCAGGAGGTTGTACGGTGGCACGTCCCATGACGGGTCCACCCGTTTCATCCAATTTTCCAGCGAGTTCTGCAAAGGTCATTGTCTTAGAAGAATCAGACACTGAAGACAATACCCCATCTTCATATTTGACATCATCTTTTGGAATTTCCCAGAACTTTGCTGCGCGTTCAATCATTTGAACCTTGATGTCTAGACCCACCTTGTAAACAGCCCATCCTGTTGCAAATGTAGTACGGCTACCACCCGTTACATCTGTTTCACCAACAGAATCTGTGTCGGCCACTTGGGGTTTAATATCTGTAGCTTGCAAACCCAATACTTCGGCCAACTGCATTGCCAAAGAAGTACGAGAACCACCAATATCCGTAGATCCTTCGACCAAACTGATCTTACCATCTGCATTGACACTGGCCGATGCGCTTGATTGCAAACCAGCATTGAACCAAAATCCAGAGGCTACGCCACGCCCCCTTTTTTTGCCTTCAAGCTTGCTCTTATAATGGTCCGTTGCCCGAGCAACGTTCAAACATTCTTCATTGCCAATGCGTGGATAGGTAGGACCATCGGCACGTCGGGAGCCTTCTTTTGCTGCATTTTGAAAACGAAAATCTAACGGATCAACACCCAATTCTTCGCAGATTTCATCAATAACTGTTTCTGAGGCAAATGCAGCATTTGTAGCACCAGGTGCCCGATAGGCCATTGTTTGGGGTTTGTTGACCAAGACTTCATACCCATCAATATGAATATTTGGGATGTTATAAGGTCCAAATATGCACATCGAACCAGGTGCGGCCCAGTTGCCGGGGAAACCACCCGACTCGTACATCAGCGTGGCTTGTGCTGCGACGATTTTGCCATCCTTAGACACACCCATCTTGCATTTCACATAAGACCCCGCTGTAGGACCTGTTGCTTGCAAAACTTCGGTTCGACTCATAACCATTTTTACGGGTCGGCCGGTCTTTTTAGATAAAACAGCGGCAAGGGGTTCTAAATAAACGCGAATTTTGCCACCAAAACCACCACCAATTTCCATCGGGACTACTTTCACCTGAGACACGGGCAGGTCAAGCAATTGTGCCGTCTGCTCGCGCACCGTAAATGCCCCTTGGGTGCTGCACCAAACGGTGACTTGACCATCGGCATTCCATAGGGCCGTTGCATTTTGCGGCTCTATATAACCTTGATGTACCGTAGCGGTGTCAAATTCACGCTCAACAACAACATCGGCTTGGGCAAAACCCGCTTCAACATCTCCAAGTTTGTGCTGGAAATGTGTGGTGATGTTGCTCTTTTTGCCAGTATCTTCACCCAACGACTTGGTTGTTTGCTCTTCAAATAACAACGGTGCGCCTTCTGCTATCGCATCGTGTACGGTCAATACGGGCGACAACACCTCATACTCAACCTCAATCAATTCGAGAGCTTCCTCGGCTGTATTGGCATCTGTAGCGGCAACAGCAACAATAGCATGACCGTGGTAGAGAACCTTATTTTCGGCCAATACATTGCACCGTAAATCCATGAGATTCGCAGCACCTTCGCCCAAATCTTTAATCTTATCTTCTTGAAGTGGTAGGTCTTTGACCGTGATGACAGCTTTGACGCCATGGAGGGCTTCTGCCTTACTCACGTCAATTGATTTGATACGTGCATGTGCATGTGGGCTTCGCAGCACTTTTCCGTGCAACATGCCAGCCAAGTCGATATCTGCACCATATTTTGCCCGACCAGTGACTTTATCCACACCATCGTGTCGGATAGGGCGAGTACCGATGACTTTATAGTCTTTAATCCCCAAATAATCTTCTTCTTGCGCAGCCATATTACATGCCCCCTTAAGCCTTAGACATCACAGAAGCAGCATCTTGTACTGCACGCACGATCTTGTCATAACCCGTGCAACGGCAAAGATTACCAGCCAAATACAGGCGAATCCGCTCTTCTGTTGGATTGGGTTCAGCTTCTAACAGTGCTTTAGCGGCCATAATAAAACCGGGTGTGCAAATGCCACACTGCAACGCAGCGTGTTCTAAGAACTTCTGCTGCAAAGGATGTAATCCATCGGCTGAAGCAACCCCTTCGATTGTCGTAACTTCTTGGCCTTCCATCTCAACAGCCATGACCAAACACGAATCGACAACTTGGCCATTGAGGAGCACACTGCACGCACCACAGTTGCCATTGCTACAGCCCTCTTTGGTACCCGTCAAATCGAGATCGTCACGCAAAACTTCTAACAACGTTTGTCGGGGTTCACAAAGAAATTCAGTTTCTTCCCCATTAACGGTTGTGGTTATATGAACTTTTTTTGCCATGGATCTAAGACTCCTTTGCTCTTTCAATAGCGCCCTGAATGGCTCTTTTGGTCAAAACACCTGTCAAATGGACACGCTGCTCAATGGTACCACGCATATCTGAAATGGGCTTGGCTGCCGCACGAGTAGCGACACAGGCTTTTTCAATGGTTTCATCAGAAATGGTTTGGCCAACCAAAGCCGCCCCAGCTTCGGCCACCAAAAGTGGCGTTGGTGCAACAGCGCCAATCGCAACGCGAGCCGACGTAATCGTATTGCCGTCTAAAACCAAGGAGACTGCCGCATTTGCAACGGCAATATCCATTTCATTGCGCGGAATGAATCGAAGAAAAAACGCACCTGAATGCGCCACAGGAGCCGGAAAGCGAACGGCAAGCAAGAATTCGCCTGCCTCCATTGCGTTTCGGCCCGGTGCCGTAAAAAAATCTTCTGCGGCAATTTCGCGTTGCCCATTGGGACCAATAACTTCGCACACCCCCCCCAAAACAATCACAGCTGGGGGGCTATCGCCCGCAGGCGACGCATTGCAAAGGTTACCACCCAGGGTTGCTCTGTTCTGGATCTGAACAGATCCGATCAGCGACGAACAATCGACCAAAGCCGGATAACGCGTTCGCACATCGGGGTGGTTATAGGTTGTAGAACAAGACACCGCAGAGCCAATCCTAAGCCCGTTGCTGGCATCAAAACTCAACACATTGGCTTCGGGAAGCTTTTTGATGTCGAGTAACAAGTCGATTTTTCGACGGTTCTCTTTCAACTGGGGCAAGATATCTGTCCCACCTGCTAAAATCCCCACCTTTCCATTGCCCTTTTGCAGCAAGGAAACGGCCTCATCAACTGATTGAGGTGCAGCATAATCAAATGCATTCAAAGCCATTCCTCCTCTTTCTTAAGAGAAAATACAGTAAAATAACGAGCGTAAGAATAAAGCCAAATCAAACATGTGTCAAGCACTATGGCAACACAAAATATCAATTCGTGAATACGGAGTCAATGTAAAAAAAACGGGCCTCTAAGGTGCTTAGGAAACTGGAGGGAGGGGTACCAGATTCCAAAAACCTTAGAGGCCCGTGACCAACCATCAGACCCTATGCTTCATTGGCTTATACGCACCACAAACCCAATCGGTTCCACGTTTGAATCAAATTTTCTTTTGCGCACTTAAAACCGTATACCCACCCTCTGCTGCACACACTTCAACATACCCATAAACAGATTCCATACGCTTCGCATATGGACCTGCACGCATGACGACAATCTTCAACTCACCGTTTGGCTTTAGCTTATCAAAAGCCTGATCTATCAAAGGCCAGGCTGTTTTATTCCCTTCATGAAACGGGGGGTTCGACAAAATGAGGTCAAAGGAGGTATCCTCCGCCAGCTCATACAAATCACTCACCCCTACAGACGCGTTGGTGACGCGGTTTATTTCAATGTTCTCTTTCGCACAGGCAACAGCCCGTGCGCTCACATCGCCCATCCATACCCGTCCGTGGGGTACCAATCCTGCACAAGTAATCCCCAACAAACCGTATCCACAGCCCACGTCACATACGATGGCGTCCTCATCGACCGATATGTGATCTAAAAGAAGGCGTGAGCCCGGATCTATGCCGTCGCGTGAAAAAACCCCATCCCGCGTCGCGAACTGCAATAAACCACCCGGTTGATCCTCGACTTTGATTAGGTGCTCAATCTCTGTGCGGGAAATTCCCGAATCGATTCTCTCCTTGACAGCTTTGAAATATTGCATTCGCCCATTGCGCCCAACCCGTTCGACTTGCCCAAAGACTTGTTCGATTTGCTTGATGTAACTCAAGACACCGCGGTCTTTTTGCCCAGAAAAATAGAGGTGACCGCCCAAGTTCATTTTTTCAAAGACGACATCAACCCAGTGGAAGACTTGGCCTTTGGCGGCATGACCTTCTGGATGATAGAAAGCTGTGTCGAACCCACCCGAGACCTGGGCCGGTGATTCGGCGTGGTATGCAGCTATGTCTTTGCCTACACTGCCACGCGCAGCCCTTATATCATCACTGACAAAGCAAATATCCATACCCTGGAACGCGCTGCCGTTCAACAACTGCTGTCCACCCCACCCCAAATCTAAAATGCGACAATCGGGAGAAAGCTCTGCACAACTGATAAAATCAGATTTCAGGTTTTCAGCATTGTACCGGTACTTTGCCACTTCGTTTTATCCGCCTGAGTTTCAAGATACAACTTGCACCAAATGGAATGCTTACACTTGCAAAGGCACTCTCTGGTGTTTACAAACCGGCTTTTGCTTTTAAGCTGACATAAGAGTTTTCATCGTTCACATCTGTCTCCACGGGCAATCCAGAATCGCGCCACCCAGAGATCATCATAACGCCATTCTCAACCTTACCACCAAAACCGCCTTGAACATTTGCCAAATTAGTATATCCACTCTGTTCGAGTAATGTGGCTGCCATCTGGGATCGTCCGCCCATTTGGCATCCACAGAAGATCGGGTGGTCTTTCTCTTTTAAAACTTCAGTTGCAACCTTCAAAAAATCCGGGTTGGGTGCCATACCGCCTGGCCCCGACTGTGCGACTGGAATATTAATGGCGCCCTCAGGGTGCCCCTGAGCAAACTCCCCTTCAGTGCGCACATCTACGTAAGTTGCGTTTCCCGCAGCATCCATTGCGTCTTTTGCGGCCTTAGGTTCCAATTGCTGGATCGGCATCTTTTTTCTCCTTGTGTCACTATCAGAATCTCGAAAATGGAATCTTAATAATACTGAAAATCTGAAATCTGTCCAGACTTCTATTAATTGAAGAGTTGCTCATGTATTAAACAGACAACACCTACCTTTTCTTGTTGACGAAAGTTCGCTTTTACTTCATAATCAGACAGGTAGCCCAACTCAAAATCTCATCCAAAGCGGAAACATGATGCTTACGCCCACACAAATCCAACACTTCCATGAATATGGGTATTTAGTTGTCCCAAAAGTCTTTACCCAACCTGAAATCTCTGACTTGCAAACGGCCTATGATGATGTTGTGGCTTTGGCCGAGCAAGAAGACCTTCCCCTTGAATATCTCAAAGGCATTTCTGGTGGTGTTCATATTCACATTCAAGCACCTCCTGATATCGGAGATGTGTCCAAAGCACAGTACCTTCGTAAAGTACAATGGCCGGCTATGATTCATCCAACCTTTGAACGCATTCGCAACAGCCCTAAATTTCTAAGATTGCTCGAACCTTTATTAGGCACGTCGCTTAAACAATATATCAACCAAATCAATTTCAAAATGCCTGGCGGAAACATTGAATTTCCTTGGCACCAAGACATTCGTCCTACCCCTGCATTCAAAGACCAACTGAAAAACTATGTTCAAACCATTATTGCAGTTGATGATGCAACCGAAGAAAACGGGTGTTTATGGATTGTGCCCAAAAGCCACAAAATGGGTAACCTCCAAGTCAAACGCTATGCATCTGGGCAAATTGAAGATCACATCGATGTCTCCAAAGCTGTTCCTTGCCTTGCAAAAGCTGGCGATGTGTTGTTGTTTCGCTCTTACACAGTACACGGCTCGAAACCCAACCAAACCAATCTGCCACGCCGGTCCTATATCAATGGGTTTGTACGTGCCAGTGCCTGTGACGTTGGAAAATGGGCGTTCCTCAATGGCAATCCAGTGCCCATCACCAGCGACAGAGACCACGCTGATATTCGCCTAACGATTTGAGTATCACTTTCAAGAATGCGACCTAAATGGCCCACACGCACCTCTTTCGACAAATTGTATCCGACACACACAAATTACTGCGCCTAAGGCTACAGCTTGCCCAAGGCGATGTATCATTGCAAACTCGAATCGACCAACTCAGCCAGGCCATTTCACTCAAACAAGCCCTCTTAAATGGCCTTTCCGACACGGGTTTAGAAAAATAGCCCTCAAATACCAAAACGTCAAAAGGGGTTACATCATAAAGATGTAACCCCTTTTGACGTTTATCATGTGCCAAACTTATTCTAAAAGTGCATGTACAGAGTCTTCGTGTTTTGGTTCAAGCCGATACCGCTCAATTGAACGCACACAAGTGTTCCAACGTAATATCGAGTCATCATTGCCACTGGGGCGAAGACCTTCTGCTTTTTCGAAATACTCCATCGCGTCTCTCAACCATTCATAAGCGATATATTTGCTGTCTGGAATACCTTTGTCAATGGTCGCTTTGCCCAGACGCTCACAAATGATCCCTGCATAGTAGGCCTGTTCATAGTCGTCTTTGAGATGGGATATAAGATCTCTTGCCCGTTTCTCGTCTCCTGAAGATCCCGTTCGAAATTGGTCCGTAATGGCCAATATGAGCATTGGGATAGCTTCTTTGTTATCGGGATCTGCCGCAAGAATATCAAGGCAGATGCTTTCTGCCACACGGGGTTCATTTAACAACCGATATCTTTCCACACGGGCAAGTGCCGCAGGAATACCAGCAGATGAAAGTGGTTTGAGCTCGAACATGTCCTATCTCCTTAGCAGAAACACAGACTGACCGGAATTCCTCATCACCAACAGCGTCCTATTTATCGCTGGGTTTGAAAATTTTCAGGAGTTTTTTGACCGGATCATAGAATTCATCCACAACCCGTTCTTTAAGCGGGATGATCGCATTGTCTGTAATGGCAATGCCTTCTGGGCACACATTAGTACAACACTTGGTGATGTTACAAAACCCAATCCCATCGGTATCTTTCAAATCACCCAAGCGATTTTCCGTATCCAGTGGGTGCATTTCTAATTGCGCAGCATAAACAAAGAGCCGGGGACCGATAAATTCGTCATGCTTTTCGTGTTCACGCAACACATGACATACGTCCTGGCACAAAAAACACTCGATGCATTTTCGGAATTCTTGCACCCGATCGATATCTGTCTGCGACATCGTCCAAGAACCATCCGCATTATCTGGCTTTCGAGGTTTGAATTTTTTGATCCGTTTCTTAACCCGGTAATTCCAAGAGACGTCGGTTACCAAATCACGGATATGCGGAAAAGCTTTCATCGGTTCGATGGTGATGGGTTTATCCAAATCAATATCGCTTAAACGCGACATGCACATCAGCTTTGGACTTCCATTTACTTCAGCTGAACAAGATCCACACTTTCCGGCTTTGCAATTCCACCGAACAGCCAGATCGTTGGCGTCATCTTTCTGAATTTGATGAACGGCATCGAGAACGACCATACCCTCGGAGATCTCGGTTTCATAAGCTTCAAATTTGCCGCCATCAGAATCACCGCGCCATATTTTGAATGTAGCAGTAGGCATTAAACCATCTCCTCGATAACTTTTTTGAGGTCATCTCGCATTTCTGGTATGGTCTCTGATCGAATTTCCATCTTTCCGTCGGGACCTTTGTTTACAACCGTATTCACATTTGCAAAAGTTTCGTCCTTTTCAGAGAAATCGTCTCTAAAATGCCCGCCCCGGCTTTCTTTTCTAACTGCTGCTGCCCTTGCGACGGCTTCCGACACAGTCATCAAATTCTTTAAATCAAGAGCTGTATGCCAGCTTGTATTGTATTCTCTGTGCCCCGTCACCAAAGAGCGCCCCGCACGTTCGCTAAGTTTTTCAATCTCACCTACAGCCTGCACAAGCTCTGATTCTGTCCGCACAATACCAACAAGCTCTTGCATCATATCTTGCAAATCTGCTTGAATGTGGTAGGGGTTTTCAGCACCTTGTTCATTTTCCTCAAAAAACTGGAGCGCCCAACGTTGGACTTCTTCTATCTGTGACTCGTCAATGGTTCCGGGCCCGTTTTCCTTTGCAAAAGCAGCTGCATATTCACCGGCTCTTTTGCCAAAAACCAGCAGATCAGACAGAGAGTTGCCCCCCAATCGATTGGCACCGTGTAAACCAGCAGCGCATTCACCAGCGGCGAACAGACCCGGTACAGTTGACATCTGGGAATCTGCATCAACCCGAATACCACCCATCACGTAGTGTGTCGTGGGGCCCACTTCCATGGGTTCCTTCGTGATGTCGATATCTGCCAATTGTTTAAATTGATGATACATACTGGGCAATTTTCGCTTGATCAACTCTTCGCCATCAGGCAATCTTTCCTTGATCCAAGCGATATCGAGAAACACCCCACCGTGAGGACTGCCTCGGCCTTCTCTGTTTTCGCGCACAATGCACCGAGCCACATGATCTCGCGTCAACAGTTCTGGTGGCCTACGCGCATTTACGTCGCCTTGGGTATAGCGCCAACCTTCTTCTTCATTATCCGCCGTTTGTGGTTTGTAAAGATCGGGGATATCGTCAAACATAAAGCGCTTGCCATCTTTGTTGCGCAGCACCCCACCCTCACCTCTTACACCTTCAGTCACCAACAACCCACGCACACTCGGTGGCCAAATCATACCCGTGGGGTGAAATTGCACAAACTCCATATCAATCAGGTCAGCACCTGCATCATAGGCCAACGAATGACCATCACCGGTATATTCCCAACTGTTACTCGTAATTTTATAGGCACGACCAATGCCGCCCGTAGCAAGGATAACAGCTTTGGCCTTAAAAAGTTTAAAACGCCCTCGCTCCCGGTCAAAACCAAAAGCACCCACAACACGCTCACCATCTTTGAGCAAAGCAACAATTGTGTATTCCATGTAAACCTGAATACCTTGATGAATGCCATGATCTTGCAGTGTACGAATCATCTCCAAACCTGTGCGGTCGCCCACATGAGCAAGTCTAGGATATCTATGCCCCCCAAAATTGCGTTGCAAGATGCGCCCGTCTTTTGTGCGATCAAAAAGTGCGCCCCACTCCTCGAGCTCTCTTACGCGATCTGGGGCTTCTTTGGCGTGCAGTTCTGCCATACGCCAATTGTTGACATATTGCCCACCCCGCATGGTATCGGCAAAGTGTACTTTCCAGTTGTCTCTGTCATCGACATTTGCAAGGGCAGCAGCAACCCCGCCTTCTGCCATGACGGTGTGTGCTTTGCCCAACAAACTCTTACACACCAACCCGACCGTCGCACCAGTACCAGAGGCTTCAATCGCTGCACGTAAGCCTGCGCCACCAGCCCCGATCACCAACACGTCATATTCAAATGTTTCGTATGTCGCCATTTATAAAATCCTTAAATCAGTCAAAATGCCCATAGAACACAAACGAACGTACAGATCCGTAAAACCAACCCATACCAGACTCATCCAAGCAAACAACATATGCCGGCGATTCAAACAACCGACACAGTTATAGGCTTTAAGCCGAACGGGTGAACCAGAAAGCCTATCTAACACACCCCCAACCAGATGCCTGAGCGAATGACAACCCAAAGTATAACCGCCTAAAAAGATGACGTTCAATGTCAACACAATGGTGCCAACACCTATGCCAAAAGACACATCCCCCTTAGGCGACTCAAACCACATGGCCTTCCAAGCATCATGTGCCAGAAAAACCAGAAATACGAGCGCTATGTAAAGAAAATATCGATGCACATTTTGTAAGATGAGCGGGAATGAACGTTCCCCGCGATAGGCATTAC
>Ga0115002_10007121_pt1 | contig 12683 bp, 7 predicted proteins | sample ArcticOcean_MG_C_8_FD_89576 | JGI IMG/M metagenome (GOLD analysis project Ga0115002, IMG submission 89576) | Marine microbial communities from western Arctic Ocean - ArcticOcean_MG_CB11_86 | ecosystem: Environmental > Aquatic > Marine > Oceanic | place: Arctic Ocean: Canada Basin | collected...
GTTTGACCCGATTCCCTAAAAGGCCCTTTATATTCCCTCTACATTCGCGGCGATGCCCTGACCATTCGGGGGCGCTGGTGGGCCCGGGTCTGTACCTCCTGCAACTAAAAGTCGCAGCCAACGAGCGCGAAGACCGCACTCGGTGGTTTACTGGAAATGCGCAAAAACAAGGAGAGATGCCATGTCCGAATATCGCAAATTAGGGCGCCTGTTCGCTTGCGCCGCCGCGCTGCTGCTGATAGGCGCGCTATACGCTTGCATCGAACCGGAGGAGGCCATTGGCAGCGCCACGGACTTACTGAAGTATTGCGGTGTCAATGAGCTGGAGGGCGTGGCCGATCTGCGCCGCATCAGTGATGACTGCAAAGAGGCTTTGCGGGATTTACTGCCCGACTACGAAGATAATCTGGCCCATGCGCTAGTGCCCCTGGGCAGCGGTATCTTCGACGACCGGACGGTGCTATTCTTCACCGCGGCGGACGGCGACCGCAACCCCCTGACCTCGAGCGACGAAACCGAGCTGCGGGTAAGCGTCCTGACCAGCACCACCGAGACCGTACTGGATACCGCGCAGTTCGCCCTGGGCAAACTAAAAGATTACAGCGGACTCAATATCGCCCTGTCGGCCGTGGTCGACTACAGCGGCAGCATGAGCGATCAGGACCTGGACGACGCCGCAGAAATCTACACGGACCTCTTCAACGGCCTGGAGTTGACCTCCCGCTTCGAAGCGAACCTGTTGTTCTTCTCCGACGAAGTACACCAGATCGTCACCTTCACCGAGGATGCGACGGCGCTGCGGCAAGGCCTGCGAAGCAACATCGATTTCGAGCGCGCTGGTACCGCTCTCTACGACGGCATCGGCACGGGCCTGGACATGTTGTCGGCGCGGGATACGCCCATCCGCCTGCTGCTCGTGGCCTCCGACGGCTTTGAAAACCACAGTCAGATCTATACCAAGAAGAGCCAGCTCTACGAACTGGCGCGCCAGCAGCGTATTCCCCTGATCATGCTGGGCGCCCTGCTGAGCGATGTGCCGTCCCTGCGCGCGATGGCAAAAGAGTCCAATGGACTGTTCATTTACAGCCCTTACTTTCTGGAACTAAAGCAGGACTTTCTCCGCCTCCGCGACCTGCTGATGGAAAGCGCAGCGCTGGAACTGCGCGAGCGGCAAGCCGAGTGGGAAAGTGTCCGCATCGAAATAAAGGGCAAGCAGATAGAATGGCCGCTGCCCTGAGCGGCACATTTGCCCGCGCAGGCGCTGGAGGGTCCGGCTCCTCCAATGGGCAAAGTTGTACAGCGAAGCTGAGAAATTTAATGCGGACTTGCCCAACTCCCGCTGATTGCTGGTCCGTTGAAGAATGAAGCGCTCTACCTGATAGGCTACTGTTATGTCGGACTGGGGAATCTGAGGGAGGCCTCGAAGTACATAGAACGCACGTATAGAAATTATAAAGAGCCTTTTAGGATGTCGGGTCAAGCGATATGGGCGTCTGATCGCCCTCGCTTCAGCTTCCAGGGTTCCAAGTATATGACCCGCGACAGCGGGATGGTGATTGCTGGCGACGAAGACTATGCCCGCGATATCTGCAAGGCGGCGGTCTGTGGGTATCGCATCCTGTGCGAGACGGGGTTCGACGAGCGCGAGGACTGGAGTTATCAGCGCCATGGCTAGATCGATGCGCTGGGAGCGACGATGCGCTACTTCGCAGGTTCGAACTCGATCGCATCGCCGACGGTGTAGGCGACCGCGCGTACCCAATCCCCAGCGCTCCATCCCTGCGGTGGGCTTGCGAGTTCGACGACCGTGCGATCCATGTCGGGGTTGGCGGCGTCGACGATGGGTTGCCACGTGCCGTCTGATGCCCTTTCGAGGCGGGTTGAATGCAAATAGCCGGTGCGGGTCGGCAGGAAGAAGTCGAGTTCGACCTCGGACCCGCACACTGCGGCGATCCGCGCCTTTCCCAGTATCGAAGATAGGTCGAGTGTCAGTCGGTGGCTGCTCTCGGCGAGTGCGGCGACGGCGACGACGCGGTAGTTGCGGCCGGTCGACGGTATCCGCACCCGATCGCCCGTGGCGATTTGGCTGAGGCCTGTCACCTCGACAGTGGAGGTATCGCGATCGAGGGCGGTGATGGTAGCGATCTGCCGGGCGCGGGGGAAGTGGTTGCGGCGCGTGCGGGTTTGCACCGTAGCAGCACCGGTGGAGCACCACTCGCCATCGATGCATGCTGCGATGCCGCCACTCAATTCGGTGCCGTCGGCATAGCGGGTTGGTTCCCGGGATTGCGGGTGCCAGTAGAGGGTGAGTTCGCGGCCGGCGCGCGTCTCTATTCGGACTCCGATGGCATCGGGATCTGAAGCGGGAACGGCTTCGGCGCGGGACAGCGTTGCTGGCCCCAGCCGTGGTTCGAACACCAGATCGAAACAACTCGTCTCTTCGCTTTCGCGCCGCCAGAGCAGGGTGCGGTAGGTGTAGCCCGATTGGTCCGGTGTGCCCATCGCCGCAGTGGCGCGTGCCGTTAGCACGCCATTGGGCGCGCGGAGCGCGTGGAGGTCGAGCTTGGCTGCCGGGTCGTGAGAACTAGTCCAGGTGCCGCGCCAGGCACCGGTCGTCTTCAATTGGGTCGGCTGGTCCATATAGGCCAGCGCCGCGTGGTCGGGGTGGGCGAGTCGGTCGAGCTGGCCGCGTTCGACACCGGGTCCGGCGGCGGTGCCGGAGAGCTTCTCCGACTCGATGCCCTGCACGGCGAATTCTCCTTCCAAACCGCGGCAGATACGCCAGTGTTCGGCTCCTCCTGCGACGCGGGCCAGATCAATCAGTGCGACACCCTGGCCATCGGTTTCGACTAGGGCGATCAATCGGCGAAAATAGATCCCGGGCCGATACCAGCGCTGCTCTGCAGGGTTCCAGGCCCAACGCTCGGCTTCGACTTCGGCGACCTGCAATCCTTCGCTAGACAGGATCCGCACTAGTCGACCGCGTCCGGCGATCGCTTTGAGAAAAGGCTGAGGCGTGTCGAAGGGCAGTTCGAGCGGATGCAGGTCAGGGGCGACCGACCAGACTGAATTGTGTGTCGCCCAGTGTCCTTCCCAGCAGTGGACGCTGGCCCAGGACTGCGGATAGCCCAGATCGCTTATAAACGGGCGGTCGTAGGCGTAGAGCTGGACATCCAAAAGGTCCATGTGGCGGTGGTAGGGTGCGTCGCCATAGACGATGCCGGCGGCGGCGCGCTCGGGCATTTCGCCGGTGCGCAGGATGGCGATGCCGACGCCGTCGAGTACGGTATTGCCCAAAGGTTTCTGTCGGGCCGATTCAACGAGAGGGTCATCGCCCAGATATTCGTCGGCCAGGGCTTTCGTCGCGGCGGGCAGGGGTTCGAGCGGTGGGCGATCGTGCAGAGGCGTCTGCACGCCGCTGGAGCCTCCATCGCCGAAGTGGAAAGGGATTCGTCCCAGCAGTGCGAGCTCACCGGGGGCTTGGACGATACGCCGTCCGCGGCTTGAATCCAGCAGCGAGGGGAAGAGGGCTTCGGGATAGGCTTGTGGGTGGCGCTGGCGCAGCTGGCGCAGCTGATATTCGAGGGCGAAGAGTCCTCGGGTATGGGTATCGTTGTAGCCGCCGGTGGCTTCGGGCGGGGTGCCGCAGGGGAAGAAGTCATTGGTGCCAAACCCACGCAGTTTTTCCGGGCCGCGATCATAGAGCCATTCCAGTGCGTCCTGGGCATCGGGCCGGTCGAGTCCGCGGATCAGGGTCAGTGCTCCTTCGCTGACGCGCGGCAAGTTGCTGAGGCCGCCGCCGTCGAGCAGGCACTGTAGCAGCGAGGCGAGCATTTCTTCGATCAGGTAGACGGCATCCGCTGGTCGCGCGATCGCCAGACCCAACGCCTGTGCCCGGGCGACCAGCTCGTGGTCTTCTTTGAGCCAAGGCCAGAGCGTGTCGTAGGCCAGGGCTAGCGAGGCGCCGATGATCGGTATGTCGATGGCGTAGCGCAGCATACCCTTGCGGAACAGCGAGGCGATCGGGTTGGGGTCGCTGCTCCAATCGGGCTGGCCCCAGTCCCAGGCCGTTTCGACTTCTTGCGAGGGGCCGTGTCGAAACTGAGGGATCGCGGCTAGATTGAGGACCTCGCTGGCGTAGCGCAGGAGCATTATGCCCAGGCGCCGGGCTATTTGCGGTTCGAATTCCATTCGCAGTAGGGAGGTCAACTGATCGATAGGGCTGTTGTAGAGGTTGACCAGATCGCGGCGATAGGCGGCGGCAAAAAGAAAGAGATGTCCGTCGCGGTCGAAGTATCCGAAGCCATCATCGGCGTACTCGCCGCTCGAGAAATCGCCTGTCCGCAAGTCGTTGCTGGGAAAGGTGGCCCGGCAGTTGGGGCACTCCGAGCGCAAGTCGGCGGGGTGCAGGTTACGGACCCAGGGGTAGTAGCCGTGGTGAGCGAAAATGGCGGTGCCGCAGCCGGGACAGCCCTGGTGGACGTTGACGTAGTGGGCGCGGGGCCCCTCGGCTTCGGGAAGCTGGCGCCAGAGGGTTGCGTCGTCCTGCTCGAGCCACCAGCGCAGGGTCTCCATATTGACCTGGCGCACCGGCGTGTCCTGGAGCGTCTGTGCGCTCTTGGTCGAGTCCCAATCGCATCCGAGCGGCCACCGGCGCGGCCACTCGGCCCCGTTGTAGCGGTTGCACTGGCGCAGCTCCTGCAGGGTGCGGACCTGGACGACGAGTGCATCGCTCTGACCGCTGCATTCGGCGCTGAGGGTATAGTCGCCGCTTGTTTGCGGAGCCCGGAGATAGTACATGAAGGCGTCGTCGGATGGCGAGAAGCGGTGGTCGATCAGCTGGAAAGGGGCGAATTGGAGTTGGGGCTCGGGGCCTGGGGTCTGGACCGGCAGACGAAAGGAGCGGCCGGTCATCAGCAGACGCGGTGCCCAGCAGAGGCGGAGAGCAGTGCGTTTGGAATGGCTCAATGGTCTTCGGTCCCGGAGCGGGTTCTGAAAACGCAATTCGCCTCGATCGTAGCAGCCTTCGCTAGCGCCCCGAGGTGCAGGGCGCGATCAGGGGGGAGAGCCAGGCTGTTGAAAGGTGAGTTACGCATGATACTTAAGATAGCGTTACACGCGCCGAACTCATAGGATTAATAGCCGGAGTTTTTGCAGTCGTAGTTTCAAAATCATAAATCAGGAATCGTAATTTTTTTGCGTTGCTTACGGCCACTGCACTCATCATTAGCCAACTGTTTCATTGTATAAACGCTGCGGATCAGACGCGGCTATGAGCCGTCATTTGCTTCCGGCTGGTTGTGTGCTCTGTCATCCCATGGTTGCGTCATCAGGGCAAACACGAGCGCATGAACTGGGCGATATGCTCAATAGCCTCGTAGCTTTCGGGAAGTTCGCGGACCTGAAACACATGGACCATGCCCGGCCAGACCTCGAGCTTCACTTCAACTCCATCAGATCGAGCCTTGGCCGCAACACGGACACTATCGTCACGAAGCATCTCATGCTCACCGACCTGGATCAGCAGGGGCGGGATGCCGGTGTAGGTAGCAAATACTGGCGAGGCGAGTGGATTGCGGGGATCGGCCTCCCCAAGATAAAGCTCCGCAAAGACGGGCATGGACCGAGCACTACAGATGGGATCCTCTTCTGATCGTATGGAATCGCTGGCCAACGTCAAATCGGTACAGGCCGACAGGGGAATACCCGCTGTTGGCAGTGGCCGGCCGCGGTCTCGCAGCGCCAGCAGCGTCGCCAGGGTCAGGCCGCCACCGGCCGAATCCCCGGCAATGAAGGTTGCCGTAGCGGGCGCCGGTCCATACGGCCCGGATGCGATCATCCATTCGTGGGCGCAAATGCAATCATCAATGGAGGCTGGAAAGCGGTGCTCCGGCGCAAGCCGGTAGTCGATAAGGAGGACGGCGCACTGGGCTGCCGCCGAGATGTGGCCCGCCAGGGCAAGATAGTGTGCACCTGAACCGGATACAAAGCCGCCGCCGTGCAGATACAGAAGCCGAAGATCAGGGTCTGCGTCAGGGGCCACGACCCATTCACAGGGCATGCCATCAATCTGCGAGCGGATACATTTAATAACGCTGTTGGCAGGCGCTTGGCGTATTTCCATGCCTTTGCGCAGTGCGTCGAGGTCAAACTTGTTTCCTACGGCACCAAATGCCGGCCTCTTACGCAACTCCTGTAAGTATTCGCGACTTTCCTGTGAGGGCATTAAGGATCTCTCTCTCTATATACGACTAATGAGACGGCACGGGATCAGCATACGGTCAATATACCCTTTTCCAGGCTTGGGTTGCTCACCATATACTTTTCCACCTCATCGCGCGTCAGTGGCGCCGGGTGCAGTCATGTTGTGTGTCGCGCGATCGCCTGTCGGCACGTCTGAGTTAGGGCCATGCCCGCAGGCAAATGTAGCGCTCTCTGCTCCAGGGATAGCAGTCTGTGGCCAACTCAACAAATTGAGAGTCGATCCGGCTGTCTTGCTAAGTTGGCAACACGCTGTGTTGTCGACATGAATGCCCGTCCCTATATGGCCCAGTACTTCCAGAGATCTTCTGGAACATCATGCCGAAAGACCGGGTCGTCTCTATCCCTATGATCAAAACGGGCGATCAATGCGGTGCGTGGTGACGACCTCAGGTTGAGTGAGCCGTTATGGAAGAGGAACGCATGCCAGAGGAGGAGATCTCCAGCCTTTGCCGTGAACTCAGTGCCGCCCGTCTTGGGATTGTCGCAGAAGACGTCCCAGGTGAATCCCTCGATCTCTAGAAAGCGGCCGTCTAGATGCGATGGATACTCGAGGAAGTATCGGTGCGCAGCATGATGACTATTCGGCCAATAGGTGAATGCACCACCTCGGGGCTCTACATCGTATAGGTACGCCGTCGCTCCAAGCATCAGCGGAAGCCATTGCCCCCCATATCCATCGATGTGGCCGGTCTGGGGTATTGTCCAGGTCTCATCCGGCTGTGGCCATTTGATCTTGGGTGTTCCATGGCCGTAGATAAACGCCCCGCCACCGAGTTGCTCCACGAAAGCGTGTAGGGTCGGATGGCGCCAGAATGCTGACTCGGGAGGATCGTATTCGTATCTATGAACACTTTTGTCGTCTTCAGGCCAAGTCTCAGGCGTCTCGAGGCTCGATCCCAATTTGTGCCAGATCTGATCTCGCCAATCATCGATAGATGCCTGATCGAACACATTCCGTAAGACGACATATCCATGGATCTTGAAGTGGTCAATCTGCTCAGCAGAGAGTAACGTAGTTGAGTCCACAGTATACTTTCCATATCAGGCCCGCTAAAGCCATGCGGGGGATTTACAGTTGTTTTTAACTACGGTCAATAACGTCTTGGTAAGACGACGAATCTATCTCGTCACATAACGGGTGATTGTACTGCATTTGCGCAGTTCATCGCCCTGTATTCGGAGAGATACCGAATAGATTATGATTTTCTTTTCCTCGCAGCATACAATAAAACGGCAACTAAAAACAGTTTTTAGATTGTTCTTAATTAGTGTTTGAAGTTTTTTCTCTAAGGAGAAATTTCGCGGTCTTAATTGTTTTTAATATTGTTTTCTCTAGGTGAAACAACGGCATTTAACATCCTCTTAAAAAAGAAGGCCGAAACATCGCATATATCGGTTTTTTTTCATATACCGGTTTCACCATTTACGACCCGAGTATGCGGGGTGCCGAAGGCCCCGCAGCATAAATGGATGTGTTAGAATAAGTAGGATCTTCGTTTTTGTGCAAATACGAAATCCTATATGAATTAACGCAGTGTTGAGCCGCGAACAGATTCACCAATTACTTTGGATCGACCGAACGAGAAAGGCGAATCACCGTCAACTCAGCATCCACGTTCACCCGTCTGCAGCAACACATGTTAGGCGCTTCTCCATTTCACACTCGGGATGTATTCCCAATAATTATAGCTCACGGCATGGCAGCGCGGTTGAGTCGTCACCGCTCTCAGTTTTGCAAAGCCAACATAGGAGCCGGACCACCGCTACCCAGAAGGTCAGCGCAGATCGGCGAAACAGCCTCGCCACTGTAGGCTCTTGTAAACGTGCGTGAGCTCTTCGCCCTTCGAGATGGGCTGCAGTGCGGTGACCTCGAAGGTGTCGTTTTCGAAGTCTCGGTGCATTTTCGTGTTCGGGGTCTCAGAGGAGTTGTAGAAGGTGGAGCACCCCGAGCCGATGGCCCATACTGTGCGATCCTCGCTCCAGGTGAACACGTAGGGGCTGGCGTTGCCGTCGAAGGTGGCTGGCAGTCGACGAACGATACCGCGCTCGACGATCTCTCCCTCACTCATGTCACAGGCGGCGAATGCTCCCGCGCCCTTGTCACTCGACGTTGCTACGAAGACCTTGTCACACTGAACCAATCCGTGCATGACTTCTCCTATTTCTTCTAATGGTTTTTGGCTTTACGACTTGGGCTCGTCCCGTTTGGGGTTGCCCAAGGCAAGTGCCGTGACAAAAGCCCATATGTCCGATAGGGCCAAGCCGCGTATAAGCCGGTGGTAGAGGCCGTGTGCCCCACACCGCGACTCACCATCATGGCACGGGTGTTAATTCTGATGCCTAGGTAATAAATCCATGTCACACCAAGTCCCTACCCGACAACGACCTTCTGCAACTCTTTCTCATCAAATTCGATGCCCAACCCCGGCCTTTCCGGCACCATGGCCATTCCGGCTTTAAATTCAAGCGGCTCCTTCAGCAGCACATTGCCACGAGAGCCTCCGACATCCGTGGCGTTGTGGATATTGCCGCCCTCCATAATCACCGCATTTGGCGTGGCAACGGCTAAATGAATGGAAGCTGCCACATAGGGCGGCAAGCCGGAGCTGACATGGGGCGACCAGAGAATGCCGAAAGTATCGGCCATATCGGCGATACGTTTGCATTCCGTGACGCCGCCGGCCCGGCCCACATCCGGATTAACCACGTCCGCTCCCCGCTCGGAAAAGAGGTCGCGGAATTGAAAACGATTAGACAGCGTCTCGCCGGCGCAAATTGCAGTATCAAGGGTCTCGGTCAATATTGGGTAGCTAGCCGTATCTTCCGGCATCAGCGCGTCTTCAAACCAACCGACATTCCCCAACTCGTCCAGTTTCCGGCCGACGCTGATCGCTTCGTGTAGCTTAAAAGCACCCAACGAATCAATCAACAATTGGCCCCTAGCGCCCACCGCCTCAGATACTTTGATGACCCGCTCAAAATCTTCAGAGCCGACGCCCTTGGAAAACCCCATCTTGACCGCCGTGAAGCCTATTTCCATTGCCTCCAGAGCCTCTTCTGGGCTGCCGGCACCACCATAGGTCGGTATACTGTCGCGGTATTTCCCACCAAGCAATTGATACAGCGGTACGCCGACAAACTTTCCCAGAATATCCCACAACGCGATGTCTACGCCGGCGATGGATTCAGTGAAGAAACCGGTGGAATAGCCCCTGAGCCGTTGGCTGGAATACATTTTTTCCCACAGCGGACCAATGTTCCGGGCGTCTTGGCCAACGAGAATCGGTGCCAACAGGTCAGTAATCACCTTGGCGTGCACCGCCGGTGCGGTCGGCGCATGCGCTTCCCCCCAACCAATAAGGCCCTGATCTGTGGTGATCTTTACCAGGACAGTTTGGCTATGCCCTTTGGACCTGGAAGGGCTGGCGTGATCTAGTCGCTTCCCCACCCCCACCCGGTTATTCATAAAGCCGATCGGCGGCATCTCTATAAATTCATCCGACGGCAACATACTCATCGGCGTACGGGTGATTACGGGCTCAATCTTGGTGATTTTCAACGAGCCGATGCCGCGCGAACTATTTTCAATTTGCTCAGTAACTGACGGGGCAACCATTACACCTCCTGAGTTTGTATTTGTGCGATAGTCAACTGATTTTTGACCGCATGGCCTCTAACGGGTTGCCGGTTTGCGACGCAGCGCATAATCGCGCTGTTATAGGTCGTTAAACGTTTTCTCTTCGAGCAATTAACTGTACAAAGTCAAGATTCCGACCAGCATCTACCTGAAGCATTTCCGCCTCACGGCTATATTCCTCACTATTTCCACGTAAACCCTGTTCAACGAGTATCTGTTGCCATTGAAGCCAATGCTTCCAACTTGACTTAACGCCTCGGTCAACCAGACTACATTCGGTCTCATTTCAGTTTCCAACATCCATTTAAGGTCATAATGGGAGGAACGAGGAAATGCTTCTAAGCGAAGTTGAGACCCGAGTGAATCATCTGTAGATGCCATATGCTCCACTGTTTCTTTTTAATGACCTATAACGGGTCGCCGACTTGCGAACTCGCGCTGTTATGTGAAGAAGAACATTAGTTTAGTGTACATTATATAAGATGTACTCCTCCTTTTTGAATGAGGCTTGCTGAAGTACCTCTTCGTCATTATTGGTAACAATACATCCGCCGTAATCAGCGTGGGCGGCGTTGCCTCCAGCCGCCGCTCAGGTCTGCTCGATATGCTCGACACTATCCGCAAGCTGCTCGTGGGTCACCTCCTCTGCCGCCCACGGCAGATGCCATCGCTCCATCTGCGATCCGATCCGCGTTTTCACCGTGACATCCCCATCCGCACGGCCGTCTTCGACGGTCATGTCCAAGTCATGGGCCTCCGTGCTCCACAGCGAGATAAACATCGCCTGGTCTCCGCTGGACCGAACAAGGAGCGTACTCGGACGGGGGATTGGCTCCAGTGCGCCCAGGGCCTGCACTTCTTCTGAAACCGGATCATCGGCAAGTATGAACTCAGATCCGTCACCGGCTTGCACCACGGCGCGCAGCTGACCGCACGCTGTCTCCCAGGCGAGATCCGCGGCGCCAGTCGGCGCCCTGATCGCCCTCACATTCTCCAGGTGGCGATACCCGGTGTCCCGGAAGGGCACTCCGCCCTGACTCTCCGTCGCTGCGGTCGGCGTCCCCAGAATATGCATCGCGTAGTCGTATCGGTGCGGGCCTGCTCCGACGACCCGAAACAGGTCCAGGACAATGCGGTCGGTGAGAACCAGCGTTCGGTCCAGCCGTATTCCCGGGTACACGACCTCATTCGAGGCTCGGCACGCCTTGAAGAGGCCTTCCGGCTGGAACAGCTCCAGAACCCCGTCGGACGCTATACCTCGCGCCTTGTCCGTTTTCCAAATCGAATCGGCGTCCCTGTCATAAGGGACCATCGGTCGCCCATCCACGGTCACCGTGTTGTGAGCGATCGTCGAGCGCAGCCAGGTCAGGTGCCGCGGATCCTCGTACCCGGCCGATTGTGGGGACGCGCTCAGACAGCGGCCGTTGGCATACAGGTCCAGACACAGCGCCGCAGGGCTCTGATGCCCGGCGCTGTGCGGCCCCCAGAACATCTGCACGGCGGTGCCGGTCGCATCCTCCGGCCGACTTCTCAGTATCGACACCCCCGTCACCGGGAATAGAGTGCAGCCCTGGCGGTGCACCCCCGCCAGGGAGATGCTGCAGTCCTCTGCAAGGGAGAAATGCCCCGACGGGTGCTCGGCGTCTTTCAACAGGACAAAATCCCACTCGCCTGACGGGGACTGCAGTGACATGGGTAGGTGCGGATACTTCCGCCCGGGCCATTCCGCGTATTCCCGCTCGATCCGGGCCAGCAGCCACGCGTACTTCGGATCGCCATAGGCCTGGTACGCAAGCTCGTAGAGCGGGCCCCATATCCACACCCCCCGCAAGTTCGACAGCCCCGAGTCGTGGAGCAGGCTGAAGTCACCATTGCCCAGCGTAGCGTAAAATGGGGCGTCGAAAGCAGCCTTCAAACACTTGCCCCCTGCTGGTCCATAAGCCCGATGCAAGTCGCGTCCGTCACCCCCCATTTGGGCGGGCAACTCGGCGTGCCAGATGTCCACGCCTGCGTTGGCCAGCATAGTGGCCGCACTCGTCAGCGCCATCAGGGTGTAGAAATGGTATCCGGGCGTGCGTTCCCAGTGCAGCCCGTCAGACAGGATGTCATGTCGAAGCTGGTGTATGAGACCGTAGCGGGGTACGCCGTTGAACGTCCAGCCATCGAGCGCGTCGCGCACGAGACCGGTCTCGCCGCTCGACAGACCAGCCGCAAGGCGGGCAATGAGGTTCCAGGTGTTGTGATTTCCGCAGGTCGTATGACGGCACCGGTCGGTGGTCTCCTGGGTGAGGGCCAGAGCCTGCAGGAACAGCTCGCGGTCGGCATCGGCGAGGCCCTCCGACGCGAGCAGATCGTAGACTCGGGCCAGCGCAATGGTAAACCTGGATTCGCCCAGTCCATAGGCGGCCCCACGCGTGTGGTCGTCCACGAGTGGCCAGCGCAGATAGGCCTCCGCGACTCGCCTGAATGCCGCGAGAGCCGAATCGCGGTACGACCCTCGGCCAGTAAGATGGAAGGTGAGAATCTGGCGGAAGGCGTGGTTCAGCATCTCCGTCCCATGATCGGGGCGCACGGGCTCGCCCCATTCACACGGCGCATCGGCCGCCTCTAGCAGGCGGCTCAACGCGGCTCGGGCCCAGACGGCTCCCTCGGTCAGTGAACGACACCACTGCAAGCCTTCTCCAGTGACGAACACGCGGGGGTGTGGTGGCAGATCGACGGGTGCCAGATCATGGATCGATTGGGGCTGCATGACGATTTCTCTCATTTTGGGCACGCCGGA
>Ga0115002_10007123_pt1 | contig 12681 bp, 12 predicted proteins | sample ArcticOcean_MG_C_8_FD_89576 | JGI IMG/M metagenome (GOLD analysis project Ga0115002, IMG submission 89576) | Marine microbial communities from western Arctic Ocean - ArcticOcean_MG_CB11_86 | ecosystem: Environmental > Aquatic > Marine > Oceanic | place: Arctic Ocean: Canada Basin | collected...
ACCCGCCCAGTGGCGCGCATTGGTTCGGAACGGACCGGCTCGGCCGTGACATGTACACCCGCATCGTCTTTGGCGCGCGTACATCAATCGTCGTCGGATTTGGGGTTGTCGTCGTTTCGTCGGTGCTGTCTACGATCCTTGGCGTCGTCTCCGGCTACACCGGCGGCTGGTTCGACACAATCTTCCAGCGGCTGATCGACATCGGGATCTCTCTCCCGGGTCTGATCTTCATCATCCTCTTCATTACCGCATTTCAGGGTATGCCGGGCGGAGTGCTCTACCCGATCATCATCTCCGTGGCGATCCTGATCTCCATCAGGCTCTCGCGCGTCATCCGCGCTGGCGTGATCGCCGTGAAGGAGGAGCAGTACGTAGATGCCGCATACGCCCTCGGTGCCGGCAACATACGCATCATGGCGCAGCACATTTTCCCTAACGTCTTCGCGCTCGTCCTCGTCTCCGCCTCGATTGAGGTTGGCGGGGCAATCCTGATCGAATCTGCGCTCTCTTTCCTCGGCTACGGTATCCCGCCGCCCACCGCGAGCTGGGGACGGATGCTGAACGAAGCGCGCGAAGAACTCACCCGCTCGCCCCACATCGCGATCTTCCCGGGCCTGGCGATTTTCATGACCGTCTACTCCTTCAACATGCTCGGCGATGCGGTCCGTGACAAACTCGATCCGCGACTCAGGGGATCGAAATGAGATTCCGAGCTATCGTCTAAAATTGCATTGCCCCTCGCGCTACTGCCTCACTTCGTCGGTCCATTGGGATCACTACCGTAAGACAGCAGTGACCCGGACGAGCAACCCACGGCAGTCGCTTGCGAGACGGAGTGCGGACGAACGATGGACCAGGCCCAACCTCTCGTCATCTTCTCGGAAGTCGTCGACGGAGAAGTTCTTCCCATGCTCACGATCTGCGCATCCGCCCAGGAAGTCGCCAGCTACGGTCGTGCCGTCGGTAGTTTTCCTGAGGGGGACTCAGTTCCGCCGACCCTACTCTTGGCTTTCGCGATGGCGGAGATGACAGCGGTCATGCCGCTGCCGCCGTCCACGCTGCACGTCGGGCAAGAACTCACCCTCAGGCGCGCTGTCTGTATCGGCGAGCACCTCGAGGCGCGCTTCGTCTTCCGCAACCGCCGGCGCTCTTCCGGCAATACGTTGCACCGGTTCGACCTCATGATCTTCTCGGATCAGGAAATCGTGGCGGACGGGCGGATCGGGCTCCAGACCGCGTAGCTCACCGACTCGAACGCGCTCCGCTCCGGTCTTCCGATCCCACAAACGAAGAGGCCGCCCTCGCGGGCGACCATCGAAGCTATGTCTTCGGTTTGATTTGGCGGCCTTTTTGCCGCATCCAATGCCCACTTGAATTTGCCGAAGGATCGGCGAACTCCTTCTCCGCTCCGCAGAGATTGCACACGCCTCTGTTGTCTTTCGCACCGGGAGGGGGAAGCATCCAGTGGTGCACGCAGACTTCCGCAGTTGGTTGGGCAATGTCAGGCATCGGGTGTGAGCTCCATCCTCTGAATCCGTCGGCACGGTGGCCCACTCGGCTCACTACTCGGTGGAGATAGCGAGCTCGAAGGGGACGATCCAACAACCGCTGGATATCGGACCAGCGCTCGGTTGCGGGTACCGAATCAATCGGGGGAGTGCCCCGGCTTCGCTCGGATCCTGCCGCGGTGGATCCCAGCGTCCATACAATAACCGTTTTTCGAATCCCGTGTCCGAATAGCAGTGTTACTTCAAATTCCGAACCGAAGGCAGAACCAGGATCAGCCCACGCTCTCCTTGGCCCGCGCAGCTCCTTGCGCAGCGACCGAGGAGCGCGAGGAGCGTTTTCCGGAAAAAACAAACCCATCCGCCGGAATTCCGGCGGATGGGTTTGTTTTTGCTCAGATCGGCATCCGCGTAACGCCACCCGTCGGTGACCGCCCAGCGTCCAGTACAAACCAATCGCGCCCGAGTCCACCCAGCGGCGCACCGTGTTCGTGTACGGGCCCAGTAACTCGCTCGTCTGGCGTAGCATCATCCAGCCACTGACTGGGATCGTCGCCGTCGCCGCATCGGCCGTGCTCGTTCCACCTCGCCCTTGCGCGTCTACCTCTATAGCCTCGGTCAGTTCCTCCATCACACTACTCATCCCCCCCTGACAACGCTCAGAGAGTTCTCGGATCAACGATATTCGTAAGCCTAATGTAAGTCTGGTGAGGCAAATGTGAGGCCGATTGAATTGGTGTGAATGGTTGGATGAAAACGAAAATAAGCACGTCAGGTATCTATGACATTCGAACCATTCTTTAACGGCAAAGATGATAGAGCGCTCCAATTCGATCCCACTGATATGGCCCGTGGACCCTGGTCCCACGAATCCCTGCACGGTCACGTCGTCGGTGGCCTCATGGCCCATGCCATCGAACTTGAGCACGGCTCCGATGAATTTCTGCCCGCACGCCTCACCGTCGATATGTTTCGCCTCGCGGACTTCGGCCCCATCACCGTCACCACCTCCGTCGCTCGGCAGGGCAACCGTATCCGCGTCATCGACGCCTCCCTGCAGGTCGGCGGAGTCGAACAAGCTCGTTGCAGTGCCGTCATGCTTCGCCGCGCCGCACAGCCAGAAGGCAACGTCTGGAGCCCCCCGCCCTGGGACGTGCCCGCACCCGATGACATCGAATCGCACGAATCAGATCGCGACCCTGTCTGGGAAACCCGCCCGATCAGTGGACAACGCCTCAGCATCGATCGCAGCCGCTCCTGGATGCGTGAGGTCCGCGAACTCGTCGGGGGCGTACCCATCACCCCCTTCGTCCGCGCCGCCATGGCCGCCGACATCACCAACCCACTCGCGAACTCGGGCGACCGTGGGCTCGAGTTCGTCAACGCGGACTACACGCTCTACCTGCACCGGCTCCCCGTCGACGAATGGATCGGCCTCGAGGTCGCTTCCCACCACAGCGTGGGCGGCATCGCCGTCGGCACATGTGCCCTCTATGATCGTCAGGGCCCCATCGGCCAATGCGCCGTCGCGAGTGTCGCCAACCGACACCCGCCCGGCCCATTCGGTACGCGAATCCGTTAGACCCGTGTTACCGCACGTCCTTGCTCAGCTAGCATCCCCACAACGGAATTCCCCACCGTGATGGAGGGCCGTGCTATGGCTACCGAACCACCAAACAGTCCACAGTCACCTGCCGCAGGGGAGCCCCCGACTGCCAGCGGCCAGCTATTTCCCGCTTAGTTCAATTCCGCCGCCACCGTCGCCCTCCTGCGCCGACCCGTCACCCTCGAATTTGCGGTCTTCGATGCTCTGCGCGACGACCGTGCTCAGACCTTCACCGACACAGTCGTCGCGATCTTGCTCGGGGGCCTCGGGAGCTGGATCTGGGTTGAAGGCCAAATCCCCGCCACTTCCACTGGCCAGGCACTCTGGCGGCTGGTGCTCGTCGGCCCGCTCTTGGCAGTCCCCATTCTGGGACATCGTGCTGCTCGTCGCCCAGTCCATCCTTCAGAAAGCGTTCGGCTGCACCACCGATCGCTTGGCCATCGTCCGCACTGGCGGCTACGCTGCGCTCATGGGCCTCGTACTCGTCTAGCGCGATTACACCCAAATCATGCGTACCGATCTCGCTAGCTTCTTCGTTTTCGCCGTGATCGTCTCCATCGCCGCTTTCAACGGGGCCTTCGCGGCGGTCCCTCTCCTCTTCGCCGGTGGCTGGGACGACTACATCGGCAGCTACGACATCGCCAGCGCGCGCCACCGATCGGCACGAGCGACGATTCGAACAAGTCAGCGCCAGACTCGATGCCGAGGTTGCACGCGTCGTCGCTATCGAAGTTGTTAATTAGTCCAAATCCAGCTTCTTCGCCCAGTCCCTCGCCAGCATCTCCCAGCCGTAAGGCAGCCTGACATGGTTGCTCTGGGCGGGGAGCTGCCAGGACCGCGTCCAGAGCAACCATGTCAGGTAAGGATTCCGGTTACGCCGGCTGCGGCGCTCGCTCCGCCACCAGCAGCCGGCCACCGTTGTCTATCTGGAACAGTGCTCGGTAGTCGTATCCGCTGCGCAGCCAGTCTGCGTCAGGATCTTGCCGGTCTGCCACCAGTAGCACACCCGCTACCGTCGCACCGGCCGCCTCCACCGCCTCCAGTGCCACCCGGATCGAACCGCCTGTCGTCAGCGCGTCCTCAACCACCAGCGCCCGCGAGCCTGGGACCAGTACATTGCTGCCGTCCTCGCGCTGCGCTTGGAACAACGCCGATTGCGTACCGTGGTCCTTCTTCTCACTCCGCACGTAAAATGTATCCACCGCGCGGTCCCGCTCCAGCGCCGACACCACCGCCATCTGCTCTACCAGTGGTACCGCACCTACCGCCGGTCCGCCCAGCGTGTCGAACTCAATCCCCTCGGCCAAGTCCCACAGCGCCGCGCCAGCTCCGCTTTCACTAGGCCGGCCAGCATCCCGGCCTTGCCGTCGTAGTAGTAATTGCTGCGCTTGCCAGAGGCCAGCGTGAAATCACCTCGCAGAATGCAGCGTGCTTCAAGCGTCGCCCGTAGTGCTTCCAGAGCTGCCGCTTCCATCCGATCCTCCTGCCCACCCTCGGCCACGAGGGCGTCATCACCAATCGCTTGCCACCCGGCCGGGGGCGTCACTCGCTCCTACGGTGCCACCGATAGCTGCACCGCCACCGCCGGGTCCGACCGATGATGGTCTACCAACCCAATTCGCTCAAACGGCCAGTACCGCAGTTCCGCTCGACCCACGATCAGACGCTGTTCCAACATCCCCCACGACCGCGAGTCGAACGAATTATTGCGGTTGTCTCCCATCACAAACAGGCTTCCCTCCGGCACCACCTGCGCCGGGAGATTGCCGCCCCACGCGTGGTCTAGATACGGCTCCGTTAGCGGTAGTTCGTCCACAATCACCGTCCCGTCGCGGATCTCCACTGTCTGTCCCGGAACCGCTACCACACGTTTGATGAAATCGCGCGTCTCATCGCCCGGGAACGCGAACACCACCACGTCTCCTTGTTGCGGTTCCCCGAACGGTCGCCAATGGTCCTCGTCCAATCCCGGCATCCATGACAGAGCCATGTCTCGGTACGCCAGTCGATTCACGATTAGCAGCTCGTTGCTCAAGAACGTCGGTTGCATCGATGAGCCGTCCACGATGAAATTCTGACCCACCGCGCGTACCGCCATGAATATCAGGATCGCCAGCGCGATCGCCTCCAGCGTTTCGGAAACCTGCGCCAGTCCCCACGGCCACATGCCTCCCGCCGAACGTGGCGGTACTGGTGGTAGCCACGGGTTATCGAAATCCAGTCCCGCGTGGTCAGGGAACGGTGCATCGCTTGGAGGCACTGCGGGTCCACCGCGTATCGGAGACAGGGGCGCTGCGGGATCGGGGAACTGGCTGCTCACGGCGGGCTCTGCATTCCTCGAGTATAGCCACAGCCCCACGGCTCACATGCGCCTCCTCCGTCAGCCACCCGTGCTCATTCACACCAGTGTTCCGCTCAGCTCTCAGCGCGGAGAGGCATAGGACACGGTCGCGGCGGTCACACGTCCGTGGACGGATAGAAGACGGCGTCATGCCATCACGGATCTGCGCCATCTGTGGACAGGAGTTGAAGGGAGCTCGCGCTCGGATGAATGAGAATGGCACGCCGATTGACCTCGACTGTTCACCAAATCTGCTGCCGCCACCGAAGATGCCCGGGCGTGAAAAACCTGACCGGCCCTGATTACAAAATATGGCACAACAAGGCCCAAGCATCGGTGGCGAGATGGTTAATGAGGCGTCGGGCCAGTCTCACCAGCTCGCGCCCGCTTGATGCGCGGTTTGAAGGTCCCTGGGATGAGTTTCGCCGTCCGCTGAGAGAGTTATGGCACCACTCGTGCCTCTTCTGCGGTCAAACGGAGATAGACATTCGGACGTTGTATTCGTGGCCGCTAGGTGCAGCGCCTTAAGCGTAAAATTGGCAACATCAGGAAGCTGGCGTCTGTTCCGAACATTTGATTCGATTGAGTGGCCAGTGCGCATACTAGCGCTCCAGATCAGCGAAGTACTCGAACCAAGCGGAAGCACCAGAAATGACCGACTCAAAGACCATCGGAGCCATTGGCGGCATCATCTCTGTCGTTGCACTCGTGATCGTGGCTGTCTTCGCCATCTCCAAGCAGCCTGCCGCTCAGATTACTCTCGGCGGCAGCGACCAGAGCGGACTCAGCGTTAATGGCACCGGTTCGGTTGTTGTCATCCCTGACGTCGCCGGGCTCGAGCTCGGAGTTGAGGTCATCGCCAGGACAGTCGCTCAGGCCCGCTCCAGCGCCGCCGAGGTGATGGACGAAATCATGGCATCTCTTAATGCCAACGGTGTCGACAAAAAAGATGTCCAGACCCGCTACCTCAGCATCTATCCCCAATACAGCTACAAGAACGAATCCGCCCCGGAGATCACCGGCTTCACTGTCAGCAATCAGGTTACTATCACGGTCCGCGAACTCGACACGGTCTCCGCCGTGCTCGACGATGCCATCGCCGCCGGCGGCGACTTCGTCCGCGTCAACGGCATCTCCTTCACCGTCGATGATCCGGACCAGTACCTCGACGAAGCCCGCGAAAAGGCCGTCGCTAACGCCCGTGAGCACGCCGATACCCTCGCTAGGGCCGCAGGTGTCAGCGTCGGTGGTGTCCGCTCCATCTCCGAGTCCAGCGGCGGCTACTACCCACCCGAGCCACGCTACGCGCTCGAAGCTGCCGACAGCGGTGGATCCACCTCCATCGCCGCCGGCGAGCAGGAACTCACCATGAGTGTCTCCGTCGTCTTCGACATCGACTAGATCGAGGCGGCCCTCCCCTCTGCCGCCTCCCCCCGACGGGGCGAGCGAGCCATCCGCTGAGTCCTCGCCCCTCCTACTCCCCACCACACTCCGAGGAGCCCCCTGCGTCGCGCGCTTCCGGATGACGATCGCGTCCCACCGCTGTACCCTGCCCACCGATGCCCCCCGACCCCACCGCCTCCGCTCCTCCCGCGCCGTCGCCCGGCATGCGCGCCGCCCTCGAACAGGCTGTAGCTGCGCAGGGCACCACCTCACCCAACCCACCCGTTGGTGCGGTCGTAGTCGTCGATGGTGAAATTATCGCCCGAGGCCACACACAACCTGCGGGTCAAAATCATGCCGAAGTCATGGCCCTCGCCGTCGCCGGTGACCGCGCTCGCGGAGCCCAGCTCTATGTCACGCTCGAACCCTGCGCGCACCACGGCCTTACTCCGCCCTGCACAGATGCCCTAATTCAGGCTGGCGTCGCGAAGGTCCACTACGCCCTCCACGACCCCTTCCCCGAAGTCGACGGCCGCGGCCACCAGCTCCTCGAATCCGCCGGCATCGAAGTCACAACCGGCGACGGCGCCTGGCAGTCACGCGAAATCCTCGCCGGCTACCTCAAACACCAGGCCACGGGCCTCCCGCTCGTCATCGTCAAATACGCCGCCTCCCTCGATGGAAAAATCGCCGCCGCCTCTGGAGACTCACGCTGGATCTCCGGCCCTGACACCCTCGCTTGGGCCCACCGCCAGCGTCCCACCCTCGACGCCATCGTCGTCGGCTCCAACACCGTCCTCGTCGACGACCCCGAGCTCACTGCCCGACCCACCGACCCATATGGAGCTGTCGACCCCGCCGTCCATCAGCCCACACGCATCGTCGTCGACTCCCGGGGGCGCATCGCGCCCACCGCCCGCATCTTCCAGGGCCCCTCCCCCACCCTCGTCGCCACCACCGCCCAATCCACCCCCCGGTGGCACTCCACCATCGAGGCCACCGGCGCCGAAATTCTCGAACTCCCGGGCCATCTCGGCGCTACCGACTCCAGCCACGTGGACCTCGCTGCGCTCGTCGCCGAATGCGGCAATCGAGGCATGCTCAACGTCCTCTTCGAAGGCGGAGGAGTCATCCTCGGCTCCCTCTTCGACCAGCGTCTTGTCGACCGCGTTCACGCCATCATCGCGCCACTCATCGTCGGCGCCGCCGCTGCTCCCGGCCCTATCGCCGGAGTCGGCGCCGACCGGATGGCCGACGCCATTGGCCTCAGCGACATAACCATAGAGTGCCTCGGCACCGACATCCTTGTGACCGGCAGCCCTATCTGGCCGGACTAGCCCCCTGCCGAAGTAACCGCCCACGAAACGCGTTCCACCACCACCTCGCACCGCTAAGGCAGGTCACCCCACCAGAATCGCGTTACTATCTGCCTATGTTTACCGGGATAGTTGAAGAAGTAGGCGCCGTCCGCCACCACGAGGGCGGCGAACTCGTCATCGCCTGCGACGTGGTGCGCTCTGACGCCCAGCTCGGCGACTCCATCGCCATCAACGGCGTCGACCTCACCGTCCGTACCATCGACGAAGACGCGCTCCGCTTCGATCTCATGAACGAGACTTACCACCGCTCGAACCTCGGCGAAATTACCTCCGGCGACGCCGTCAATCTCGAGCGGTCCGTCCACGCCGCCACCCGTCTCTCCGGCCACATCGTCCGAGGCGTCGTCGAAACCACCTGCACACTCGAAAGCCTCACCCCCGAAGGCGAATCGATCATCGCCCGTTACATCGTCGCTCCGGAGCACCTCAAATTCATCGTCATGAAGGGCCCTGTCTGCGTGGACGGCTGCTCCCTCACTGTCATGGCCCGCGACTCAGAATCCTTCTCCGTCTCCCTCGTCCAGTACACGCAGGAACACACCAACCTCACCCGCCGCGCAATCGGCGCCAACATCAACCTCGAAACCGACATCTTTGCCCGATATGTAGAGCAACTGCTCGAAGCACGCGAGGCGATCCCATCAGTGGGCGTCGACGCATAATCATGAGGAGGCGTTATGGCGGGGGCCACTGACGAAACGAATACCGCGACCGAGGTGCTCCACGAGCGCATTATCTCCACCGAGCAAGCACTCGAGGAGTTCCGGGCCGGACGCCCGATCATTCTCGTCGACGACGAAGACCGCGAAAATGAAGGCGACATCGCCCTCCCCGCCCAGTTCGCCACCCCCGCGCTGATCAACTTCATGGTCGCCGAAGCGCGCGGCCTCGTCTGCGTCCCCATGACCGAGGAGCGGGCAGACTACCTCAACCTTCCGCTGATGACCGAGCACAGTACCGCCCCCCTCGGCACCGCCTTCACCATCAGCGTCGAAGCCGCCACTGGCGTCACCACCGGCATTTCCGCCGCCGATCGAGCCCAAACTATCCGAGTACTCGCGGACCCCCGTAGCACCACCGATGACCTCACCCGTCCCGGCCACATCTTTCCCCTCCGCGCGAAAGAGGGCGGAGTCCTCGTCCGCGCCGGCCAAACCGAAGCCTCCGTCGATCTTTGCAAGCTCGCTGGAGTCGAATCCGTCGCCGTCATCTGCGAAATTATGAACGAAGATGGCTCAATGTCTCGCCTACCGGACCTCATCAAGTTCGCCGACAAGCACGACCTCAAAATTTCCTCCGTCGCCGACGTCATCCGCTACCGCATGCGCAACGAAACCCTCGTCACCCGCGAAGGCGAAACCGTCCTCCCCACACCCCACGGCGAGTTCAAAGCTATCGGCTACCGCACCCGCATCGACGCTCGCGAGCACGTCGCACTGGTCTTCGGCGAAATCGACTCGGACCAGCCCATCCTCGTCCGCGTCCACGATCGCTGCGTCACCGGCGATGTCTTCGGCTCACTCCGTTGCGATTGTGGCGAACAGCTCCAGGCCGCCATGCGCACTATCGCCGAAGCCGGCAGCGGCGTCGTTGTCTACATGGACCAGGAAGGCCGCGGCATCGGTCTCCACAACAAGCTCCGCGCCTACCGCCTCCAGGACGAAGGGCTCGATACCGTCGAAGCCAATGAGGCCCTGGGCCTCCCCGCCGAAAATCGCGATTATGGCATCGGCGCCCAGATCCTCGTGGACCTCGGCGTCCGTAAAATGCGCCTCATGACCAACAACCCCATCAAAATCAAAGAACTCAACATTGTCGGCGCACTCCGTGGCGCCGGCCTGGACGGTTTCGGTCTCGAAGTTGTCGAGCGTGTCCCCATCGAAACCGAACCCAACGAACACAACGTCCGCTACCTCTCCGCCAAGCGTGACAAAATGGGCCACATCTTTGAACACCCCATGCCGGACTTCGGATGACGAAATACATGACCTCGGCAAAGGCGGTCCTGCAAGTGCCCCCATCAGGCGTTCGAGTCTCTGAAGGTACCCTGAACGGCGCCGGACTCAATATTGCCATCGCCGTTTCACGCTTCACCCAGGACCTCACCCAGCGCCTTCTCGATGGCGCAATCCAGGTCGCTCGCGACGCCGGCATCTCGGACTGGGCCATCCACGTCGTCTACGTCCCCGGTGCCTTCGAACTCCCCATGGTCGCCGAAGAACTCGCCGCCTCTGGCTCATACGACGCCATCGCCTGCCTCGGCTGCGTTATCAGAGGTGAAACCGCACACTTTGACTACGTCGCCGGAGAATCCGCCCGCGGCATCGCCGAAATCGCCAGGCTCCACGGCCTCCCCGTCACCCTCGGCATCATCACCGCCAATAACCACATCCAAGCCGAAGCCCGCGCAGGCGGCGCCAAAACCAACATGGGCAGCGATGCCATGCGCGCCGCCATCGAAATGGCCACCCTCTACCGCGGGCTCCGCGACGTTCGCTGAGCAGCTCATCGCTCTGTTGTTACCTCCGGCGAAACGGAGAGCAATCAACTGCTGTCGGTAACGCCGAAGGCAGGCTCGGCCCTCGCTGGCGTTAGTACCTCCACGGGCAGTATCTCACGCCGCTGAAACACATGTTTATAAGTGCTACAGCTAGCTGTAATGATCGTCACTGCCCCCACCACCCCAACGCGATAGACTGGCCATCGACGGCACCCATCAGTGCACCACACGGGGGAAACACACATGAACTGGCTGCCTGACGACGTCAAAGAGGCGAGTGGGGGAGAGACGATCGACAACGTCGCCCGCGATACCATCCGCCTCGCCCACAAAGCGCTCGATCGCTTCCCTAACCTCGTCCGGCGGCACAAATTCATCGCCGGTGGCGCAGCCATCTCCTCATCACTCGTCATTATCGCTAGCGTCGCCGTCGCTAGACGCATGCGCAAAGGCCAGACCGCCGAAGAAGCCGTCGCCGGCATGACCGAGGCCGAACTCGACCGCCCCGAACGCGACCCGCGCCCTCCCCGCGCCCCCTCCAGCCACGCCGAGCCGACCGCTCCCGTGGCCACCAACGGCACCGGCGCGTCAGAAAAAATCCCACCCGTCCGCGTCGACTAACCGACGCGGCTCCCTCAGGCTGCAAGTCTTTCCTGTACTCTGCGTTCCCATCCATTAGGAAGAGCGCGCGGACAAGCTTTGCTCGCGCTGGATCTGCCCTACTTGATCCCTCAAGAACGAAAGTTCTACCTTCACTCTACGATGCCTACCACGCCCAACCCCACACCTCCGACGCGACACGGCCCTCCCCGCCTCCCGCGGCGCGTCGCCCACTTCGATCTCGACACCTTCTTCGTCGCCGTCGAACGCACCCTCAATCCTGACCTCATCGGCAAACCCGTCCTTGTCGGCGGGCGCGACGGTCGCGGCGTCGTCGCCGCCGCCTCCTACGAATCCCGCGTCTTCGGCTGCCACTCCGCCCAGCCCATGTCCCAGGCACTCCGCCTCTGCCCCCAGGCCATCGTCATCCCGCCCCATCGCACCGAATACAGCCGCGTCTCCAAACTCTTCCACGAGCTACTCCGCGACGCCTCCCCCATCGTCGAATCCGTCGGCATCGACGAAGCCTACGTCGACTTCACCGGCGCAACCCTCCTGCCAGATGTCGCCCAGGCTCCGGGCGTGAGCACCGCAGCCGCCATCGCCGAACACGTCCGCACCCGCGTCCGCGACGAACTCCACATCGCCGTCTCCGTCTGCATCGCCGGCTCCCGCACCACCGCCAAAGTCGGCTCGGACCGCGCCAAGCCAGACGGCCTCATCGAAGTCCCCCTCGGCCAGGATGGCATCTTCCTCGCGGCGTTCCCCATCCGAGAACTACCGATGGTCGGCCCCAAACTCGCCGAGGCCCTCCGCACCGCCGGCGTCGCCACCATCGGCGACATCGCCAACCTCGACCCCCGCTGGCTCGAAAGCCGCTTCGGCCGCCACGGCGTCGTCCTCCACGAACACGCCAACGGCCGAGACGCCACCCCCGTCCGTGCCGGCGCCCGCCCGAACCGATCGATCTCCCGCGAAAACACCTTCAACGAAGACGTCACCGACCCTCGCAAACTCCAGCGCACCATCGCCAGCCACGCCCAGCGTGTCGGCGCGGACCTCCGCAAAGCCGGCAAACGCGCCCGCACCGTCACCCTCAAACTCCGCTGGCACAACTTCGAAACCCTCACCCGCAGCCGCACCCTGGACCGCCCCGTCCAGTCCACCGCCGGCCTCCTCGAAGCCGGCCAGCAGATCTTCGACGAGATCCTCGGCGCCACTGCCCCGCCCGGTGCCGATACCGTCGCGGCCGACTCTTCCCACTCGGGCCAGATCAACCCCCGCGCGATCCGCCCCGTCCGCCTCATCGGCCTCGGCGCCACCAACCTCGTCGACGACGAACTCCAGCTCGAACTCGAAGACCTCCT
>Ga0115002_10007126_pt1 | contig 12677 bp, 6 predicted proteins | sample ArcticOcean_MG_C_8_FD_89576 | JGI IMG/M metagenome (GOLD analysis project Ga0115002, IMG submission 89576) | Marine microbial communities from western Arctic Ocean - ArcticOcean_MG_CB11_86 | ecosystem: Environmental > Aquatic > Marine > Oceanic | place: Arctic Ocean: Canada Basin | collected...
AAAAGGCGAAGAAGTTGAATTCAATGGAGATTATTGTCTGGTTGCGGTTGGACGTCGGGCTTACACGGACAAGCTTGGTTTGGAGAAGATCGGAGTTACTCCGGACAAACAGGGACGGATTCCGGTCAATGAAAATTTAGAAACCGCTGTTCCGGGAATTTATGCTATAGGTGATGTAGTGGCAGGTGCAATGCTGGCCCATAAAGCAGAAGAAGAAGGAACTTTTGTGGCAGAAACGATGGCGGGTCAAAAACCGCATATTAATTACAAAGCAATTCCGGGAGTGCTTTATACCTGGCCTGAAGCAGCAGGTGTGGGTTTTACGGAGGATGAATTAAAAGCCGAAAATTATAATTACAAATCAGGCAGTTTCCCTTTTAAGGCACTTGGACGCGCCCGTGCTTCCATGGATACAGATGGTTTTGTGAAAGTTCTGGTAGACAAGGAGACAGACGAAATTTTAGGAATTCACCTGGTCGGTGCCCGTGCTGCAGATTTAATTGCGGAAGCTGTGGTTGCGTTGGAATATCGAGCCAGTGCTGAAGATATTGCCAGGATGTCACACGCGCATCCGACTTATGCTGAAGCGATCAAAGAAGCCATGCTGGATGCAACAGGAAAACGTTCTATACACATGTAATTGACAAAATTGTAATGTCGATCAATGACCAGCACCGGGTTGTCAGAAAGATATTGATTGTTGATGATATTGAGGACAACTGTCTGCTGATTGAAGACCATCTGCGCCATCAACTCAAGTGTGAGTTTCGTGAAGCATCATCCGGAAAAGCAGCATTAAAGATCCTCAAAAATTGGCATCCGGACTGTATTCTGATGGATATTATGATGCCGGAAATGGACGGTATTGAAGCGACTAAACGTCTGAAAGCAATGCCTGAGTGTCACGATATTCCTGTGTTGATGGTTACTGCAAAACAGGAAATTGATTCCTTCGAGGACGCTTTTGACGCGGGAGCAATGGATTATATTTACAAGCCCCTTGACCGTACCACTTTAGTGGCTCGTGTAAAATCAGCGTTACGCGCCAAGGAAGATCTTGATCGAATCAAAGAACTGAATCAGCAACTGCTGCAAAAAAAACAGGAATTGAGCAGTTTTTCGCACACAGTCAGTCATGATCTGAAATCTCCAATCGTCGGTGCCGCGAGTCTTTATGATTTATTTCTGTATAGGATTAAGCATGAATATCCACAATTAATCGAGGATGAAAGCTTAAAAGATATTCTGGAACGTATTCCGCAGACTTTCCTAAAAATGCTGGATTTTATCAACACTCAACTCGATTATGCAGAGGCAGGGCAAGTGATTGGTGAGTTGGAAGCAGTTTCAATGACAAAACTAATTAACACAGTGATTGAAAATTTTGATTATGCTGAACGTGAAGGAATGGTAAGTTTTGTTAAGTTGCCGGAAATGCCGCAGGTGCGCTGTGATCCAATCCGCATGTTGAAAGTTTGGCAAAACCTGATTGCGAATTCCATCAAATACAGAGGTTCAAAAAATCCAGTTAAGATTGAATTTGGAGGAGAAGAAAGTGAAGGCTCGTTTAAATATTGGATACGTGATAATGGACCTGGAATATTAGCTGAGCATCATGACAAAGTGTTTGAAACAAACGCGCGTTTGAATTACGATGTAGAAGGTTACGGATTTGGATTAGCAACCGTGAAAAAAATTATAGCAGCACACGGTGGAAAAATATGGATCGATCCGGACGTCACCGATGGTGCGTGCTTTGTTTGTGAACTGCCAAATGAGTCAGTGAATAATTGAGAAAAATATGGAAAATAAGGATAGTAAAAATAAAGTGATACCTGAAAAAGCCAAAAAACAGCTGCTTAATCTATGGCCTTTTGCTAAAAAAGAAAAACCTGTTTATAACCTTAAAAGCATCAGCATTCCAAGGACAAGCGGGCGTACACTTAAACTTCTGGTAAGCCTGCTACGAACCCCGGGGATTCGTTTGCTGCTGATTCCGCTGTTGTTAAAACAAGCAGGGCTGTCAAGTTTACGAAAAAGCAAAGTTAAAGATTATCCAGTGATGGAACCAAACCATCCTGTCGAAAATAAAATAACTTCTGCTGCTGCAAAAAAATCTATCAAAGAGTTTATTGATTCAATAGAGAAAAAGCAGCAATCTGTGACGGATGAAAAAAAATTAAATTCCGCAAAACAAAGTCTTTTTCAACCAGAAACCGCCGCAGATTTTCATCGGGCCTATCTTGAGGGAAAAACAACTCCGGTAGATGTTGCCATGCGATTGCTGGATATAGTCCGCAGCATTGAAGAAAGTGCAGTTCCATTGCGCCCGTTTATCGCCTGGGAAGAGAGTGAACTGATGCAACAGGCAAAAGCTTCATCCGAACGTTATGAACGCGGAGAGTCAATTGGGATTTTAGATGGTGTGCCGATTTCAGTGAAAGATGAGTTGGATTTGCTGCCATTTCCTACGATGGTCGGCAGCAAATTTTATAGTACTCAGCCACCGGAACAGGATGCAACAAGTGTTGCGCGTCTGCGTTCAGCAGGTGCATTGATGGTTGGAAAAACCAACATGCATGAAATTGGTCTGGGTGTAACAGGACTAAACGTCCATTATGGAACTACAAGAAATCCTCATCATTTAGATCATTATCCAGGAGGTTCATCAAGTGGTTCAGCCGCCGCTGTAGCAGCAGGCTTGTCACCGATTTCGCTCGGACTTGACGGTGGTGGTTCAATCAGGATTCCAGCCAGTTTATGTGGTGTTGTCGGTCTTAAAACAACATGGGGCCGGATCAGTTCCGCCGGCGCTGCTCCACTTTCCTGGAGTGTCTCGACAGTTGGTCCAATCACTTCCACCGCTGATGATGCCGCCCTAGCCTATTCATATCTTGCCGGAGCTGATCCCAGACAACTACGTACACAAAATCAACCACCTGTAGAATTGCTGGATTTTAATGACTCAAATTTGAAAGGTGTTAAACTTGGAGTTTTTTCAGCGTGGTTTAATCACGCATCCCCGGATATTGTACAAAACTGTGAAAGAATGCTGGATGCTTTTAAAGCTCAAGGTGCCACCATTGAGGAAATTGAAATTCCTGAATTGAATGAAGCACGTATAGCGCAAATTGTTACGATTGTAACAGAAATGCTGACTTCACTGCAACCCCATTTTAAAACGTTCCGGCAACCTTTTGGTTTGGATGCATTGCTTAATCTGACCCTCGCGAAAGAGTTTACAGGCCGCGATTACGTCAAAGCTCAGCAGATACGAGCGGAACTTATCAGAAATATAACACAAATTTATCAGCGTGTTGACGCGATTGTCAGCCCTACAACAGCCTGTACAGCCCCTCCCATTCTTCCAGACGCACTGATAAACGGCGAATCAGATCTCAGTACATTAACGGAATTGATGCGTTACGCTCCACAAGCAAATATAGGCGGTTTTCCTGCGATTTCATTTCCTGTCGGTTATGACGCAAAGGGATTACCTGTGGGGATGCAGTTAATGGGTCGTCCGTGGGAAGAATCTTTTTTGCTGAGGATGGCTAAAACTTCTGAACGCTTTTTTACGAGGCACCCGCCGATGATGCGTTTCTCACTTTTACCAAATTAATATAGAATTTAAATCAGATTACGGATATTCAGCTTAAATTTGTTTCCGAAAAGTCTTGTTTTAACTCCTGCATGACAGCTAAAATATAAGGATTGGTTCGGGCCAGTAGCTCAGTTGGTTAGAGCTGACGACTCATAATCGTCCGGTCGCTGGTTCAAGTCCAGCCTGGCCCACCAATAATCCCTGCCATAAGGGAATTGGTGATATTCATGTTCATTCACATCAACTTTGAAGTCAGCAATTCCAGCTTCTTTTTTTGTTTTCAATTCATTTAATTCGTTTCATTTGATCTTTTTTTGCTGAAATGTAGCATGAGAAAGTGCTGTATATTTAAGACAAACCATGGGTTATCTCAAGATTAAATTAGCTTAACAGTTGGAAAAACAGGAAATGAAACTGCATAAAACCATCTTGATTCTGGCTTCTCTGATAGTATTCCTAGTAAGTTCCTGCAATGTGACAACCGGAGAAACTTCAATTGCAGGAAAATATTGTGATGACTGGGCTACCAAAGATGCAAATGGTTACCGTTTTTCTAACAATGTCTGGGGTAAGGATACTTACCAGAATGGGATAGATTACACAGCATGTATAACCATAACGGATGAATACCCTGCAGGGACTATGATTGAATGGAATTGGCCCTTGTACAGAGGAGGAGTTCGTTCATATCAGGAAATCTATGTTGGCAGGAAACCGTGGGACACAAACGGTACAAATAATTCACCATTTCCAATCAAAATTAATGATCTGAATGAATTCAAAGTAGAATTTGATTTGGAGAGAAGTTATTCATCTACCGGCTTTAACATTGCTTTGGAGACGTGGTTGGCGAACTCTCCCGATGGAGGGCCATCTGCCATCACAGATGAGGTGATGATCTGGTTGCACGAAGGTAGTGAACCAAGCCCCTCTGGAGGAAACGGAAACTCAGCAAATCTAGCGTTGACACCATCTCACGCGGTATGGAGAAATGCAAACCACAGTGGTTGGGACTATACAGCGGTAGTTTTTGATGCAGATTTTCTTAGCGGTTCAGTAGATATGAAGGTTGTGTTTGATGAATGGAAAAGACTTGGTTGGGTTAGTGGTGAAGAATATATTCTTGACCTGGAGTTGGGTGCAGAGGTTGTTTTGGGAGAGGGCAGTCTTACCATAAATAAATTCATTGTTACTGCAAATTAAATAATAGTTATGATGCAATCTTAAATAGTTGTCATTCCCGCGAAAGCGGGAATGACATACAAGTGTACCATTTAGACATTTACGGTCTCATCATAATAAGTTAACAATTATTTGGTTGACGCACATTTAGAACCAGAACTTGATGATGGTTTTCCACGAAAAACTATTATCCAACTGCTGATAATGATTAGCACTACCCCTAGCCACTCAAGTGGTTTTGGAAAGTTACCCCAAAACAAGTAGCCAAAGAGTAAGTACCAACCAAGTTTAGTGTAGATCATTGCCGAGATTGAAGTGGCAGAGGTGACAGAAGTCTGGAAGGAACGGACGAGGCACTGCCTTGAGAGAAACAGCAGCACTGCAGCACTTAGAAGCATTGGACTCATTTTGTTCCACAAAGCGGCTAGATCAATTATAGATCCCATCGCCACCAACACCAATGCAGGTTCCCAGAAAATCATGGCTGAAGTTGGGACGCTTTCTCCCGCTAACTTAACGGTGATCCAGCGCAGAGAAGAGAATAACAAGGCTCCGAACATGAATGCATGGTAATGTGAGCTACTCCAGCCCTGCCACTCCACCTGTATCATTAACCAACCCCCCGCAATACCAAACCCAATCGCTGGCCAAATCCGAGGTGATGGCTTCTCACCCAAAAATATTATTGCGAGAATCGCCATCACCACCGGAGAAAGCAGGCTCATCGCACCGAATTCGAAAATGCTCAATCCTGAAAGTGCACTAAGGAAGCAGTTCCAAGCACCAAGCGTGAAAAGGCTTATCAGGAGTAAAAACTTCCAGGAAACAGGCTTAATTTGCTTGAGTGAGCCTTTTGTCAGCACTTCCTGCAGAGCAGTAAAAATCATGAACATCGCCGCAGTGGTGAAGTTTATTTCAAAAAGGTTGTATGACTCAAGCAGACTTTTTTCAACGGCAATATTGCAAGCCAGCAGAAAGTATCCAAGAAGGATCCGTCCAGTAATAAATCCTCTGCTAGAAATATTTAACATTCTTTATCAACCTGATAATTTAATGATCATTGACCTCGATAAGCTGGAAAAAATAACTCCAAACTGACGAGTATCACTATGCAAAGGGTTTAGTGATATGACTGATTTGGTGAAGAGGATGCCAAGGCAAAGTCAGTTTTCTAAGGAGGAATTACTCTGTTTTGAGTTGTTCAACATGCAGATCCATGGCAGCTGCCAAAGATAGCAAAGTTGACTGCTGCAGTATTGATTTTCCATTTTCCATTTTTGCCATAGTCGCTTGTCTGATCTACATTCTGTCAGTGACTCGCGTTAGAGTCAATCCTAAGTGTTCTCAACCATCAAAGGGGACGTTACCCTTTATTAGAATTAGATAAATAAAAGGGTAACGTCCCCTTTATTTATATATTGTTTCCCAATATTTGCATGTAAACAGAGAGGTTATTTGCAAAATACCTTGAAAATCTGATAAAATTTAATACTTTATAAACAAGGAAGCATTACAGGCAGAGTAAGCATTGCCAGATTTTAGTCAATTTAATGAAATATTATTTATTTTATAATCTTGAAAACAAAAACAATTACAGTCATCAATTATGAAAATTCGTTTATTTTTAATTGTGTTGGTCCCGACTTTTTTGTTGAGCTCAACGTTCGGAATTTATTTTTTTGAGTACATCTTAACCGGCAGTGATGAGAGCAAGTTCAGTTCATTATTCAACTCTCTCTGGTGGACAGTAGTTACTTTTACCACAGTCGGATATGGAGACATGTCACCGGTTACTATTCCGGGTCAGATGTTTACTTTCATAGTGATGGCGGCAGGCTTAATAAATTTTTCAATTGTTGTGTCTTTGGTGACAGACAAATTCCAGCAGTTTCGTTCCGGACGTGACCGTGGTCTGGACTCGTTGAGTTTGAAAGGGCATGTACTGATATGCTCTGATGATCCTACCTGGATGCTCGAAATAATTGCTCAGAATCAACAATACCTAAAAGAAGATAAGATAGTGTTGATCTCGCCGTCCAGTGAGCATCCACTTCTCTCAACTTCCTATAACAAACTGAAATGGGTCACCGGAGATTCTTTTGATCTGAATGTTTTACGGAAAGCCTCGGCTGCAAAAGCGGAAGTTGCTTATGTTTATTTTAAGGAGAACAGTTATGCCCTGATGACTGTCCTGCAGCTTGAGACTTTAAGCGAAGGCAGAATAGTAACTCAAGCGCAGTACGTAGGCAGGGAGTTCAGAAAATATTTTGAGGATGTAGGTTGCGACCATGCACTTGATCCTTATGATCTGTATGTGCCAATGATGCTGTTAGCCTTTCATTCTCAGGGAGCACCCGAATGGATCAAGGAAGTGATCAACGGCTCACAGGGTAACATCATTTCCGCCAGGAAACCTGATCCAGCTCACATAGGTGGTACCTGGCTGGAACTAATCAAAAAGAAAAAACAGAAGCAGGGTATAATGCCTCTTGCTGTAATGATAAATGAAGTTGTAATGATCAATCCTGATGCTTCATTTGAAATACCGAAAAATTGTTTAATAATGCAGATTGAACCTCCTGCAGGCAGACCAAAAGGTGATCTTGAAGAGTTCGCTATCGAAATGACAGGTATGGATGAAATTGGACTTGAAGGTCACATTTTGATTAGTTCGGACAATCTTGTTTTCATTAATCGCTGCTTGCTCGAAATGAGTCAAAGAAATCAGCACGAGAAGATTGTGGTACTTTCTGAAATCCCTGTGATGGATGAACTACCAGACAATTTGGATGTAGAGTGGATCGAAGGTGACTCAAACTCTGAAAAATCATTTCAGCTGGCTCGTGCAGATGAGGCGAAAGTTGCATTTATTGATCATGCAGATGATGGGCAGAACCTCATGTCTGTCCTAAGATTGGAACAGGCAACTGATGGAGAGGTCTTTACAGTTGCAACCTATCACAAGGAAGATTTTGATCAACAACTCTTTAAAGTTGGTTGTGATTTCTGTCTTGATCCAGAAGAGTTGATTTCTCCTATACTATCCCAGTCTGCGTTAAATCCGGGTTTAGGGACTTTGATTGAAGAAATTATTTTGGAGGAATCTACTACTCAAAGCCTCCATGTACGTCAGTTAAACCATGAAACGGAAAGTAAAAGCTGGCTGTCTACAATTTTGGAATTGAAGGGAAATGAAGAAGAACTTCCGGTTGGATTGATCCACAGTCAGACACATAAACTGCTGGTTAACCCACATCCGGATCTGTTGGTAAATCATGGTGATCGACTTGTTTTTATTGCTCCTGTAAAATCATCTGAGATGCAAAACAGATTTGAGGAAGAAAACATCTATGAATTAGACCAAGCACAAGTGGATGTTAAACCAACTGCAGAGGCAGAAAAACTGTTCCGGAAAGGGTTGAAGTTGATTAAAAACGAAGAGGATTATGAGGAGGCATATCTCTGTTTCCATCAAGCAGCCATTCTTCATCATACCAGAGCAAAATATAATCTGGGTCTGATGAATTTCAACGGAAAAGGTGTAGAGAGGAATTTGGATGAATCATATCACTGGTTCCGTGAAGCAGCAAAATACGGAAGTAAAAGTGCCCGCAAAGCACTTAAAAGTACGAGGGTTTTACGGAAAATACGGATGGATACTGTTGATCATGAAATCCCGGAGTTTGATAGTGAACTGGTGGGAGGAATGACAGAGGGGCAATTGTTCTGGTTTGCGGGTGCTGTTGTAGCCATGGTTATGGCAGACGAACACATCGATCTTCATGAACGCTCATTTCTCCATTCAGCGATTCGTCTAGTGAAGGATAATAAGAAGATTCAGGAACTGGAGGAATATATTCTACGCTGGCAGGTACCGCCGATTTTGAAGATTAAATTCAACAAAAAAGACAAAGTGTATTTGCTTGAAAGCCTACTCAATATTGCAACTGTTGACAGAAATTTTGATGAGAGTGAAGAAAAACTTCTGTATAAAATTGCTGCTGCAATAGATGTTCCTACAGAAGAAATTGAAAATCTGATCAAGCTTGGACACAAGCGAATTGAACAGTTCAGGGCAAATCAACTGCGCGCGCCTAATCTAAGGGCTCGATTATAAGCTTGGATAATATTTAGAACAATGGAAAGTTGCTTTAATTGCACTAGCTTATACAAGTTTGAAGATCTCTCCCAAACCATCCTTGATGGAACGGGTATCCTTCCAGTGAATGCGACCTTCTTCCAAAAATGACTCAGTCGCCGGCTTGTCTATTTCATCCGCAAAGACACCTCTGAAGGTTTTTGAGGCAAGGTGATCAGTCTGAATAACGTAACGCACTCCGCTCTCGTATAGTTTTAAAGAATCCTCATGAGATGTAGTTACCGCTAAAACAGGCAGATCAGGAGCAGTCTGCTTGATGAAACCAGCAAGTTCCACATCCGCGTCAACGTCACTTCCAGTACAGGAAATAACAACTTTTGCCTTATTCAGCTTGTATTCATTCCACACATTAGGATCTGAAGGATCAGCATAAACTGGATCAATATTGGAATCCTTGTGTGCATCAAAATACTTGATGATTTCAGGATCAATGTCGATCAATAATACGCGTTCGCCTTTAGGTTCATACAGCTCGCCAATTGCCTGGGCAACTTCGTTAAATCCAAGTAGAACAACATGATCTTTCAGGACTACTTGGTGCTGATTCTCCAGTACAGTTGCTGAGACATTACGGTTGAGGAAACCGACAAGACCTTTGAAAGCATTATAGAGTCTGGGTTGAACAGCGTGCCCAATTGCCGAGAAAAAGAGTGAAAGAAGAATAACCGCAATCACAATCGCAAAGAGACGATCGTTGAATACATTTGCTTTCCAGGCCAGTAAGGCGACTATGATAGAAATTTCTGAAGACTGATTTAAGGTTGTACCGATTAAAAAAGCGGTACGCCCTTTGAGCTTTGCTGCATATCCGGTGAGGATTAAAAAAACCGGTTTGATCAAAACTACCAAAAGCAGCAACGGAATAATTGCTCCCAGGTTATTGCTGAAGTTAGATGATTGCACTGTTGCCATTTCTACACCAAGCGTCAGGAAAAACAATGCTCCACCAAATGATTTCAGTGGACCTACTTTGTCTTCAATATCTAGTCTATAAGGCAGGTTTCCTACAGAAATGCCGGCAAAGAAAGCTCCTGCTTCCGGAGATATCCCGATGTAACCACAAATGGCTGCAACACCCATGCAGTAGCCGAGCGCGCTGACAAAGAGGAGTTCTGATGAACGCAGCAAATAACGCACAACTGGATCCAGTACAACCTTAGAGAGGATCATGAGTATAACTACCAAAAGCACCAGTTCTTCGGTTAGCCAGAGGTTGAAAACCATGGTTTCTTTGTGAATATTAAATGAAGAAAAGAGAGCTGAGCCTTCGGAATATTGACTGACTATCCCTGTGGCACTTAACTTAGCAATGAGTATCATTGCCGCCAGAGAACTCAGCACAGTTATTCCGGTTGATATTTGACCTTGTAGAGTTTCTTCGGCACCGCTGTTTTCAAGAGCGGCAGCAACAAGGATGCTTGAAGGAACGGCAAGACAAAGTGCGAAATAGATACTTTCGCTGAAACCTTCTGTTCCCGCAAAACGAGCAGCTGCCCAAAAAAATAGCAGAAAACCAAGACCCATGTAGCCAACTCCATTAACGAGAATCAGATTGAGGCGTTTGGTAATGTCTTTCAGGTTGAACTGCAATCCTGCCATGAAGAGAATCAGCACAATACCTATTTGCTGGAATCCTCCTAAAATGGAGCGTATACCGCTGTAGTGTTCATTTAATTCATCCAAAGTGGTTTCCGGAAGTCCTGCGACACTGGCCATGATATAACCCATGATTACAAAAGACAGAATATTTGTCTGCTTGAGTTTCGTCAGTAATATCGTGAGCAGCATTGCACCACCGAGCATTAATCCCAAAGGTTTAATGAACCAGCCTCCACCTCCTGCATATGCAGGCAGCGCGACTATAAGTACAACGGCCAAAATGGCCGAGAATTTGAAGAAAATTGATTTAGACATGAGACCTCTTCGTATGTTGTTGAGCATAAAATTAGGCTTTAGCAAAAGCGTCGCCTAGACCCTCTTGTATATTTTTAGTTTCTGTAAAATGCTTCTCTCCAGTTTCACGGAATGCATCTTTGAGTGGTTTTGTGACTTCTGTTTCAAAAATTTCACGGAAAGACTTTGCAGCCAGATATTCTGTTTGAATCACATAACGCGCACCTGCTTCATATAACTCCAAAGTTTCTTCATGGGAAGATGTAGCAGCGATAAAAGGGACATCTGGTGATTCTTTTTTTAGCCAGCGTGAAATAGCCATTTCTGCTTCCTGACCACCATCCATACAGGAAATCACAATCTTAGCTTTGTTAAATGCTAAATCTTCCCACACATCTGGATCAGCCATATTGGAGTAATGTGCATGGATGTTACTGTGACCATGCTGATTCTTAAAATAATCTGTAATGTCCGGGTCAAGATCCAGCAACAAAACTTGCTGTCCACGCTGGGCATAGAAGTCGGCTATTTCAATCGCTAATTCGTTATATTCCATGATTACTACATGACCGTCCATCACAAATTCTTCATCACCGGATTCTCCTGCGGCAGTGGATCGTCCGTCCATGAAGCTCAGGTATTTTGTAGCCGCGTTACTGATAGGATCAAGAAACTGGTGACCAAGTGAAGAAAAGAAAAATGAAATCAGTACCACCAAAGTAATCACAATAAACAGATGAGGATCAAAGAGTTTGTACTGCCAACAGAGCACTGCCAGCATCAGCGAGAATTCCGAACTTTGGTTAATGATTGATCCCATCAGAAAAGACGGTTTACCGCTCAAACGACTCATGTATCCCAAAAACAGCATCAGCGGGATTGTCAGGATTACAACTAAAACGGCAAGGATAAATCCTTCTGTTAAACCGCCCAGCATTTGTTCCGGTTTTAATTCTGAAATATCGAACCCAAGTCCCATAAAAAAGAGGATAATACCGAAGGCTTTCAGAGGTTCTACTTTGTCTTCAATTTCGTGGCGGTAGGGTAGTGCCGCAAGTGTAGCGCCTGCAAAGAAGGCTCCTATTCCGGAAGAAAAATGGATTACTTCACAAAGTGCTGCCACTCCCATTCCATAACCTAAAGTTCCAATGAAAAGTAACTCGCCTGACTTTGCGAAGAATTTAAACAGAGGATTGAGAAGGTATTTGGTGACAAAATAAAGCACGATTGCCAAGCCGATCATTTTTCCGAAAATCATCGCAACTTCCACCCCCAAAGATGCACCACCGACTTTGTCAGGATTCAAGCTGCCAAGAATTGCGAGTGCAACCACAGCAACTATGTCTTGTAGTACCATCAGTCCAAGTGCGACCTGACCGTGTTCTTGACCAATTTGTCCGGTGCTTTTGAGCGTACCGATTACGAGGATTGTGGAAGATAAAGTAAGACAGAGTGCAAAATAAATTAAAGCGGGAGTAGCGTTTTCTGCGGGTAAACCTGCAGCTATCATATAATCCGTGTCAATGCCGACGTACAATAGTCCCAGAGCAGCACTGATACCGAACAAGCCGATGATCTGACCAAAGCCGTTGATCAACAGAAGTTTCCAGCGTTTAATCAAACCTGGAATATCGACTTCCATTCCGGCCATAAAGAGTAAGAGTGTAATGCCAATATCGACAAAAGCGGTCATTACATCTTTGTTAATCACCTCTTTTACACCAAAAATACCGCCCAAAACTCCGACAATGATGAATGCAAACAAGCTTGCCTGTTTGGCATAGCTTAAAATTATAGCCACTACAGCCGCTGCCAACAGCATCACACCTAAAGGCTCAA
>Ga0115002_10007129_pt1 | contig 12674 bp, 10 predicted proteins | sample ArcticOcean_MG_C_8_FD_89576 | JGI IMG/M metagenome (GOLD analysis project Ga0115002, IMG submission 89576) | Marine microbial communities from western Arctic Ocean - ArcticOcean_MG_CB11_86 | ecosystem: Environmental > Aquatic > Marine > Oceanic | place: Arctic Ocean: Canada Basin | collected...
AGCAAAGAATAGAGCTGACAAGGAAAGCGTTGACTGAGATTTGCTTAGCTAAATAATTATAGCGAGCCCACACAATCTACCGCAACGAATCGCAAGGACTGTGATATGACAAAGAACAACTCGTCTCAATCACTCAAGTTGCCCATTTGCAATCACGAACCTGCCGCGTACGATGGCCCGTCGCGCGAAGAAGTGTTGGCTTTGCGACAGCAATACGTGTCGCCGGGAGTGATCACGTATTACAAAGAGCCAATGATGATCGTCGAAGGGCATATGCAGTATGTCTTCGATGAAACGGGTAAGCGATACCTCGACGCGTTTGCGGGAATCGTCACGATCAGCGTTGGGCATTGTCACCCTCAAGTCGCCGAGAAAGTGCAGCAACAAGTTGGTCGCCTGCAGCACACGACCACGATCTATCTTCATCCTGCGATCGCTCAATTCGCCGAGAAACTGGCGGACAAGATGCCAGAGGGACTCGACCGCTCGTACTTCACAAACTCGGGCAGCGAAGCAAATGAAATAGCGATTCTTTCGGCGCGAGAGCATACGGGCAATCAACAAGTCATCGCAGTTCGCAACGGTTATCACGGCGGGACTTCCACGGCGATGTCTTTGACCGCGCATGGCAATTGGAAGTTTAAATCCAACCAGGATGCCTTTGTCAAACATATGCATGCGGGATATTGCTACCGTTGTCCATTTGGCCTGGAATATCCGTCGTGCGAGTTGAAATGTGCTCACGACGTGAAGGATCTTATTCAGTACGAGACGCCGGGCGAGGTCGCCTGCTTTATTGGCGAGCCGATTCAGGGAGTGGGCGGCGCCGTGACCCCGCCTCCCGAGTACTTCTCCATTATTTACGATATCGTTCGGCAACATGGCGGTATCTGCATCGCCGACGAAGTGCAGGGTGGCTTTGGTCGCACGGGAACACACTACTGGTCTCACCAAAACTGGGACGTCGTGCCCGACATGGTGGTCATGGCAAAAGGAATTGGAAACGGAGTGCCGTTAGGTGGAATGACAACGACTGCCGAGATTTCCAAAGTGATGACAAACCGGGTCCATTTTAATACGTTCGGTGGCAATCCAGTCAGCATGATTCAAGGGATGGCGACGCTCGAAGTCATCGACGCGGAAGGCATCCAAGAAAACGCCCGCGTTGTTGGCGAGCACCTCAAGCAACGCCTGACAGAATTGCAGGACAAGCATCAGCTTATCGGCGATGTCCGAGGCATGGGTCTAATGTTGGGTGTCGAACTCGTTCGCGACCGCAAGACCAAGGAGCCCGCCAGCTCTGAGACTGCCGAAGTATTAGAGCAAGCCAAAGAGCGGGGTCTATTGCTTGGAAAGGGAGGCCTGCACGGCAACACGTTGCGAATCAAACCTCCGATGTGTATCACCAAAGACGATGCGGATTTCATGATTGAGTGTCTCGACAGTATCCTTGGTGGAATGCACAGTTCTTCTTGAAATGCACAGGCCCAAATAAAATGCCGTCTCGAACTTACCGCGGCTAACATTCAATAACCGTTCGCAAAATCAAGCGGCGTTACTAATCGGAAACATAAGACATGTCAAAATTGGCAACCACTGTAAACGGCCTGGCACTTCCCAATCCCTTTGTGATTGGATCGGGCCCACCGGGTACCAATGCCAATGTGATCGGCAAAGCGTATGACGAAGGTTGGGGCGCCGTCATTTGCAAGACGATTAGTCTCGACGCTTCCAAGGTCGTCAACGTGCAACCGCGTTACGGTCGACTCCGCAGTCGCACTTCCAAAGAGATTTACGGCTGGGAAAACATCGAGCTTATAAGCGACCGCGGGTTTGATGTTTGGATCGACGAATTTAAGCAGTTGAAGGACAAGTATCCCGATCGGATTTTGATCGCCTCGGTGATGGAGGAGTACCGCGAGGATGCTTGGTACGAGATTATCGAGAAGTGCCAAGACGTCGGCGTCGATGCCTTTGAACTCAATTTATCTTGCCCTCACGGTTTGCCCGAGCGGCGAATGGGTTCGGCAATGGGCGAGAATCCGGAAATCGCTGGCGAAGTTTGTGGTTGGGCCATGAAAGCTGCCAAGGTTCCCGTCTGGGCCAAGATGACTCCAAACGTAACCCACATTGAGGATCCAAGTCGAGCTTCTTTGGCTGCAGGTTGCGATGGACTCAGCGCGATCAATACGATTCGAAGTGTCATCGGAGTCGATCTCGAAACGCTGCGTCCCGAACCTACCATCGAAGGTTATACAACACCCGGTGGCTACTCTTGCCAAGCGGTAAAACCGATTGCCTTGCGAATGTGTATGGAAATTGCCAACCTGATTTCCGCCGAGTTTCCAGGGCGCACATTGAGCGGAATCGGTGGCGTCGAGACGGGCGAAGATGCCGCTGAGTTCATACTCCTCGGTAGCGACACGGTTCAAGTTTGTACAGGTGTTATGAAGGCGGGCTATTCCTGCGTTCGTGAAATGTGCGATCAGCTCGAAGCATTTATGGACAAGCATAGCTTCGACAACATTTCCGATTTCAAAGGGCACAGTTTGCAGTTCTTCACCACTCACGCGGATCTCGTTCAACGGCAAGCAGACGCCAGAGCCAAAAAGAAGGCGGAGAAAGATGGCAAATGCGTTCGCGCGGACGAAGAATGGCGTGGCGACGACTTCGTCGACCAAAGTGAAGCGCTGTCGGGTAATTAGCTGAGTTTGCATTTCAGGAGTCTGCATTTCAGAACGCGGACCGCCGGCCGAACTGTCTAAAACGTTGACGAGAGAATAGAGGAGAAAACACTGTGGCGTTGCTTATCAAGAACGGACAGATTGTTACTGCGAACGACACTTACATCGCCGATATTCTTTGCGATGGTGAAGTGATCCAACGAATTGATCGCGACATCGAAGTACCCGAAGGTAGTGACGTCGAGGTGATCGATGCGAGTGGCAAGTACGTCTTTCCCGGCTTTATCGATCCGCACGTGCACATCTATTTGCCGTTCATGGGCACTTATGCAAAAGACACCTATGCGTCGGCCGGTCGCGGCGCGTTAGTGGGCGGAACGACTACGCTGATCGAAATGTGCTGCCCCGGTCGAGAGGACGATCCACTCGAGGCATTCCATCTATGGAATTCCAAAGCCGAGGATGTCGCTCCGTGTGATTATACATTTCATATGGGTGTCACTCGGTTCGACGACTCGACCGCGTCGCAATTGAAGGAGATTGTGAACGAAGGCATTTCATCGTTCAAAGTCTTCTTGGCATACAAAGGCGCATTCGGAATTGATGACACCGAACTATACAATACGCTCGACTTGGCTCGAGAACTGGGTGTCATTGTCACGGCTCACTGCGAAAACGAGACGCTCGTTAACGAAAAGCAAAAGGCTCTTTTAGCCGCTGGCAAGACGGGCCCAGAGTATCACGAGCCGTCGCGACCGACTCGAGTTGAAGCGGAGGGAGTGAGTCATTTGATGACCTTTGCCGAGTTGACTGGAGCCCACGTATACGTTGTTCACACTTCGTGCGATGAAGCATTGCAAGCGGCGCAGGCGGCCCGTTATCGCGGAGTCCATGCCTACGTTGAAACGGTAATTCCCTATTTGGTGATGGATAACACTTGGGCCGAGCGCCCCGACTTTGAAGGCGCGAAGTACGTCATGTCGCCACCCATTCGAGATAAGCGGCACCAACCAATTTTGTGGGATGCGTTGCGCACTCGATTGATCAGCACTGTGGCGACCGACCATGCTCCCTTTGACTTTGTCGGACAAAAGGAAATGGGACGAGACGATTTCACGTTGATTCCCAATGGCATTCCTTCCGTCGAGCATCGCGTTCCCTTGCTCTACACACACGGCGTGAAAACTGGCAGGATCGATCTGAATACTTTTGTCGATGCGGCCAGTACGCAAGCCGCCAAGATTTTTGGCCTCTACCCTCGCAAGGGCACAATTCAAATCGGCAGCGACGCGGATTTAGTTATCTTCGATCCCAATTGGAAAGGGACGATTTCAGTCGAGCGTCAAGAGATGGCGACCGACTACAGCGCCTTCGAGGGATGGGAGCAAGATGGCCGTCCCGACATCGTTACAGTGCGAGGGAAGGTGCAAGTGCGAGACGGGTCTTTTGTTGGCGATCTGGGGCACGGCCAATTGCTCCGCCGCGAAGCAACCTACCGAACAGTAGAACCCGAACAGTAGAACCCGAATAGTAGAACCCGAGCAGTAGAATCCGAGCAGTAGAATCCGAGCAGTAGAACCCGACGGACTCGCTGTTATTCAAAACGAAATCGCTTTCGCTCAAAATGGCGAGAACCCCTGCAGGGTTTTCTGAACGGTGTCCGCAGCTCCGAGTTTGGAGCTATAACCGCTGGGTTTGTGTCCGCTAAGACTTTGCTTGTGGCTATTCGCTGTGGCTCGTAGCCTTCTGATCTGTTTATCGATGTGTCCGGCGGCTGCTTCGAGCCCCCTGGTGCGGACAGCGATTTGGCTCTTTCGGACGATCGGCATCAGTTCGATCGCATTCACGTTGACGATATCGCCGGGCAACAATTTAACGTCGTCCAGTGCCGGAGCCGAAAGGTTGGAGAACTGATCGCTTGACCGTGGCAGCCAGTACTTCTCTTGTTGGCCTCGGTTGTCGATGACCACCACCATGAGATCCGAGATGGCTCCCGCTTGTGATTCCCCGACTTCGCTATCGATGGCGGAGAGCTCTTTGTAAGCTCGTCCATCTTTCGCGCCAGTGAGAAATCCCGTGAGTGAAATTACTCCTTTCCGACTTTGCTTGTCGGTTAGGAAAGCGTTTCGTAAACCAAGCGAAGTGCGAGTAAACGAAGTGATTTCGACTCGGTCGCCATCGTTCAACAGAATGTCGCCAGCAGAAGTGGATTCGACGACGGTGAGCGGGATGAAATTGGTTGCAGATCCAGCACGACGAACGACGACAGTCATTTGTTCTATCAGCGTGGAGTTACTCGATGTGATTTGCGGGCCAGTGTTTTGTGCGGGCGAATTCACGGGTTCGGGGTCGGCTGCGATTGGCTCTGTGAATTCGAACGAAAGGAGTGCGTGAATTCGCTGGCTCAATTCCTGTTTATTTTGAGCGTCAATCAACGGTTGTGGGTTTTCTCCGCTGGGTCCTAGTAGCAACATTTCCACCGCGCTGACGACGAGACCGTTGTCGGTCGCGCCGCCAATGATTTCGCGAATCTCGGTCCGCTCGAGTTTATTGTCCTGCGTAGTGGCAGCGTCGAGTTTTGCAAACAGCGTTTGAAAGTCGGTAGACGAGGGCTCGACACGCGGGAGTTGGGCGAGTTTTGAATCGGGAGTTCCGGTGATCTCGGCAAGCCGCGCGAGTGATAGTTGCTGATTGGTGAGTCTTCCGCCGATCAAACCTTGTGAGAGGATCTGTTTCTGTTGGACTAGAAATCGGAAAGTGAGTTCACTTTCATCGCCAGAATTGATTTCTTGCGCCAAGTCTTCGATTACTTCTGGCTCTAGTTCGACGTCGCCACTCATCGTACCGACGAATCGCAAGAATAATTCGGAGGGAGGGAGTTTGGGTTTGCCGCGGGTTGCTGGAGTCAAGTCTTCTGTCGCGGGACGGGCGCTGGCAAACAGAGTCGTGTGGCGGCCCTGTTTAATTGCTGGTCGTAACGATGCTTGAACTACGTTTGCAAGCGGCACACCAGTTTCGGAGACTGTGAATACTTTGGGTATCGCGTAAAGTCCGCTCGTGGTGACCGTTCCAATCGATTCAATATTATTGTCCGAGCATAATTCTTTCCCACCAGGGGATTGGCAGCCCGACGTGCCGACCGCGCAGAGAAGCGAGAAGGCGGCGATCAACAATCTTTGATTTGATAATATCAACATCTTGAGTTCGATCTTATTGCGAAGAGGTCTAGAATCGCGTTGCTTTTACACCAAACCGAGTTTCGATTTCGTGAAAGTGGGTGGCGACAATCGCCGTACCGTCTTTGCTGCGGGCGTGGACCAGCCCAACAATATTGAAAACCGCGTTGTCATCCGATTCACTTCCCGCTTTGACTACCAGCAGCGAGCCGCTGTCGCCCGCTTCGATGATTACCGAGTTGTCCTCTGACTCCACGATGATTTGCTTGGGCATCGTCGCGCCGTTCACTTCGACTACGGTATTAACGCTCTTGACGATTCCCGAAGTGCGACCGGTAAAGGCTCCCACTTTTGTGGCGACGGTGCGATGGACATCTGGCTGAGTTAACACTCCACTGGCAAAGCGAAAGGGAGGGCCGAGGTCTTTGATTCTCTTCCGCAAACTGCGGTCTCGATTGGGATCGATCAAAGCGCAATCAATAGATCCGATTTCGCCTCTTCCCGGCATTTCAGCTGCAACGACTTTGCCAATGACCGCCAGCTTTCCGTTGGACGTGATTCCCGATGCTGGTTGCTGAACCAGACTGTCGACATCTCCGGCAACGTGCTGATTGGTAATCAAGCGTGTTTTTGAATTGGAGAAAACCAACCCGCCAAGCGTTCCGGCGTTGGAGGGGGAATCCTGCGGGGCGATTTCGTCGTCGGCTCGCATATGGGTACAGGACGCGCGATCGAACAAATACCAAGTCCAGTCGCGAGCGAGAACAAGATAAGGATCGTCTTCACTAGAGTTTAATTGCAGCTTCCTGGCGGCCGCCCATTGCTGCTCGGCCAAGTCGGTTTCGCCGAGTCGCAAAAGCATAGCCGCTTTCAAAGGCAGGACTGAGAGGTGTGAAACAGCGGTCTGTTCTGCCGGCGCGCCGCTCAGCCTCGAGTTGTTTGCTGGCGCAGCTTTGAGGCCCGCTTTCGCGTCTTTGGCAACGTCGGCCAGCTCGCCAACTGAAATCAACGGATAGACCAACCCATTCCAGGCCAGCCCGAATCGTTTTGCTGTTTCATCGTCAGCAGGGAAGACCCAACCGTGAGTCTCAACGACATCGCCACCGCCATTCCAGCAATTGCCAACTCGAATTTCAATCTCGCGATATTCGCAACCGCGGGGATCACCGAGCCCCTGTTGAAAGAGAGTCTTAATTGCGGAGATTGCGTTGTGGGGTAACTTGCTGTTAGAAACGTCCCATTTTTCAGTTTGTTTCGGAGGCCGAGGAAATGGTGTCGCACTTGCAACCGTTCTGATATCTGCTTTTCTTTGGCTGCCGCCGCTGCTTTTTCCGACGAAGTCGATTGCGCCGAGGGCGCTGACTGCCCTCCCAAATCGTCGGCTTCGCCAACATTTGCGAGTGGCGAAATCACCAAGCTGAGGGACAGAACCCCTGTTAACAATGTTGAGAAGTCGAGCCACCAATTTCGACGGGCCGTGCCATGGAACATAGACATCGTGATCAGCTCCTTCTTGAGGGGCGAAGTTGGAGTTAGCGTCGCGTTACAACTCGCCGGTCCAGAGTTCAGTCTTGGAAGTGGAGAATCGTTTGCTACATACAACATTATTGTGTCGCTATGATTCGCTTAGCATAAAGTTATTAGGCTGTATTTGTCTAATTTTCTTGCTAACTCTTTTCTTAATCAGTGGGTGTTACAAGGGCGTCTTTACTTGTCTGCTGTCTGTTGGTTTTCGGAAACGGCGGGGCTCCCTGCAGGATCCAGTTGCGAATGGTCTCTATTTCATTGGGAGTTAACCGGTTTTTAGTCGCCGGAGGCATCATCGCTTCCTCGTCTTTACTGACAATCAATTGGAACAATTCAGATTCCTCGGGCTTACCTGGAACAATGACTTTGCGGACGTGAAGCAAAAGTCTGTGATGGAGGATTTTGATCCCGCCTTCGGCCACGTCATAGCTGTGGCATTCGTAGCAACGGCGTTGGAAAATTTCTTTTGTTGCGATCGCAGTAAGTGAAATTCGATATCGAGGCACCGGACTTTTTTCGCTTTCGTCGGGAAACCTCGGAGCGCCACCGAGAATCCATTGATCTAGGACTTCAAGTTCCCGTTGCGATAGTCGGGGCAACTCGGTCTCTCGTTTCTCTGGCGGCATGGAACCATCGGCAATACGCTGGATGAGTCGAGAGTCGCTCGGTTGTCCCGGTACAACGATTCTTCGCTGGCTGTCGATAAGGAGAGTATGGTCGAGGATATTGAGTTGTTTGCGGATATCGGTTTCGTCACCACCGTGGCATTCAAAACAATTTCGTTCGAGAATTTCTCGCACCAACGGCGCGACTTGAATCGCGGCAACTCGACGTTCTTCGCGTTCGCGGTATTGCGTAACCATGTTTGCGACTGGCCAACCGGCAGCAATTGCCGCGACCAAGAGGGTCAATACGCACAGCATCACGGTCATTTGCGGACGACGTTTCATCCACTTCGCCGCCCGACGCGCAATACCAGTTCGACGTGCCGTGATTGGTTTGTGTTCTGCGAATCGTTGCAAGTCGTTCGCCAAATCTTCCGCCGATCCGTAACGATCGCAAACTTCCTTCTCAAGGCACTTAAGACAAATTGCCTCGACATCTCGCGGTAACCCCGGGCGAAAACGCGTCGGTGATGGAGCGTCGTCGTGAAGCACTTGCCGCAAAGACACGGCGGGGCTAGAAGTGAATGCTTGAGGCCGGCAACCGCTTGAGCTTCATCAAAGAACCGTTCCAGATGGCGAGTGCCGGTGTGCGCGGAGTCGAGCATCTTGACGGCGACCATTCGCCCTAACTTCTCTTGCCGGGCTCGGTAAACCACGCCCATGCCGCCGCGACCAAGAATGCTGAGCACTTCGTATCCAGAAATGACCGGAAGAGTTTCGTCGTTATTCGCCGGTTCGACTACACCGTTGCTTGCGAGCCGATTGGAAATGGAATTGTCGTCACAAGAATGGGACGAAACTTCCAACAGCGTTTCCATCTTTTGCATCGCCAGAATACGCTGCTGAAGTGGACTGGCGAGGTGCGGGCAATCGCAGCAGAGCTGTTCTACGGTCGGGTCGCCACCTTGTTGGCGGATTTCCTCCCAGTGAAGAAGCAGTTCGTCGAGTTGCTCGGATTCGGTCATCGACCACTCACGTGTTTCATCGTTGCGTTAATGCCGGCAAATAAAGACGGTGAGTCTAATTCGTCTAGACGTGTCTAATTCGTCTGGTCGTGTCTAATTCGTCTAGTCGTGTCTAATTCGTCTAGTCGTGTCTAATTCGTCTAGTCTATGGGCCATTGGTCCCCAATTTTGTCGTGCAACAAGAGCATGGCATTGTGCCAGCGGCGTTGAACGGTGCGAACGGAAACGCCCAGTATCTTTGCCGCTTCCGCTTGACTGAGTCCATCGTAGTAGAGAATATCAAACGTCTCTCTTTCGGTATTTGGAAGCGAGCCGATCTGTTCGTGTAGCTCCGCCCATTGAGCGAGCGAATTGGGTTGGTCAGCCTGGTCGATGGCTTCGACATTTTCGCGTTGTTTTGAATCGACACCCGCCCGACTCTCATGATTGGCACCGAGTCCGGCTGGGCCATAATAGTGCCGCGCTAAATCAATCAGCTCGCGGCGAATCTGCAATGCCGACAGCGCGAGAAAATGTCGAGGCGACTCGACTTCAACTTTCTCCAGTGCCCGCATTAGTCGCATCAGCGAATTTTGTAACACGTCGTCGGTTTCGACCCACCTTCGCAACGCAGGAAAGCCTCGCTACATATGACGAGCGAGCGACTCGAGTCGTCGCGCATTGTGATGAATCAAAGCCGCAGATGCAGCAGCATCGCCCACGCTGAGTTGGGCGATCATGTTTTCGAGCGTGCCGGAATCAACTGCGGGATCTGCCATGCCATCTCTTGTAAAGGAACTAGTTTAGGCAAACGCGACTGCTCTCGATTATAGGCGACTTCACAGTGCGATGCCGTTTTCTGAAGAAAGTTTGTCGTGTCGCACACGTCATTTACGCATGGAACTCTACGAACAGGGAAAACCGTTAGTCGATTGGGTGTAACTCACACCCACTCAGACTGTTTTGTCACGTCGGCGATGCACTCGCCGATCCGCCGCAGGAGAGAAACGAATGTCATCTAGCTTAACAATCCTAGTTTTACTCAATGCTGTTCTGACGTTTGGCTTCGTGGCCTTTTTCTTAACGCTATGTGCCTACTTTGGCACAAAACCCACCAGTGACTCTGTTCTCGATTCTGTTCGCCGTCGCTGATCCTGTTCAGCAGCGATCCTGTTCAGCAGCGATCCTATCCAGCGTCTATTCCATTCAGCGTTGCTGATGAAAAGTTTCAGGGGAGTACCATTATTCGCCAGAATGTCGTTGAGTATCGTAGTTGCTAGGCTTTAGAATATGGCATTCCAACACGAAGCCGATCTCTTTGCAGTTGAGAAGTACTCCTAATGAAACCAGTGCAATATCAGTCATGTTTTCATGGTTTGCTCTGGTTTCGTCGTTTGCTCTGGTTTCGTTTTTTGCTTGGAGCTGCAATTCTGCTGACGATGTTCGGACCTGTCCTGGCCAGCGGTGCGGATACTTTGGACTTTGCCAAAGACATTCGTCCCGTCCTTCAGGAGAAGTGCTTTCGCTGTCATGGCAATCGGGTCCAGAAAGGGGAACTCAATCTCCAATCGCTCGACGGAATTCTACGCGGCGGTGAGTCGGGGCGGATCATCTCAGCTGGCAAGCCAGGGGAAAGCGACTTCATTGAAAAGATCGCCAGTGGCGAAATGCCTCCCAAGGGCGAAGGTGAACTGTCCGAATCCGAGAAGGCGTTACTTCACTCCTGGGTGAAGCAAGGAGCGACGATCCCGGGAGTCGACTGGAAGAAAGGAGAAGCCGTAACTGAACACACGGTCAATCCAATTTTATTGCTGCGGTGTGCCACTTGTCACGGTCGGCAAATCAAGCGGGGCGATCTCGATGTTCGATCAGTCGCGTCGCTTTTGAAAGGCGGGAAATCTGGTCCTGCAATCGTCCCCGGTGACCCGGCGGCGTCGTTGTTGTTAAAGCGAATTGTCGCGGAGGAAATGCCGCCGCGCAGCGACTTGGCGAAGTACAGCGTAAAACCGATGGCCGCCAACGAACTCGAAGTTCTGCGGCAGTGGATTTCCGCGGGTGCTCCCGAATCAGCAACGGCGGTCGCGACAAAAAACGAGCCTATCAATTCGTACAAAGAAGATCCGCTCGTCACCAGTGAAGATCGCAGCTTCTGGTCGTTTCGACCGGTACAATCTGTTACCGTACCGGAAATATCCTCGGCTGACACCGCAATCGATGCCTTTGTCGCTCGCCGTCACAACGAGCTTGGCCTGGGATTCTCGACAAGTGCGAATGCTGTACAGCTGATCCGCCGAGCTCATTTCGACCTGCTCGGTCTACCGCCAAAACCGTCGGACGTGCGGCAATTCGAGTTGGAATTTGAACGTCATCCAGAACTCGCGTGGACTAACCTTATCGAACGGCTGCTGGCGTCGCCTCGCTACGGTGAGCGTTGGGGACAATATTGGCTCGACCTCGCAGGTTATTCTGATTCCGAAGGCGTGCAACATGCCGATCCGATCCGTCCGCACGTGTATCGATATCGGGACTACGTTATTCGCGCTTTCAACGACGACAAACCGTACAACCGATTTTTGTTGGAGCAGTTGGCCGGCGACGAACTGACGGACTATGAGAATGCAGAAACAATCTCATCTGAAGTTTCCGCTAATCTCGTCGCGACAGCGTTTTTGAAGCTTTCGCCAGATGGAACATTTGCCGGAATCACAGGGTTCGTGCCCGACCGCCTCGAAGCGATCGACGATTCGCTGGAAGTTTTTAGCTCCGCAGTTATCGGATTAACAGTTCGTTGTGCTCGGTGTCACTCGCACAAATTCGATCCCATTCCTCAACGCGACTACTATCGATTAAAGGCGGTTTTCAAATCGGCGTTGGATGAACACGACTGGCTACACCCGGTTAGTCAAAGTCCGCCTGCTGGTATTGGCATTCGTCAACTGCCGTACGTGACGACACAGGAGCGAGAATCTTGGGAGCGACATAATTCCGAGATTGACCAACAGGTCGCGAAATTAAAAGAGTCGAAAGCTGCTGAAGACGCGATCAAAAAAGTGGAGAGTCAACGACGTCCCCAGCCACTAATTCGAGCGCTGTGGGATCGCGGCGAACCGTCGCCGACTTACATTCTTCGCCGAGGAAGCTATTTGACTCCCGGTCGGATCGTCTCGCCCGGTGTTCCTTCTGCATTGATGGGCGGTGACAATTCGCCGGCCTTCAAGATCGAAGCACCATCGGCAGAATCAAAGAAAACCGGACGGCGTCTCGCTTTGGCCCGTTGGGCTATCGATCCCAGAAACCCATTGACCGCTCGCGTGATGGCCAACCGAATTTGGAAACATCACTTTGGCCGTGGCTTAGTTTCGACGCTAGATGATTTTGGAAAGGCAGGAGCAAAGCCAACTCACCCAGAATTGCTGGACTGGCTCGCTAGTGAATTTGTCCGCAGTGGCTGGAGCGTAAAGCAGATGCATCGGTTGATGATGACCTCGACGGCGTATCGCCAGTCGTCGAAGATGACGGCAGAGCATCGCAAACTCGATTCAGAAAACAAATGGTTTGCTCGAATGCCGCTGAGAAAACTGGACGCCGAATCGCTGAGGGATACGCTGCTGACAGTTGCAGATAGGTTGAGCCACACTCCGTTCGGTCCCGCCGATGAAGTGCAAGTCGCTGCCGATG
>Ga0115002_10007130_pt1 | contig 12671 bp, 14 predicted proteins | sample ArcticOcean_MG_C_8_FD_89576 | JGI IMG/M metagenome (GOLD analysis project Ga0115002, IMG submission 89576) | Marine microbial communities from western Arctic Ocean - ArcticOcean_MG_CB11_86 | ecosystem: Environmental > Aquatic > Marine > Oceanic | place: Arctic Ocean: Canada Basin | collected...
GGTACTTGTAAGATGTCAAATATAGAACGGATGATGTATCTAGACCTGCTCTCATATTTGCCGGGAGATATATTAACAAAAGTAGATAGAGCGTCAATGGCCGTATCTTTGGAGACAAGATTACCTTATATGGATCATCGCCTAATAGAGTATGCATGGTCGTTACCTAATGAATACAAATATAAAAATGGACAAACAAAATGGGTATTAAAGGAAGTTCTAAATAAATATATTCCAAAAAAATTATATGATCGACCTAAGCAAGGCTTCGGAATTCCAATAAATGAATTGTTAAAAGGTTCACTGAGAGAATGGGCGGAAGAGTTACTAAATGAGCAAAAATTAAAAGAACAAGGTTACTTTGATGCAAAAAAAATTAGAGAAAAATGGATACAACACCAATCAGGTAAAAGTAACTGGCAGCATCAAATATGGAATATTCTAATGTTTCAATCCTGGCTTGAGGAGAATAATTAGTAAAGACTAACTGATAAGTTTATGCCTTAATCCCTTAAATAAACCATGATAATAGCCTAAAATTGGGCTGAAAGACAATGAGAGAAAGGACTTTAAGGATGACTCAATAAAAATACCTACAAGTAACCAACATAAATGAAATATTGAAAAAAAATATTTATTTCTTTTTTTATAGTAGATTATGTATTCAACAACCTTTTTTGAGTATCTATCAATTACATTAAATCTGTTACTTTTTGAAAAATAATGGGCCAAGCGTGCATCAGTATTTATAAATAACGAATCTGGAAATAAATCGAAAACTCGAGAAGAGAAATCAATGTCTTCAGTAAAATGTAAATCATTCTTAAGATCAAAGAGTATGTCAGAAAAAACTTCTTTCTTCCAAACAGATAATCCACCTGATAACTTGTCACTTAAAATTAGTTTATTAATGAAACCTTCATATCCATAAATCCCAACTCTAATATCTTTGTAAATGCCAACATGAAATAAATGAAAAAAGAATTCATAAAAATAATTCTTATTTGGTGGGTTTGTAATAACACCGGAGCAACCCTTCATTAATGGATTTGAGTTAAATCCCAAAACTATCTGTTTCAAAAAATCTACTTCAAGTACTTCATCGTCCTCTAAAAAACATATTAGATCAGATTTGTTATATCGAAGAGAGTAATTCTTAGCTTCAACAAGACCATTTATATCCTTATTATGAATATACGTTAGCCTTGATGACTTAAAAGTATTTACGTTTTTTTTAATTAATTCTTCAGATAAATTTTCTTCTGATTGGTCAATAACAATAATTTGATAAGGTAATACTGATTGTTTCAATAGTGAATCAAAAAAAATAGACAGATCTTTGTGCCTGTTTTTTGTAGGAACTACTACCGCAATAGAAAAACTATTGAATTTTTTAGGTTTAATATTCACTAATTAATATATTTCATAAAAGTTAAATAGCTAGATTTTTTTAAATAGTAGTTAGAAATTTCTACACATTTATTTCTACTATATGCAACCTTAGTTGGAGTAAATGTTTCAAAAGCATCAATGTCTAAAGAGGTGAAATTGTAAGTATTATCTAAATCAAAAGTATTATTACTAAAATGCGAGTTTAAACTAATATAAATTGGATTGACTCCCATTCTTAAATATTCAATGGCTGTAGAAGATGATCTAAATAAGCACACCATTGGTCTTGATTTTAAAGGTTCAGAATATAAACTTAAATTATTATTCTTAATCAACATTTTAATGGATTCATATGAAGGAGTATTTGGGTTAAGTCTAATTTCAACTCTAAATTTTTTATGAAGATTAGAGGAGATTATTGAATTAATTATTATCTTTGATTCCGAATCATCGCTTAAAGCAAAAACAATATAATTTTTATTGATTAATAAATTTCCAAAACTTCTACCCTCTCTAATGAAAGACCCGTTAATAACATTTACACTCTTAAATACTTTAGAGATAAGGTTGTATGACATTTTACTTGGAGTTATGATAATTGAAGGAATTTCAATTGGACTATAAAAGGTTGTGTTAGTTAAGCTCAAATGTCGAGGTGTTAGTGCGCAATGAACATAGCCAATAGTTTTAGTAGTAGATTTATCAAAATACGAAATAATTTTTTTCTCCCAATTCCTGCCTTCCATTGGAAAAATTAATTTTTTATAAGAATTATAGGAAGATATTTTCTTACCAAAAATATTTATTAAATAATTATTATATAAGGCGCCTGAAATCATCTCGTCTAGAGAGTTAAATAAAAATAAAAATTTATAATTGATACTTTTTTTACTAAATATGCAGATTAATAAAGAAAAATAAGATAAAAATTGCACTAAGAAAATATAAACAAAACTTTTTAACCAATCACTTAATCCAAAAGTTTGCTCAAAGAAAACAAATCTATCATTTTTTAATCTATTCCCTCCAACAATTTTAAAATAATCAAACTTACTATTTAATGATACTAAGATTTTAGATAGGAATGGATCGTTTTTAGCATTATCTCCGCCAACTGAAATTACAGCAAAGTTTTTATGTAGATGTAATTTTTTATTTAAAATCCTACGTAATGATGCTCTAAGAAAGAATGCTAGATTCTTTATTGGAATAATGGATAAAGATAATAAAAATAAGAGTTTAAATAATAAATATAAATAATTCAAAAATGAAATATCTTTAATTATTAAATTAAAAAATATTGGATTAGATAAATTTCCAAGGTTTCCAGATGTAAAGTTGAACATCCTCTTCTTGTCTCGATTTGATATATCTTTAAAGAAATCTACTAAGTTAGTGCTGTTCATTGTTTACCCATGAAATACATCAAAGAATATTTTCTTTTGCCCGTATCTAAAGACAAAAGGTCTGGCCATAACAAGTTTACTTGATATAACTAGCCTAATTTTTTCATTCCCTTTCGTCTCGAATTTACATAAACAACAGCCATTTGTATTCATAGAGAAATGTTCAGATTTGATTTCTTTATTTGTATCTGTGTCGACAAATGAAAAAGTTACCTTTTGATGATCATGTGTATAGTTGATTAATAAAAATTCATATTTATCATCATTAGTTAAATTGGATTGTAATCTATACTCTCGCTTTAAAAGTGATGAGGTCCCTAAAAGGTAACTAGAGTTATTAGAAATAGATATTGCATCAAAATTTCCATGAACATAATGCCTCAATACAGATCTGTTTAATTTATAACTTACAAACCCCCTTTCTGTTAGGTAGCTTTTTTGTTCTATGAAGTTATCTGGCACATTAGAATGAAATATAGCAAAAGTTCCAAAATCTCCATCTATTTTTTTTATGAATGATGAAATTTCAATACATTTTTTTTGATTTGGCTCAATATCAATTTTACATTCTTTAATTTTTATACCTACTCGGTTAAAGAATATAATTTTAGCACTTACTTTTTTTTTGGAAATTTCCTTAGAATAAAAACTTCCAATGTCGTACAAATCAAAGTACGTTTGCCAAATATCAGACTTTCTCCAGACAAATAAATCACTCACAGGCTCTATTAAACTTCTTGGTTTTGATGATAGTGGTTGTCTGTAAGTCCAAATCCCTCTTTTTAATTTTTTAATTAAAAGTTTAATCATTCTAATTATCCAATTTAATTAAGCTTAATCTTTTAGCCCATATATTCTTTAGCTCTTTATGAAGAGCCCATCGATTTCCATGGATAGCAAAAGAAGCTGGTGGATGGGTATGCTCCAAACTTAATTCAATTCCTTTCTTATAAGAGGTCATAAATAGTGGAATTCCAACTATATTCTCAGTCATCAAGACCATCATGTCGTTCCTATGATAACCAAGATCATCAAGTTTAATAATGTTAATGTGGTTGCTAGTTACTAATACTTCAGCTTCAATTTTACTTCCATTAGCTTTTAAAAAAAATAATTTAGTATTTCTAAAAATTGGTGATTTTTCTATACTAAGGAATAGTAAGTAGTTAGTTAAATGTTCACCATATTGCATAAAAGGGGAAAAGGATAATAAGGATCCGTTACTGGGGAAGGAATAGGCCTCGCCTTGAAAGCTTGTATTACCTCCTAAACTTGATTTTAAACCTATTGTGCCCCTCCATTCTGGTAAATTGGTCTGCATATCAATATCAATATCCTCAGGAAGAACTGATGATTCAGCAGGTAATTTATTTACGGAAAGACTTGAAAGTGCGAGTGCATTCTTTGGTAAAAAATCTAAATCTCTTTCATTAATAACGAAAGATTTATTTATACCTAAAACGCCTATCTGCTTTGTTTTCCAGATAGATCCGTCAGACCATGTAATATTAATATTTTTAATGTAATTTTTTTTAATTTCCCAATTATTAGGGGCGTAATTATGGACGGTAGTATATCCATGACAATTAGGGGCTCTTAAAATAGGATAAAAAATGTACATTGTTAATTAGATTTGAGCTTGAAAGAAAGATTTATTCATAGTGATTCTTTTATTTTACATTAAATTTTTAATTGTATGGATACATCGTCCTTCATTGAATTTCTTATTCCTGTTACCAAATTTTTTAAGTTCGAAATTTGTTTTATCGACTCTGGAAAATATTTTTTTGGAAAAATAACTTCATTGTTAGGGTCGTAATAAAATGAAGGAATATTAAGAATTTTAGCTAACAAAACTGGACTTGAATAAGGAATAGCAATAGCTAAATTCGTATTACTTGTAAAGCTATATAAATTAACATCGTGATCAACTAAATTGAAAAAAGTCTTAGATTTACATAGGTAATCAACATGCCTTAAATATGATTGGTCATGAGATTTAACCCTTACTCTTTTATGTTTCAGAAATATTTCAAAATTAATATTATCAGATTTACTAATAATCTCAGTAGCACGAATAATATCGTCTAAAAACTTAATCGAAGTACGAGCATTATAGTAAGAGGATTGCAGACCAATGGTGAGTAGAAAATTATCGTCAAAAGGAGTGACATCAAACACAGAAATTCTAATTATATTGTCTTTCTTTATATTTGGTTTAATTTTAGGAAGAAACCATAAAACAGGTTCGACTACTTTAATATTAGAATCTATTCCATTAGCTATTAATGAATATTTATACTCATAATTCCAAATCCAAATAAGGTCAGCTTTTGTAAATCTATGAAGGGGATAAATTGTTTTAACTTGGTCATCTCTGAAAATAAAATTAAAAGTATTTTGTGAATACAAAGCAAGATAAGTTTTAAAATTACGATTTGGTAGATAATTCATCCATAGATCATGGGATGAGTAGCTATTTGTTATTATGTTTGAATCAATCAAATTTCTTCTATTCAAGGATTCAGCGCATGAATGAAGTGCATAATCTTTCCATAAAAGGCAAAATAATGGAAAACGTAAGGTAATAAAAAAATAATTAAATAGAATATAAAAATGCTTAGTCAGAAATATTCGTTTTTCATCTTTATGCAAGGTATTTGATAAGAAAAGAGAAATAATTGGTATTTTTGAATATATAAATAAATTACTTTTAGAATTAATCTTTTTACCAAACTGAGTTACGAAACCATTAGAACTTCTAATGATATTGTTGCTTGTGTTTGTACAGTAACCCTCAAAGTTAGTTAAACATTCTTCATCATTTAAATCATGGGGAATTCCAAAAATTAAAGTAGCACTACCAAAATTTCTACTATTATAAAAATAAGAAAATATAAATGAAAATAAAATAAGAAGCCATAAAAGTAAAAAGCGAAAAGAGTTAAGAACAATTAATAAAAAAGAAGGCTTAACAATGCCAGAATTTGTATCAATTAAAATTTGATTGCATTTAAGATTCTTTGGTAAGAACTCAAAAAAAGTTTTACCTCCGCTTGTGGATTTTTTAATGCTTTGCGCAGAGAGCTCAGAGGTTATTAATAAACAAACTAATTGTGAAAGTCTTTGTACAATGTTAGTACGTGAATATTCAAAATCAAAATTAATATTTTTTTTTAAGTGAATAATAACTTTATCAAGAATTTTATTAATCACTACATAATTTCTTGATGTATTTGAATGGATATTCATAAAATTCTTTTCTCAGATAATAAAAAATCTTTTCTTTGAATGGCAACATAAATTGAATCTTTAGCACCTTTAATAGCGGCTTCACCTTTAATAGCAGCTTCACATTTAAAACCACACTTCGTTAATACTTTTTCGGATTCAAAAGCTTTTCGATAATAACCAGCATTAATCTTTTCAAGTTTAAGGGTGTCAAAAGCGAAGTGTATTACACTCATCAATGCTTTTGAAGCAATACCCTTACCCCATAATTTCTTTTCGCCAATAAAATAAGACACATCTGACATAAGATTATTAGTATTTATTGGCCCTAATTTAATATTTCCAATATGATTATTATTAAAATAGATACCAAATAAAAAGTCACATTTAGAGTTCAACTTATTAGTAACAAACTCATTTACCATTTTTTTGGTGTGAGTAAAGGAATGTTGTTCAGTAAATTTTACAATCTCATAATCATTCATCCAATTAACATATTTGTCTGTAACATCTTTTTCCTGAAGAATTCTTAGCTGAACCTCTTCATACATTTTTAATAGAATTAAAATCTTTTTTTCATGAGCCTGTTCAATTAAGTTCATCTAATCTATTTTCCTTTTACAGTATGATTAAATAAAAACTCAGATTCATAGAGTGCAGAAATTTGAACTGGTAAAATATTATTCCAATCTTTATTATTATGATTAATATTTAATTCTACTATTAGTAACAATCGCCTAATTATTTCAACCTGAGAATAAAAAAGGAAATCTTTAGGGTCATCAAGGTACCCCCTTATGGTAAAAAGTTTGTATGCTTCAATAAGCTTAGGAAAAATTGATTCAATATTTGTATTATTTTTTTCATATACTGCCGCTTGTCGGGCTAATTTAAATAAGCTAAAAGATATTGATGTATTAATTGAGCTATCCAATAAAGAAGCAAAATCTAATACACCTAAAATTCTATCTTTACGCATTAGAATATTATGTGGATGTAAATCAATATGACATAACCCCCTTGAGCTTGAATTAAATTCGTCTTCACGCTCCAATAATAAATCTACTGTTGATCTTATTTTATGCCATGATGAATTTAAAATTTCATAGTTACTGCCAAATATTTTTTTCCATTTACTTTTAACGCTTTCCGCTTCTTCTATTGTTTTCGTAAAAGATGAGAAGCAATATTCAATTTTATTCTGATTAAACTTAAAAATTTTTGGGGCAGACTCTAATGTCTTAAAAAGATCTAAAATAACTTCAAAACTATTTTGAAGTGAATTCTGAAAGCCTTCATAATACAATCCATCAAGAAATTCCATTAAGTAATAATTATTATCATTATGAGTTACCACTGGACTTAATGAATTATTAGGTGAAATAACTTTAGGAATTGGAATGTTTTGAGTGTTTAACCAATTTGTTAATTGTAATTGCTTGTTAATTAAATCAAGATCTTCTTCTTTGTTTAATTTTTTTAAAATATAACTTTTATCTTGTCCTTTTAAGAAAAAATTATTTGAATTAATCTCGATTCCCTTTAACTTTAAAATTTTATAATTATTTAAATTTTTGATTTTATAGTCATTTAGGATAATATTTTTTACGGTCTTAGATTCGCTATATAGAGCTAAATCATATTTGGCTATTGAGTTTGAGAAAAGATCAGGTGAAAACAATTTAAGTAACGCCTAAATATTTTTTGATACGCCACCATCAATTAAGATGGTTTGGCCAGTTATATAAGAAGCTGATTCAGATGCTAGGAATAAAATTAAATCAGCAACTTCTTCAGGAGTGGAAAATCTGCCTAAAGGTATATTTTTTTTCGCTGAATCAAGAATTGATTCATATGACACATTTTGTTTTTTAGCCGCATGATTAGTTAAATCAATCATTCGGTCCGTAAGAACAGCGCTCGGACATACTGTATTAACAGTAATACCAGAAGATGCTACTTCTTTAGAGATAGCCTTAGAGAAAGCTAATAAACCTGAACGCGTTGTTGCAGAAAGAACCATCTCAGAAGAAGGCTCAACGGCTACAATAGATGAAATGTTAATAATCCTACCCCAGCCTTTTTTAATCATCAAAGGTGAAACTTGGGTTATGAAATTTATTGGGGCATATAGAATTTCTTCATAAGCTTTTTGCCAATCTAAGTGATCAAAACTTAAATAGTTACCTGGTAATGGACCGCCACCATTATTAATTAGTATATCAATCGGGCCAAGTTCTTCATTAATTTTCTTAATAGTCTCAGTTACAAAATTCTTGTCACTATTATCACCATCAAAGATAGATGGGATAACATTATATTCATTGCTTATCTCATCACTAAGTAACTTTAAACTTTTAATGTCTCTTGAAATAAGACATATTTTTGCCCCGCTAGCAGCAAAACTTTTTGATATTGATCTACCTATACCTCTACTTGCACCTGAAATAAGAACCATTTTTTTAGAAAAATCTATTTCCATATATTTTCCTTTTTAAATTCGTCAATTGAAAAGTAGCCAGTTTTTTTTACGTCAGCAACAACCGAAATATAGTAATCAAATAAATATGGCATATGCATTTTTACGATTGGTAAAACAAATTCCTCAATCTCTTTTATATAATCTAGCCTAACAGATTCTGAAGGATTTAAACACAGCAGAAAAAGATTGTCTAACTTATCAAGAGCTTTAATTTGGCCAACAAAATCCTCAGATTCTGAAATTTTCTTATAGTAAATTTCCAAGTATTCTTTATTATTTTGTAAAGATCTATCAATGGTTAAAATAGAAATTGCATCACAAATATTTTTACTAAAATATTTATTACAAAATTTATTGTCAGTAGCAGTTACCTCATATATGTTGTGTAAAATTGCTAGCAAAATCCCATCTAACTTACTGGGTTTAACAATATCTTTATATATACACGAGACTCTAAATGGGTGTGCTAAATAAATTTCTTTAGTTTGTCCTGGGTGTTCATATTCAATTTCTTTCGCAAAGTTAAGCCCTTTAGTAATTAAGCTTATATTATCGCCTGATTCATAGGACAAAACTTTTTCTTCAAGACTTAATAAATAATCTGAATTTTGATTTATTAAGTAATTTACCCTCAAATTTTTTTCAATATTAATAGCTTGCATCGTCTTTACTAATCCTTGCTCTCAAATATTTTTTCAGCATGAACCCAATCCTCATCTGTATCAATATCTATAGATGAAAATTTTGGGAGAACGTAGCCAATAAAATCTTTATCGGAACCTTGATCTGAATTTAAAATCGTTTCTGATGAAAAAATACCAAAAGCTCCTGTATCAAAGTATTTCTTTTCAATATCTTGAGATCTATTTAAGAATGAACCAGGGTTAATTGGTTTTAAATTCTGCTTATTATCAATTGTAAATGCCCATTCAATTGGTACAGGGTATTCTGCAACTCCAAGTAGCGATTTACTTTTAAAAGAATTTTGATAAATATTTGATGCTTTTAACAAATCCTCTTTTTTTAAGAGAGGGTTGCATGCCATCAGCAGCCATATTTCATCAAAAATAATTCCTTGAGCTTTGTATTCATTAACAACAAATTTAAGAACTGGCATTATGGGTGTGTAATCATCTGCTAAATTAGATGGCCTCATAAAATCTATTGTTAAAGATAGGTGCTCTACTACTTCTACTACCTTATTACAATCTGTTGATACATGTATTTTATCAAAAAGGTTGCTAGATTTTGCTGTTTCAATAACATATGAAATCATTGGTTTTCCACAAAAACTCTTAACATTTTTTTGTGGGATTCTTTTTGATCCTCCTCTTGCAGGGATAATTGCTAATCTCTTCATTTGTTATAAGTCATTTTAATTTTAAAGAATTTTTTCAAGATTAAATTAATAAATTTTTCTTTAAAATCGCAATAATTTTTGAAACTGAATCAGCGGATGCCATTTCACTAATGGCTGCAATTTTTCCATCAAAAAGTTTATCTAATGCCACAAGAATACTGATTTGCCCTAATGAATCCCATGCTTCAAATGATTCCTGAGTTACTTCTGGATTATTAACAATTGTATTTTCTTCAATTTCAAGAGCCTTTTCTATTAATACATATATATCTATTTCAGTAATCTTTTTCATATTTTAGCCCTAGTAAGTTAAAAATTAAAATGGGTTGCTAACATAATAAATATCCGTATAGCAAATAAACATCCCGAATTTCTCATTTAAATCTATTGATCCTTCATTTTTCAGAATCTTTAGCGTGTCAATATGACTCTTTAATTCATCAGGTAGAGGCCACTCTTTATGAGCGACTCTTTCTATATTTTTAAAATTTTCCTTTGCAGCCTGAAGTATTGAATTCGAGTCAGAAAGAGATAAAACTGGAAAAAATAAAAGGCCATTTTCCGTTAAATATCTTGATGCTTTTTCGATGATTTCGATCGTCAAATTAGTTCCATTTCTTCCTGTTTGGCAAGGCACTCCCTGAAACCAAGGTGAAATTTTCGCTACTTCCTCGGAGATTCCTGAAATATCATCTACAACAACGTCGAATTTGCATTCTGCCCAAGGATCAAATAATGACCCATTTTTTACCACAGCATCGCATCCATATTTAGAAAAATTACTTTTTGAGCAATCTGTTGCTGCCTCACTTAAATCTGAAGCATAAATAGGTTGAGAAACAATTCCTTCTGCATTTAGAGCTAGCCCAACAATACCCGTTCCACAACCTAACTCTAACACTTTAGAAGTGCTTGAGATTTTAGACCTAACTGCTTTTATTAAAAGTTCTGTTGTTAGATTCGGCTTGAAAACACCTGGCAACCAATTCAAATCAAACTCATCTTTATTTGAGATGGAATACTTAATATTTTTAAAAACACCAGAATTCAATTTAGTTACATCCCCCCATCAATATTCAAAATACTTCCATTGACGTAATCAGACTTTATAAGATATTCAATACCATTTACTATATTATTTGGCTCACCAAGACGTTTAATAGGTATTGACTCAATAATATTTTTTTTATGTTTTTCACTAAGCGTGTCGAACAAACCTGTATTAAAATATCCCAACATAAGAACATTGGAAGTTATCCCTAACCTGCCGTATTCTTTTGAAATGACTTTGGACATTCCTATTAATCCTGCTTTTGAAGTTGAATAAGCAATAGTGCCTGGGACACCAATTACAGAGGCTGTTGAAGATAAATGAATTACCCTCCCCCACTTATCATTAACCATTGTGCTTAGAAGTGATCGAGTAAGTATAAAATCTGCACGAAGATTGCAATTCATAGTTTCATCCCAATCTTCGGTTTTACAATTTATTGCTAGGCTATCATTACTTATTGAAGCTCCATGAATAATTGTAATATTTTTTAATTTGGGGCCCATAGTTTTAATGAAATTTTTAATTTCATCTTCGCTATTTAAATCTAGTTTAAATGGTTCAACATTCTCTAAAACTTCATCTATTTCATTATTTTTATATATAGCTATAACACTATCTAATTCTGTTAAGAGCGGAAGAATTGATTTACCAATAGCCCCTGATGCACCAGTCAAAATAATCACTTTTGTTTCCACCTTATTGTTGTTGATCCCCAAGATAATCCTACCCCAAAACCAACAAGTAGAACAAGGTCCCCAGATTTTAATTTCTTCTGAGAGTCAGCATTACTTAATGCAATTGGTATTGATGCAGATACAGTGTTGCCGATTTGATGTAAATTATTGAAAACTTTATTTTTTGGGATATTAATCGATTTTACAAGGCTATCTATAACCAACTTACTGGCTTGATGAAAGATAACTAAATCAATATCATCTAGAGTGATTCCTGAGCTAAGCATAAGCCTTTCTATCGATTTGGGAACCTCCCTCAAAGTAAAAAGAAAAATTTCACTCCCTGCCATCTCAAGATTCATAATAGAGTTATTTTTTAAATCAATATCCCTTCGCAAACCACTCTCTCTTACAATTAGGTGCTCATAGCCTGAACCATCAGTACCAAAATCAAAAGGACCTATATCATTATTATTTGATGCTTCTAATAATATAGCTGCTGCCCCATCGCTAAAAATTGGCCTACAAGTACGGTCATTTTTTTTAATATACTTTGTATATGTATCTGAACAAATTATTAAACCTTTTTTTACAACTCCTGAATCAATTAATGATCCGGCAATACTTAACGCATAAACAAAACCTGAGCATCCTAAGTTAACATCAAATGCCATACAATTTTTTGGTAAATTTAATCTATCCTGCAGAATACAAGCGCTAGTTGGAAGTGTGTAATCAGGAGATTGGGTAACTAGAATTAATAGATCAATATTACTCGGAGTATCTAGATCTTTTATTAGTTTTGATGCTGCAATATAAGCTAGATCAGTTGCAGTTTCATTGGGAGAAGAGATAAAGCGTTTAAATATACCTGTCTTTTCTGTGATCTTATCAATATCCCATTCTGGGTTTTCATTAGTCAATATCTCTATACCTTCCTCGTTTGAAGGAAGGTGGTATGCAATAGAGTTAATTTTTACTCTCATATAAGTAACTTTAATTTAGTTATAATCAATATTTGTTCAAAATTGAACATATAAAACATTTTAAACCTAGTTTAGCTCTAAAGCAA
>Ga0115002_10007131_pt1 | contig 12671 bp, 6 predicted proteins | sample ArcticOcean_MG_C_8_FD_89576 | JGI IMG/M metagenome (GOLD analysis project Ga0115002, IMG submission 89576) | Marine microbial communities from western Arctic Ocean - ArcticOcean_MG_CB11_86 | ecosystem: Environmental > Aquatic > Marine > Oceanic | place: Arctic Ocean: Canada Basin | collected...
GCCGATCGTTGGCCTCGAAGGCTACGTCGCTCCTGGTAGCCGGCATGAGAAGACCTCGGGCCAATGGCCCTACCACCTGACCCTGCTGGCCCAGAACGAGACCGGCTATCACAACCTGCTGAAGATCTCGAGCCTCTCCCACTTGGAGGGCTTCTACCGCCGTCCGCGGATGGACCGTGAATTGCTGGAGCGTTACTCGGACGGACTGATCGTGCTCTCGGGCTGCCCGTCAGGTGAGTTTTTGCAGCGCCTGCGCCAGGACGACGAAGCAGGAGCGATTGAGGCCGCGGGCTGGTACAGCGATGTCTTCAAGGATCGCTACTACCTGGAGGTGATGGAGCACGGCATCGAGGAGTTCAGTGCGCTGACCCCTCGCATCGCTGATCTCTCGAAGCGGCTCGATCTGCCGCTCGTGCTCACCCACGACTCGCACTACACGAAGCCAGAACACGCGCACCCGCATGATGTGCTGCTCTGCATCGGCACGAACTCCACCGTGGATGAGACGAAACGCTTCAAGTTCAGCAGCGACCAGTTCTACCTCAAGTCCTCCGAGGAGATGCGGGCGCTGATCCCGGAGCTGCCTCAGGCGGCGGACAACACCCTGCGACTCGCGGAGACGGTCGACCTGAAGCTCGACTACGGGCGCACCCAGCTCCCTGATGCTGGTGTGCCAACGGGTATGACCGCGATGGAGCACCTCCGCCAACTTTGCGAGGAGGGCCTGCAGCGCCGTTACCGCCCGCCCACCGATGAACATCGTGAGCGTCTGCGCTACGAGCTGGAAGTGATCGGGCAGACCGGCTTCGCCGAGTACATGCTGATCGTTCGCGATCTCGGGCACTTCGCTCGCAGGCAATCCATTCCCATGGGTGTGAGGGGCTCCGCGGCGGCGTCGATCGTGCTCTACACGCTGGACGTTACGGATATCGAACCGATGGCATACGGACTGGTCTTCGAGCGTTTCCTCAACCCGGAGCGAATCTCGATGCCGGACGTCGATTTCGACTTCGCGGATGACCGCCGCGAAGAGGTGATTCGCTATGCGGCGGAGCGCTTCGGACGCGATCGAGTGGCTCAGATCTGTACGTTCGGGACGATGGGTGCGAAGGCTGCCATCCGCGACACGGGTCGTGCACTTGGTATGGAATATGCCGAGACTGACCGAATCGCGCGGATGATCCCCGACCAGCTCCACGTCACCATCGACCTTGCACTCGAGCAATCGTCCGAGCTGGGTGGCGTCTACGAAACCGAAATCCGCTCCCGCGAATTGATCGACACCGCGCGCAGCCTCGAGGGCGTCGCCCGGCACGCCTCCACTCACGCTGCCGGCGTCGTAATCTCGCGCGAGCCGCTGATGGACATCGTCCCGCTGCAACGCGCCACCGGCGCGAAGGACGAGGACGCGCTCCCGACGACTCAGTTCGCGATGGCGGACGTCGAACGGATCGGTCTGCTGAAAGTCGACTTCTTGGGCCTGACGAACCTCACCATCCTTGGCCGTGCAGTCGAGATGATTCTCGAAGAGCGCGGCGAGACGATCGACCTAATGGCGCTGCCAGATGGCGACGAGGCGACGGCTGAGCTGCTGGCGAAGGCGGAGACGTTTGGCGTTTTCCAAATGGAATCGTCCGGGATGCGCCGCTACGTCGCGGAGCTAAAGCCCGCGAACATTTCCGAGCTGGCGGCGATGGTGGCATTGTTCCGCCCCGGCCCGATGGAGCATATCCCGCGCTACATCGATGTGAAATTCGGCCGCGTTGAGGCGCACTACCCGCACCCGGACCTTGCGAACATCCTGGATGAGACCAATGGCGTCATCACCTACCAGGACCAGGTGCTGCAAATCGCCCGTCAGTTCGCCGGCTACACGCTCGGCCAGGCGGACGTGATGCGCAAGGCGATGGGCAAGAAGATCGCCTCCGTAATGCTGGAGGAGCGTGACCGCTTCGTGCAAGGTGGCGTTGACAAGGGCTACGACCAACGCACGGCTGAGACCCTCTTTGATCTAATTGAGCCATTCGCTGGTTACGCTTTCAACAAGGCACACGCCTTCTCCTATGCGACCATCGCCTATCAGACCGCGTACTTGAAGGCGCACTACCCGGTGGAGTACATGGCCGCGGTACTGATGGCCGCCGGTGGCACTCAGGACCGGCTCGCGGCGGCGATCGCCGAATGCAGCCGCCTTGGCGTCGAGGTGTTGCAGCCGGACGTCAATCACTCCCAGGCGAACTTCGCCATCGAGCGTCGCGCGGATGGCGCCCAGTCGATTCGCTTCGGACTCGCCCAGATCAAGAACGTCGGAGAGGGTGGCATCGCCTTGCTGATCGAGGATCGTCGCGAAGCAGGCCCCTTCACCACACTCGAAAATTTTGCCCGCCGCGTGAACCCGCGGGAGATGAACAAGCGCGTGATCGACTCGCTGGCAAAGGCGGGAGCGCTCGATACGCTTGGTCCGCGCGGTACCGTGATCAACGGCGCTTCGCGTCTACTCTCGCTGGCGCAGGAGCAGCAGCGCCTCCGCGATACCGGCCAGACCTCGATGTTCGATCTGTTCGGCGACCAGGTGGATACGCCGCTGCCGGCGCTTGAACTCGACTCGGTTGAGGTGCCACTGCCGCAACTGCTGGCGTGGGAAAAGGAGCTGCTGGGGACCTACGTCTCGGAGCATCCCTTCCGCCGGGCTGCCGGCGACCTTGCCGATTACATCACCGTGCAGGTTTCCGAGATTGGCGAGGACCTTGCCGGCCAGCAGGCGATCATCGCGGGCACCGTGGTTAACGTCCGTCCGCTCACCACCCGCCAGGGTAAGGCGTTCGCCGCCGTCACCATCGAGGATTTGAGCGGCCAGGTGGAGCTGACGATCTGGCCCGACGGCTACGAGGACACGCGTGAGCTGCTCAACGAGGCGACAGTGGTGCTGGCAAAGGTTGGCATTCGGATCCGCAACGGCCGACTCACCGTCGCCGTGGACGATCTCGCCGAATACGACCTCGAGCAGCGCTCGCTGGTAAACGCGAAACCATCGCGTTTCCGCCTGCGCGGCAGTCGCGTACCCCAGCAGGCTCGACCGGAGTACCGTGCTCCCCGGCAGAATGGTCCGCACGGTCCGTCCGAACCGCCGAATGGCAGCAGTCGCACGAACCTGCGTCCGATGCAGGTGACGGAGAGGCCAGCGGTCTATGAGGCGCCGGTTGACAACGGCCCCCGGCAGATTGAGATCTTCCTCGAGGAGACGACCGACGAGGCCGCGGACCGCCGCCGGCTCCGTCGTATCTGTGCGGTACTGGATCGTCACTCGGGCGAGCTACCAGTTCAGATCGTTATCGATCGCGGCGAGCCTACACCAACCCGAATGCGACGGCAGAACGGTGTGGATTCCCAGGCGATCGGCGGCCTGATCCCCGAGTTGAGGGCGCTGCTCGGCGTGCTTGGCCACGTCGAGGATTGCGCCGCCGCCGTACCCGCTGAGCGCGAATTGGCAGCCGCTCGCGTCTGATCTCCGCACGATGCGTCTGACCGCGCGTTAGACTGAGGGCCCACCTCAAGCGACGCGGGATGTCACCTCTATGGCCCAATCGGCCGCCGACCAGTCGGCGCCTCCAGAGCAACTTCACGAGGTAGTAACAGCGATTCGTGACGCCATCGGGCGCGTCATCGTCGGTCAGCGCTCCCTCGTCGATCGCTTGCTGGTGGCACTGCTCACCAACAATCATGCGCTGATCGAGGGTGTGCCCGGTCTCGCGAAGACACTCACGGTGCAGACCCTGGCGCAGGTGCTGGACGCCACCTTCTCGCGGGTGCAGTTCACGCCGGACCTGTTGCCCACGGACATCACCGGAACGCTGATCTTCAATCCGCGGGAGGGTGATTTTGCCGTCCGACGCGGGCCAATATTCGTCAACATCGTGCTCGCAGACGAGATCAACCGGGCACCGGCTAAGGTGCAATCCGCACTACTGGAGGCGATGCAGGAGCGGCAGGTCTCGATCGGCGGAGAGGCTCACCTGCTACCCGATCCATTCATGGTGCTGGCGACGCAAAACCAGATTGATCAAGAGGGCACCTACCCGCTCCCCGAGGCACAGCTCGACCGCTTCATGCTCAAAATCCTGGTCGATTACCCGGGCCGCGAGGATGAGCGGGTGATCCTCGCCCAGTCACTGGATCAGGAGATGCCCGCGCTTCAGCCAGTCGCCGGCCTCGAGGAAATCGCCGCTCTCCGTACGGCGGTCCGCGCCGTGGAGGTCAACGATTCGCTGCGGGAGTATATCCTGCGTCTCGTGGAGTCGACACGAGAGCCGGGGCGCTACGGCCTCGATGAGCTGGCACCACTGATCGAGTTCGGCGCATCGCCCCGAGCCGCGACGTTCCTCGCGCGTGGAGTCCAAGCACTCGCCTTCGTGCGGGGCCGGGGCTACGCGACGCCGGACGACGTAAAGGAACTCGCCCCCGATGTGCTGCGCCACCGTCTCGTGCTGAGCTACGAAGCTGAGGCGCAGAGTGTATCCGCCGAGAACTTGGTCGCGCGCCTCCTCGAGGGCGTCGGGATCCCCTGAGATGTGGCGCTGGCGGCAGCGTGCCGATGTGACGGCGTTCACCGCCCCGGGCTCATCGCGATCCGGGACGCTGAGTGCCGACGACCAGGCGCGGATCAAGCGCATCGAGATCCGTACGCGCCGTCTCGCGGGTTCTGCGATTGGCGGTGACTATCGCTCGGTTTTTCGGGGAACCGGGATCGAGTTCTCCGAGGCCCGCGAGTATGTCCCCGGTGACGACGTGCGCTTCATCGACTGGAACGTCACCGCCCGCATGGGCATGCCTTGGGTGAAAGAATTCGTCGAGGAACGCGAACTCTCGATCATCTGTGCGGTCGATGTTTCCGCCTCGCAGCTCGTCGCGCACCACGAGGACGGGCGACTGGGTGCGGCGGCCGAGCTGACGGCACTGCTCGGCTTCGCGGCGGTTCAACACCACGATCGGGCCGGCTTACTGACGTTCGCAGGCGCGATCGAGCGGTTCGTGCCGCCGAAACCGGGGGCGAAGCACGTATTACGGCTCGTTCGCGACGTGCTGCACCACCCCGAGCCTGCACCGGGAACCGACCTGGCAGGCGCGTGTGAGTACCTAGCGCGTGTCCTGCGCCGACGCTCGGTCGTCTTCCTCATCTCAGATTTCTTCGATGGCGGCTATGCGGACGCGCTCCGCGCGCTGTCGCGTCGCCACGACGTGATCGCGCTGGTTCTGGTCGATCCCGCCGATCTCGAACTTCCCGACCTGGGCATCGTGCACTTCGGTCCGGCTGAGGGCGGGGCACCGAGGTTGTTGGACACCGGGAGCGCCGCCGTGCGTGAGCAGTACGCGGTGGCGGCGCGGGAGCGCGTCGCACTGCGGAGGCGGTTGCTGGCAGCGGCGGGCGTCGACGAGGTGGAGTTGCGGCTCGACGAGGATCTGGTCGCGTCGATCGCCCGCTACTTTCGATTGCGAGCGATGCGCCGATGAGGCGTGGGACCGACGCGCTCCTGCTGATCAGCGCGCTCGCGTTCGCCGTGAGTTGGCCCGGTGGCGCTTCGGCGCAGGAGGCCCGGTTCGCGGTGACGACGACGCTCCAGCCACGCGCCGCCACCCTTGGCGAGTATGTCCGACTGACGGTCACCGTGCGACACGCGACGGACCTGCTGATCACCACCTCCGAGCCGGAACGGGCCAGTGACATCGAATTGGTCGCGGCCGAGCCAGCGATCGTGACGTTCGATCAGGATGGCTCGGCCGCCACCACCACCCACTCCTTCGTGCTCGCAGCGTTCCAGCTCGGAAATCTCGAATCGGGCGACGTCCGGGTGTCGTGGTTGCACGCGAATGGCAGCGCCGGCTCCTTGATCGTGCATCCGCCGATCCTGCGAATCACGGCGGTGCGCGCCGCGGGTGACCATGATCTGCGACCACTAAAACCGCAGGCGGTTGTGGGCGGTGCATCGGCCTGGCGGGAGCCCAGTGCTCTGCCATTTGCTCTCGTCGTGCTGCTGGTGGGCATCACGGTTGTGAGTTGGTGGTGGCGTCGTCGGCGTGGTCCGGTGGTCGCCGCTCCGGTCAGTGCTCGGGCTGGCGCAAGCGCCGAGGATCGCGCGCGGGCGTGCCTCGACCAATTGCAGGGCAGGTCGCTCGCTGATCGGGACACATATGATCACTTCTACGGGGTGATCTCACTGGCCACGCGTCAGTATCTGGCGGAGCGCTACGGATTCAATGCGAGCGCGCTGACGACGATTGAACTGGCGCAGAGTTTCGATCAAGCCGGCGTCGGTCGCTGGCAAGCTCGTCTCGCAACAGGTCTACTCGAACGCTGCGACGCTGCAGTCTACGCGCGCTCGCGGCCCGACCCCGCCTCGGCCGATCATGACCTCACGGTCGCCTATGAGGTCGTCGAGTTGTCACGACCCCGCTACCACGGCGAGCAACTCGACGAAGTGGTCGGCGCATGACCTTCGCGACGCCAGAGCTGCTCTGGCTGCTACCAATCGTTGCCGTGCTCGGGTTGTTCCGGCTGATCCGCCCCGGACGGGTGACTGATCTATCGATTGCCGATGGTGAGGCGACCGAGGCAGCGGCGCGCTCGACCTGGCGCCTGCGATTGCGCTGGCTCCCCTCTGCGCTGCGAATCGTGGCCGTGCTGGTCGCGATCGTCGCACTGGCCCGACCGCGAGAGGGACTGGCGATCACGCAGCTGCCTGCGGATAGCATCGACATCGTGATCGCGGTCGATGTATCGACGTCGATGACGATGGCGAGTGGATCCGCACCCGGCGCGACGCGCCTCTCGGACGCACAGGAAGTGGTGCGCACGTTCGTCGACTCGCTGGATGGCGACCGTGTCGGTCTCGTGGTCTTCCAGTCGCTGGCGTTGGCGCTGGCGCCGCTGACATATGATCTAGATGCGATCCAGCGGCGGATTGACTCGCTTCAACCAGGACTTCTCGACGACGGGACGGCGATCGGCCTCGGAATCGCCGAGGCGCTGACACTGCTGGAGCAGTCGCCGGCACGCAGTCGCGTCGTTGTGCTGCTAACTGATGGCCACAACAACGCCGGGGTGATCGACCCGATTCAGGCAGCCAGCATCGCGCAGGCGTTGGACGTGCACGTCTACACGATCGGTTTTGTCGGTGGCGGCCGGCTCTCCAGCGGCGAACTGGATACGCAGACGCTGCGCGTGGTTGCCCAGTCCACCGGTGCGAAATTCTACAGCGCGCGGACGCAGGAGCAGTTGTTGCAGGCGTACGCTGATATCGGCGAACTGGAGCGCTCTCGTGTCGGTGCGCGCCGCTTCGTCTCGTTCCGGGAGTTCGCGCCCTGGTTCTTGCTGGGCGTGCTGGGGCTGCTGCTTGGCGAGCTGGCGCTGCGCGTAATCTGGCTGAGGCGGTACCCATGATTGGGAACCTCAGTTTCGCCGAACCGCTCTCTTTGCTGTTGCTACTGGCGTTGATCCCGTTCGCTTGGCTCTGGTGGCTTGATCGACGCCGTCGCATGGACGCGGACGCCGCGTACGGTGGCGGACCGCAAGTTCGGCCGGGCCACAGTGCCTGGCGAAGGCGCCTGAGAGTGGCGACGCTGGCGCTGGCCGTAATCCTAATCGTCGTCGCGTCCGCGCGTCCGCGCTGGGGCAGTACGGACCTGCCGGTCGAACGGCGCGGGATCGATATTGCGATCGCCCTCGATGTCTCGCGCTCGATGACGGCGGCGGATGTGCTGCCGTCGCGTGCTGCCGCTGCGGCGGCCGGGTTGCGGGCGCTGCTGACGCACGTGCGCAGTGACCGTGCGGGCCTGGTGATCTTCGCCGGTGAGCCATTTGAGCGTTCACCGCTGACCCTCGATATGAACGCGCTTGCCCAGCTCATCGCGCAATCGCAGCGCGAAGCGCCACTCGTCGACCGTGGCACCGATCTGGGCGCGGCAATCGATGCTTCGCTCACGCTACTGGCGACCGAGGACTCAGCCGAAACGCAGCTGATCGTGGTCGTCTCGGATGGGGAAGATCTCGGCGACGGAGCGCTGGCCGCGGCGGAACGGGCAGCCGGAGCTGGAATCCCCGTGTTCACGGTGGCCATCGGGACGGAATCCGGTGCGCCGATCCCAGGCAACGACAGCGATGTCATGCCCAGCCGGGCGGATCGGATCATGCTTGAGGCGATCGCGGCGCTGACCGGGGGCGAGTTCCGTGAACTCGATGCGATGGCGGGGCTGGCGATCGAGTTCCAACGGCTCCGTCAGAGCGTGTTTGATCAGGAAACGGAACTGCAGCCAATCGAGCGCTTCCAGTGGTTCATCGCCCCCGCGATCGCGCTGCTCGCTCTACAGCTCGTAGTCGCGGAGGCAGGCCGGCTGAATCCGCTGGCAGGTTTGCGCCTCGGCAGACTCGGGTTCACCAGCCTGGTGCTGATCGCCGGCTGCGGAGGCTCGCAGCTTTATCAGCAGATCGATGCCGGGAACGAGGCTTACGAAGATCAGCGGTACGAAGACGCCATCAGCGAGTATCGCGAGGCGCGTCTCGTCGCACCGGCAGATCCGGCGGTGGGCTACAACTTGGGGAACACTCTGCACCGGCTGCGCCGCTTCGAGGAGGCGGCGGTGATCTCTACGGAGGCGCTCAAGGCCACCGAGGATCCGCTGTTGGCGCAGTCGTTGCGCTACGCCCTGGGTGGACACGCGGTTGAGCGAGGCCTGCTGCTTGAGGCGCGTGCTCATTACATCGACGTGATCTGGCTCGATCCGCAAGATGAGGATGCCAAAGCGAATCTCGAGCTAGTGCTGAACATGATTAAGCCCACCGAAGAGTCGCCTGCCGATCAGTCGCCATCCGCCGATGACGAGCTTGTTCCGGGTGAGGGGCCTGCTGGCGGCGGTGGTCAGGGCTGGCAATCGGAAGATACGACCGGTGCGGCCGGCGGGGGCGCCCTGTCGAGCCTTGAACTTGCGGTCGAGCAGGCCGAAGCAGCACTGGCGGAGGCCCTAGAGGCTGCCGGGAAAAAAATGACGGTCGAGGAGGCCTTGCTGCTGCTCGAACTTTCCAGCGAGCTGAGTGCGCTACAGTCACTGGATCCCGGGGGTGCTGTTCTCGGCGGGGTCACCGACCGCTAGCGGTCGGTGACCCCGCTAGTGCCCCTCGCGATCGCAGTAGAACGCGCCACCAGAGCTTCGTTCGCACGCGCCGATAGCTTGATGTCAGTTGCTCAAATTCGTCTTCCGACTGCTCGTGGCCGAGTCCCCCGTAACGCATGTTGGTGTATTCGCGTGCCAGCCGGTCAAGATCCCCGTCATCATCACCCACCGTTGCGGCCACCTCGCGTGCCCACTCCAGCGGTGTGTTGGTCGCGGCGGGGCGTAAGTCAGTCCAGCCGGTCAGGCACTGGAGTTTCGCCCACTGCCGTCGCGGCGCGGGTACCTGGCGGAATGTGTACTCCCAGGCGAAACGCATCGCCAGTCCCGGAAACAACAGCGAGGCGCTGCACAACATCAGGAATGTGACTACCCGCACGACCATCGTCCCCACGCCGGAGCCAGTGGCGAAGTCGAGGCTATTCGTGCGAAGGGCGCCTTCTAGGTCGAACAGGTCTTCCTGCGCCAGCAGATCGCCCTCCAGCAACGCCGCGTCGTTCCCGTCGGGAAAGAGTTGGAGTCGGAGTGCGCTGTCGTCGCCGGCGCGCGTAACCAGCGGTCGCGCTGGAGTCGGATTAAACTCCACCCAGCCGAGGCCGGGGAGGTAGACCGCGGGCCACGTCCATGCGTTCCGTTCAGTCAGCAGGTACGTCCTGGTCACTGCGTCGAGGTCATCATCATCGATCGCGAAGCCAACGGCGATCCGGGTCGGGACACCGATAGTTCGAAGCATCACGGCCATCGCCGAGGCATGGTGGTCGAAATAGCCCATCTCTGCCTCGAACAGGAAGTAGCCGACCGCGTCGGTCAGGGGCGGTGGGTCGGCGACCTCGAGTGTGTAGGGGTACGAGGTCCGTAGGTATTGCTCCACGATTCGTGCCGCTTGATACGGATGGGCTCCATCCTCGACCAGCGCGCGTGTCAACTCCGCGATCTCTGGTGGTAGGTCGTCCGGGAGCTGCGTATAGCGCTCACGGATCGACGCCGGGTAGTCAGTGCTGGTCGACAGCATCGTCTCGATCGATGCTGCCGATACGGCGCCTACGCTGGTGTAGGTGTCGCCTGCTTCGAGTCGGTCGTCCGGCATCATTCCGATCACGTCGAGTTCGCTGGCGCCGAGGATCAAAGTCGAACCCACGTCGGTCGCGATCGGGTCGCCGAGCGAAAGTAGCCGCCGTTTTGGGACCGGGCCGGTCACGGTGATCTCGGTGGAAATCGTTTGTCGGAGCTGTTTCTGGGTCAGGGGGGTACCGAACTCGGCGGCGTCAACCGTGGTGCCAATCTGTGGACGCGTCTGGCCGCTCGAGACCAGCCAGCCGGAGCCGGTGTACTGGTCATACACCGCTCCTCGGAGGTTGCCTGGTTGGTCGGTCGTGACTTCCATCAGTGGTTCGTCGCTCAACTTTACGGTGCCTTGAAGGGGCAGCACCTCGCCGAAATTGTGGACTGGGATATCGCGGTTTGCCGAAATGCCAATGAAGAGCCGGCCTAGCCCTTCAACGCGGTCGCTGACCGGCTGTACGGCGCGTGACCACAAGTCGGTCACCGGGCCCCAGTTGTTGGCGGTGGGCACGAGCCAGGCGGCGACGATCAGCGCAAGCGCGATCCAGACGCCGGCGAAGGCGACCTCAAGCGACATCATCTCTGGCCACGCGATGTGTTCTTGCCTCCAGCGGTTGATTGCACCGGCGAAATGCAGTTGCAGCACTAGCAGCACCGAGGCGAAGAGGAACACCATCAGGTGAACGTTGGATTGCTGAGGCTGGTAGGAGATATTGGTGAGCAGGACGAAACCTGCTGGAATTAGCGCCGCCCAGACGTTGCGCCAGCGCAGCACAGCCCACGCCGAGAGATAGGAGACTAGCCAGACCGCAACGATCAGAATCAGCACGAACGGCAGCGGGTCGTTAGAGGCACCGCCCTCGATCAGCACCGAGAACCAGTCACGCATCCGCAGCCATAGCTCCGTCCAGCGCTGGCGTGGTCCGGCGTCGAGCAGTGGGTCGGCAAGCTCCATCTTCGCCGTTACCAGCGCGAAGACGCCCATGAGGCCGAAGGTGACGCCCAGCGATTGGAGGAGCCACGTGCGGAGCGGGAACTGGGCCAACATCCAACCGCTACCGAGTCCGATCAGCATGGCCGTAGTTAGCGATGGCATCTCGTTGACCCAGTTCGAATCTCCCAGTGACGTGGTCATCGCCATTAACGCGACGAAGAGCAGCAGCAAATTCAGCCAGCGTCCGCCATCATGCAGCGCGGCGCGCAGGCCCGTGTCGGGGCTGAATCGGTCGGTGTCGCTTGGTCCGTAGAGCCGATCCCACTCGATGCAGGTCACGGTCGTATTCCTTCACGCTCGCGGATCGTCAGCTCCGCGCCGGCGCCTAGGGCGCGTGCGAGGTCGTCGCGGCGTCGCACGGTGTAGGTGTAAACGCCGCCAGCCGCCAACGTGCCGTAGACATCTAGTGAGCTAGGCACTTCGCCATACGTGTCGGCCTCAAGCAGCACAGCCGCCACCTTCACTCCACGCGCGCCGATCCCTGTCATCGTCAGGGCCCAGTCCGTGCTCGTGGACGGCGTTACCGCGACCACGGTGGTGCGGCGTCCGAAGCGGCGTGATTCCTCATTGATCAAATTATTCAGCGGCACGTCGCCCACCGCGCGTGCGAGGGCGAGCGATTCTAGGATGCGCGAGTAGTGATTCGAGCCGCGATTCGGTGCGTCGATGCTCAGGTCGTCGCCGAACGACATCAGACCAACCGAGCGGTTCGTGTTGATAAAATAACGGGCGATCGAGGCGCAGATCTGTGCGGCCGCCTCTTCGGTGCCTTCCTCGCCCTTGCCGGTGTGTCGGGCCGCCTCGAGGTCGAGCACGATCCAGATGTCAGAAGCCGGGTCGAGCTCGAATTGTTTTACCATCGGCCGTCCGGCGCGCGCGGTCGCTGGCCAGTGGATGCGGTTATAGGAGTCGCCCGGCGAGTACTCGCGGATGCCGGAGACGTTCGGCGTGACGTTGTGCGTGCGGTGCCGGAAGCGGCCTTCGCCAGCCAGATTGGCCGGCGGGATGTAGAAGTTTGGTAGCTCCGGTGCGTTCGGGTAGACCAGCACCGTCGTCCGCTCACCGAACGTGCGCTCGAAGCGGAAGAAGCCGAACGGGTCCGTAGCCACCACCGTCACCGGTCCCAGCTCGTACAACCCACGGACGCGCGCTGGTGTGGCGTACGACCAGGCCGTGATGCCGTTTGACGACAGCGTTAGCACTCGCTTCGAGGCGTGTCCCGGTACGGAGGAGTGGTCGGTCACCTCCAGCCACAGTTTTGGCAAAAGCGATCGCGAGCGGACGATGATCCGTCCATCCAGCGTTTGCCCTTGAGTCACGTGCTGGGTGCGTCGGTGCACTTCAACCTCAAGGCTGTGCGACATTGAGCGCGCCCAGAAATAGAGGCCCGGTACGGCGAACATGATCAGATAGGCGAGGCGGAAGAGCAGCCAGAAGCCCGTCGCGAAGCCAAGCA